>Ga0306919_10000031_pt1 | contig 46003 bp, 47 predicted proteins | sample flu12Cox44000172_FD_203764 | JGI IMG/M metagenome (GOLD analysis project Ga0306919, IMG submission 203764) | Lab enrichment of tropical soil microbial communities from Luquillo Experimental Forest, Puerto Rico - flux4day.12C.oxic.44.000.172 (v2)... | ecosystem: Environmental > Terrestrial >... | reverse complement strand
CGGCCGACAACCCCCGTGCCCTTTTGGTCGCGGGGTCGAGCCAATAAATAAAGCAGAACGAACTTCCTTCTTCGCCGTGCAGCCATGAGCAAGCCGCGTACCCTCTACGACAAGATCTGGGACGATCATCTGGTCGAGGAGCAGTCGGACGGAACCTGCCTGATCTATATCGACCGCCACCTCGTGCACGAGGTGACAAGCCCGCAGGCATTCGAAGGCCTGCGCCTGAGCGGGCGCAAGGTGCGCGCGCCGGAAAAGACGTTATGCGTGGTCGATCACAACGTGCCGACCACCGACCGCAAGGCGCCTAACCCGGATCCCGAAAGCGCGGCGCAGATTGCCTATCTCGCGGAGAACGCCAAGCTGTTCGGGCTCGAATATTTCGACGAGTTCGACAAGCGCCAGGGCATCGTTCACATCATCGGGCCGGAGCAGGGCTTCACGCTTCCCGGCACGACGCTCGTCTGCGGCGACAGCCACACCGCCACGCACGGCGCGTTCGGCGCGCTCGCCTACGGCATCGGCACCTCCGAGGTCGAGCACGTGCTCGCCACCCAGACGCTGATCCAGACCAAATCGAAGAACATGCGCGCGGTGGTCGAGGGCAAGCTGCCGCACGGCGTCACCGCCAAGGACATCATCCTTGCCATCATTGGCGAGATCGGCACTGCCGGCGGCACCGGCTATGCGCTGGAATATGCAGGAGAGGCGATCCGCGCGCTGTCCATGGAAGGCCGCATGACCGTGTGCAACATGTCGGTCGAGGCTGGCGCCAAAGCCGGCTTCATCGCGCCGGACGAGAAGGCGTTCGCCTATCTCAAGGACCGGCCGAAGGCGCCCAAAGGCAAGCGCTGGGACGAGGCGACGCGCTGCTGGGAGACGCTGCGCTCCGACGACGGCGCCCATTTCGATCGCGAGATCAGGCTCGACGCGGCCAAGCTTCCGCCGCTCGTTACCTGGGGCACCAATCCGGAGCAGGTCATCTCCGTCACTGGGCGGGTGCCGCGCCCCGAAGACATCGCCGACGAGAACAAGCGGCGCGCCGCTGCCACCTCGCTTGCATATATGGGGCTCAAGGGCGGCGAGAAGATCACGGATATCGTACTCGACCGCGTGTTCATCGGCTCCTGCACCAATGCGCGGATCGAGGATTTGCGCGCGGTCGCCCGCGTAGTGGACGGCAAATCGGTCAACGCCAATGTCAAAGCGATGATCGTACCGGGCTCCGGCCTCGTGAAAGAGCAGGCCGAGGCGGAAGGGCTCGACAAGATTTTCGTCAAGGCCGGCTTTGAATGGCGTGAGCCCGGCTGCTCTATGTGCCTCGCCATGAATCCCGACAAGCTCGCGCCGGGCGAGCGCTGCGCCTCGACCTCAAACCGCAATTTCGAGGGACGCCAGGGCTACAAGGGCCGCACCCACCTGGTCTCTCCAGCGATGGCTGCGGCGGCGGCGATCGCTGGCCATTTCGTGGACGTGCGCGAATGGCACTAAAGTTCAAGCATTGTCACAAATGCAATCAGGCCCGCCGATCGGCGGGCCTGCTGCTTTAACTGCTGGCGATTACCACCAGCCCCAGAATGGGCCGATGCCGAAACCGATATACGGCCTCGCATAGTAATAGGGGTAGTACGGGTAGCCGTAGGCCCCGTAATAGCCGGGCCAATAACTCCCATAATAGCCGTAGTAGCGCGGCCAATAGCGGCGCACGTAATAGCGTCGATAATAACGGCGTTGCGCGCTGAACTGTTCACCGACGGTCTGTTTGTAGACTCCGGGCTCCTGCTTCTGCGCCGCTGCCGTACCCGGCATGGCAAGCGCCGCTAGCATCACCGCCGCCGCAACTCCACCAAGCAATTTCTTCATCAGCTGATCCTCCATGGATCGGTTGGGGACAAATAATGAAAGCACGGGCCGTTTGGCTGCGCAATCAGCGCTCCCACCAGCAGCGCATTTGCGGCGTGATCACCGGACCGCTGAGCCGGTTTTCCGATGCGAGCCAGGAGGTGCATTGGCGCACCGCGCCGGGCCCGGGATACTCGTATGTGTATGGCACCGGGTACGGCGTGGAGAGCAGCCGATACGGATAGGCGGGAGTGACGCGAATGCGCGTGCGCGCGCGCGGGGGGCGCGACTGCGCCGACAGATCGGTCGCGGCCAGGCCGGCAGAAGCACGGGCGCTCCGTGCATGGGAAGAATCGGCGCCGGCAGAAGCGAGCAACGCAATTGCCAAGCCGATAGCCGTTACTGGTCGAGGCATGGTTCAAGCACCGTAGTTGCGTTGCCACGCTCGCTGATCGCGGCGCGTCCGTCAACGCTTGTGTTATCGTTGCTGCGTCGATTTCGTTCGCGGCGGCGGCTTGGCCGTCTCGCCGCGCTCGCCTAAAACAGCGCCATGGCCGGCCCCGCGTTTCCCGATCCACGCGCCTGGCGCGCGCTCGAAGCACCTTCGCTGGCAGACTTGGAGACGCTCGCCCATGACGCCTTTCGCCGACTGCCGCAGCGGTTTCGCGCGCTGTGCCAGGACCTCGTCATCCGGGTCGAGGATTTCCCAACCGACGAGGTGCTCGACGACTTGCGCGCGCAAAGCGAGTTCGATCTGCTCGGCCTGTTCCAGGGCGTCGGCCTGCCGTTTCGTTCGGAAAGCGTATCGGGACAGATGCCCAACATGATATGGCTGTACCGCCGTCCAATTCTCGATTACTGGGCCGAGCACGACGAGACCTTGGGCGCGATCATCACCCACGTCCTGGTGCACGAGATCGGCCATCACTTCGGCCTTTCCGACAAGGACATGGCGGAGCTCGAGGCGAGCGTGCCTTGATCTGTCAGTGGTCTGCTTATATCGGAAGAGCTCGTGCTGACCGGCAAGGAAGCAAGGAACTAGAACCGACGATGGAAAAATTCACCACCCTCGATGGCGTCGCGGCGCCGCTGCGCATGATCAACGTCGATACCGACATGGTCATCCCCAAGCAGTATCTCAAGACCATCAAGCGTACCGGGCTCGGCGCGGGGCTGTTCGCGGAGAAACGCTATCGCGACGACGGCAGCGAGAATCCGGATTTCGTCCTCAACAAGCCGGCCTATCGCAAGGCCAAGATTCTCGTAGCCGGCGACAATTTCGGCTGCGGCTCCTCGCGCGAGCACGCGCCCTGGGCGCTGATGGATTTCGGCATCCGCTGCGTGATCTCGACCTCGTTCGGTGACATTTTCTACAACAACTGCTTCAAGAACGGCATCCTGCCGATCAAGGTCTCGCCCGAGGATCTGGAAAAGCTGTTCGACGACGCCGAGCGCGGCGCCAATGCCACGCTCTCGATCGATCTCGCAAAGCAGGAGATCAGAGGTCCTGATGGCGGTGTGGTGCGGTTCGACATCGAACCGCACCGCAAGCACTGCCTGCTCGAGGGCCTCGACGACATCGGCCTGACCATGGTCAAGGAAGACAAGATCGCGCACTTCGAGGACAAGGCGAAGGCCGCGCGGCCGTGGGTGTGAATGCGGCGACGCCTCGGTATCGTCAACCGTCATGGCCGGGCTTGTCCCGGCCATCCATGTCTTTGAAGACGAAGAAAAGACGACGCATGACGGAGAATTTCCCTTACGCCGCCTCGACGTGGGTCACCTCGTAGAGGCAAGGCTCCGCTTCCTCGATCAGCTCGCCGAAGCGCGGCCATTTCTTGCGAAATTCGGGTGAATGATGCGCGGCCTCGAGCTGCTTGCGGTTGTTCCATTGCACATAGTTCACGACGTGGCTGCCGTCCTTGCTGCGGTGCAGGCTCACCGAGACGAACCCGGGCTGCCTCGCCATGAAGCGGGCGCGCTCCGCCATCAACTGGAGCACCTCGGATTGATTGTCCGGCGGCACTTTGACCGTCGTGATCTGCGTGACGACATCGCTGTTTTCGTGGATTTCGGGCATGGCGCTGCTCCTCGTTCTGCGCCGAGACAACGCACACACGCGGGCCGCGGTTTCCGCGGCTCGCGGTTTTCCGGGAGTCGGCCTAAGGCGCGGCTTGCGGCTCGCGGCTGCGCGCTTCGATCGCCTGCGCGATGGCGACGGTGCGGCGCGCAATATCCGCATGCATCCGCTCGACCATGCGGCCGTCGAGCGCGATGACGCCTTTCTTGGCGTTTTCCGGCAGCTCGAACGCCGCGATGATCTTCTTCGCCTCGGCGATTTCGTCCGGTCTCGGCGAGAACGCGGCATTGCACGGCGAGATCTGGCTGGGATGGATCAGCGTCTTGCCGTCGAACCCCATGTCGCGCGCCTCTTCACATTCGCACACAAAACCCGCCGCGTTGGCCAAATCGCTATAAACGCCGTCGAGGATGCTCAGGCCGAACGCGCGCGCCGCCGCCAGACAATTCATCAGCCAAGGCACCATCGGCGCGCGGCCCGGGGTGACCCTTGCGCGCGTTTCTTTCGCGAGATCATTGGTCCCCATCACGAAGCCTTCGAGTCGTGTCTCTACATCTTTGGCCACGGCGGCGATCTCGCGCGCGTTGAGCATGGCAAGCGGTGCTTCCATCATCGCCCAAACGCGGATTTTGTGATCGGCGCTGACGTCGACCAGACGGTCGGCTACGTGCTCGAGGTTCTCCGGGCTTAAGATCTTCGGCACCAGCACCCCGTCCGGCTTGGCCTTTGCGGCCGCATTGAGATCGTCGAGCCACCATTCCGAATCGAGCCCGTTGATGCGCACGATGACTTCGCGCAGCCCGAAGCCGCCCGCGCTGATGGCATCCATCACCTGCCGGCGCGCGGTCGGTTTGGCTTCCGGCGCCACCGAATCTTCGAGGTCGAGAATGACGGCGTCGACCGGCAATGTGCGCGCCTTCTCGATTGCGCGCGCGTTCGATCCCGGCATGTAGAGCACGCTGCGGCGCGGACGGATGACCATGCCGATCCTCCCTTTTTTCTCAGCGTAGCGGCCGAACCGTGCTCGTGCCACTCTCCCCGCGATGATCGATGCGGCCGAGGAATGGCTTGCCGGAGTGGACGGCTGCCGGGATGGTTGGGTTGCGGCGTTCATGGCGCCCGCGGATGGTGTGGTGCGCGTGCGCGCGGTCCCGCGCTTTGCCGACGTAGTGGCAGCGCCGGAGGCGCCGGCCACCATTGCGGTCGATATTCCGATCGGTTTGCCCGAGCGCGTCGGCCACGGCGGGCGGGCAGCCGAAAACGCGGTGCGGCCGCTGCTCGGCATGCGGCAGTCGTCGGTGTTCTCGGTGCCCTCGCGCGCGGCGCTGGCGGCCGCTGATTATCGCGCGGCATGCCGCGCCGCGCTCGCCACGTCCGATCCGCCACGCCAGGTCTCGAAGCAGCTGTTCATGCTGGCGCCGAAGATTCGCGAGGTCGACGATTGTCTGCGCGCCGATGCTTGTTGGGCCGGACGCGTGTTCGAGGCGCACCCGGAGCTTGCGTTCTGGCGGCTCAACGGTGGTGCCGCGCTCGACGAGCCGAAAAAGGTGAGGGGTGGCTGCTACGAGCCGGGCCTGGCGCTGCGCCGGCGACTGCTGATCGAGGAGGGTCTGCCCGCCGCGGTCGTCAACGGTGCGGCACCGAAAGGCGCCGGCCTCGACGATTTGCTCGACGCGCTTGCTTGCGCCGCCATCGCACGGCGCATTTACCGCGGCGTCGCAACTCCATTTCCCGATCCGCCCGAGCGCGATGCGTTCGGCCTTCCAATGGCGATCTGGGCGTAAGGCGTAGGGTGGGCAAAGGTGCGCTCAGCGCTCTTTCCGCGTGGGCAAAATCGGCCGCACCTTGCCCACGCGGCGATAACGGAGCAGGCGATTTTGCCCGCCCTACACGGGTGCCGCTTAAGCCGCCTTGCGCTTGGCCTGGATCAGCTTGCGGTTGATCAGGCACTCCGCGATCTGAATGGCGTTGAGGGCGGCGCCCTTGCGCAAGTTGTCGGACACGCACCACAACACCAGGCCGTTGTCGATCGTGGGATCCTCGCGGATGCGGCTCACATAGGTCGCATCCTCGCCCGCGGTCTCGAACGGCGTGACGTAGCCGCCGTCCTCGCGCTTGTCGACGACGACGCAGCCCGGCGCGTTGCGCAGCAGCTCGCGCGCCTCGTCTGCCGTGATCGGGTTGGCGAACTCGATGGTGACCGCTTCCGAATGGCCGATGAACACCGGCACGCGCACACAGGTGGCGACCAGCTTGATCTTGGGGTCGACGATTTTTTTCGTCTCGGCCACCATCTTCCACTCTTCCTTGGTGAAGCCGTCCTCCATGAACACGTCGCAATGCGGGATCACGTTGAAGGCTATGCGCTTGGGAAATTTCTTCGGCGTGATCTCGTCGAGCACATAGATGGACTTGGTCTGCGCGAACAGCTCGTCCATCGCCTCCTTGCCGGCGCCGGAAACCGATTGATAGGTCGCGACCACGACGCGCGTGATCGTAGCCTTGTCGTGCAGCGGCTTGAGCACGACGACGAGCTGCGCGGTCGAGCAGTTCGGGTTGGCGATGATGCCTTTCTTGCGGAAGCCCTCGACTGCGTCGGCGTTGACCTCGGGCACGACCAGCGGAACGTCGGAATCGTAGCGCCAGCAGGAGGAATTATCGATCACGACCGCGCCGGCGCGGGCAATTTTCGGCGACCATTCCTTCGACACGGCGGAGCCCGCCGACATCAGGCAGATGTCGATGTCCGAAAAATCGTAATGCTCGAGCGCTTTGACCTTGAGCGTCTCCTCGCCATAGGAGACCTCGCTGCCCTGGCTCCGCCGCGAGGCCAGCGCCACCACCTCGTCGGCCGGGAACGACCGCTCGGCGAGAATGCCGAGCATCTCGCGCCCCACATTGCCGGTCGCCCCGACCACCGCGACCTTGTAACCCATTGTCAATGCTCCAAAAAATCTCTAGCGACGATGCCACGCGCGGCACAGGCTTCTAAGCGAGAACGGCGGATATGACAACGCCCAACAGTAAAAAGCGGATGTTAGGCGAAGTTAGGTCGCATAAATCATTATCCGCTCGCCCCCGCGCAAGCGGGGAAGATTTGCTCCGCTCATGCCCGCGAAAGCGGGCATCCAGGTGTTTACTGGTCGAGGCCCCCGCTTTCGCGGGAATGAGCGGCCTCACGAGCGGCGTGCTTCAGCTCCCGTAATTCTTCTTCAGGTAGTCCGCGATGATCTTGGCGTCGGCCTCGCCGATCGGCGCGCCGAACGCCTTGATCATTTTCGTGACCTCGGCGTCCCACAACGCCGCGTTGGGGAACGGCGAGTTCATCGGGATGTAATCGAGGCTGTGGCAGCCCGAGCAGTTCGCTTCCACTTTGTCGAGGCCGGGCGCCTTTTTCAGCTCCACCGGTTTCTCCTGCGCGGCTGCCGGAAGCGCGATGGCGGCGGCGAGTGCAATGACGAGTGCGCGCATGATCTCCTCCGCTCAGGCCACGTCGAGGGTAATGCTGTGAAAGACGTTGTGGTGATAGCCGGCGGGATTGTGGATCAGCTCGGCGGTCTGAGTTTGCCCGATCGCGTTGCTGGCGCGCGCCATGACGGTCTGTTTGCCGCGCCGGTTCGGCGAGAATTGGTAACTGAAGGTGCGAAACGCGAACCGGCCCAGATCCTCGCCGAGCGTCGCCGCCGCCCAGGTCCTTCCGCCGTCGCTCGACACCTCCACCGCACGGATGCCGTAGCCACCGTCCCAGGCAATGCCGCCGATCGTGATCGGTCGACCCATGGTCACCCGCGTGCCGTCCACGGGACTGGTGATCAGCGAGTTCACCACGATCTCCGTGATCGGCGTGTTGGTCGCGCTTTCCTGCGACGTGAAGCGCGCCACCAGCGGAAATTTTCCCAACGGGATGCGATAGGCCGGGTTCATCCAGAATCCCGATTCCGGTTTGACCGCCGCCATGATCGAGGTCACGTGCTTCATCCAATAGGTGCCGGTCCAGCCCGGCACAATCAGGCGCGCAGGAAAGCCGTTGAGATGCGGCAGCGGTTGCCCGTTCATCTCATAGGCGATGAGAGTGGTGTCCTCGATCGCCTTCCAGGCCGGGATGCTCTTGATGAAGTCGGGCGTCTTGTCGCTCACCCCGGAATCGGCGCCGTTGAAGACGATTTCGATCGCCTCTTTCTTGAGGCCGACGCGATCGAGGATGTCCTTGAGCCGCGTGCCTTTCCAGCGCGCGCAGCCCATCGCGCCATAGCTCCACTGCACGCCGGGCACGTGCGGTTGAAACAACCCGCGCCGATTGCCGGAGCATAGATTCACCGCCACCACCTCGGCGGCCGGCATGCGCTTGAGATCGTCGAGGGTGAACTCGGCCTGGCCGTTGGCGCCGTCGCCGCCGACCGCGATTTTCCAGGTTTTGACATCCACGTCCGGAATATTGGACAGGTGGTAGCGAACGAAGAATGCATCGTTCGGCGTAATGGCGGTGCGGAAATACTCGAGCGGCGTCTCGTAATTGGGCGGCCGATAGCTCAGCTTGATCAGCGGCTTCTTGCCCGGCAGCGTCTCCAGCGTGAGGTGCTCGCGCACGCCCTCCGGCAGAGCCGCCGGTGCGTTGATCGGCGCCGCCCATGTAAATCGCGGGGCTAGTCCGAAACCGGCAAGCGCCGAGGCGGCGCCCGCCGCCTCGATGAGGCGACGACGGGTAACCATGGGCATCCTCCGCGATCAGTTAATTTCTTACTGTTGCCTTTTAGTCGCTATACAGCACCAAGTCCGAAACTATTCCTATAACGGGCTTGGGAATATGCTATGCAGATGTTCATGACACGATGCCGCAGCGGGTCAAGCGCGCGGCGCGCGCCGTAATTGCGAGGTGTGGGGGCCATGGCTATGAAATTCGGCATGATCGGTGTTTGTGCGGCTGTCGTCGCGGCAATGGCACTGGCCGTTGTGTCCGCGGAAGCGCAAATCCCAACCCCCAAGAAGAAGCGCACGGTGACGACTACCACGACGACGCGAGTCGCGACCGGGCCGCGCGCGCGCGTTCGGGTTGCGCCGCGCTCATTCCTCGATCCCGGCACCGAGGTGCTGCCCGGCGACCGCAAGTTCACGGATTACGCGTTTCCCGTGGGCCCCTATTCGACGCCGCAGAGCGTCGTCAACAACATCGGCGGCCGCGTGGGTTGGCATAACTCCCCGCTGCCCGGCCCGTTCGACCTGCCGAGCCGCAACAACCCATTCGGCTGGTAGCGTTCTCCGCAGCTGTCATGCCCGCGAAAGCGGGCATCCAGTAAACACTGCTGCGCGGTTTTAGCCCGCCGACGCAAAATAATTCGGTTCGTGGTTACTGGATTCCGGATCTCGCTCCGCCGGTCTAGGTCCAGCTTCGCTCGGCCGGAATGACATGCGTGCTGTGTGGCACGATGGGAGCTTCGTCACTCCGCCTTGATGTTGGCGGCCCGCGCGATCGCGGTGAAATTCTTCAGGTCGTTGGCGATGGTGGCTTGAAATTCGGCGGGGCTGCCGCCCGCCGGCGCAATGCCCTGCTGGGCAAATCGGGCAATTAGATCGGGATCGCGCAGCGCGCGGTTGAGCTCGGTATTGAGCCGCGCGATGATTTCGCCGGGCGTGCCTGCGGTGGTGAGCAAGCCGATCCACTGGATCACCTCAAAACCGGGATAGCCTTGCTCCACCACGGTCGGCACATCGGGCAGCTGCGGTTCGCGCTCGAGCCCGCCGGTCGCGATCGCGCGCAACGCACCGGCCTGGATCTGCGGCAGCGAGAGCAAGGTCGAGATCGCCGTGAATTGCGTATCGCCGGCCACCATCGCCGTCATTGTCGGTGATCCGCCGCGATAGGGAATGTGCTGAAGCTTGATGCCGGCTTTCTGGCTGAATAGCTCGACGATGAGATGAGTCTGCGTGGCCGCGCCGGGCGAGGCATAATTGAATTTGCCGGGATTGGCTTTCGCCAGCGCGACGAACTCGACAAGCGAATGCGCCGGCACCTTCGGAGTGACGAGAAACAGCAACGGATTTTTCGCGACCAGGCCGATGGGGGCAAGATCGCGCTCGGCGTCGTAGGGTACCTTCGGGTTGGTGGCGGGAACGACGGTGAAACTCGACGCCACCATCAGCAGCGTGTACCCGTCGGGCGGCGCCTTTGCGGTGGCTTCGGTGCCGACGATGCCGCTTGCCGCCGGGCGGTTGTCGATAATGACCGGCTGGCCCAGCGATTTTTCCAGATATGGCCCGACCAGCCGCGCCACCACGTCGTTGAGGCCGCCGGCGGCGAACGGCACGATCAGGCGGATCGGGCGGTTGGGATAGCTCTCCGCAAACGCGCCGGGACCGACGAGCGCCAGCAGGAAAACGATAACAAGCAAACGGCCGCACTTGTGGCAACGCGACTGGTTCATGGCATCTCTGAGTGCACGCAGTTCAGGCGGCAATTCGATCCATCTCGCCGAGAATGGCATCGCCCATCTGCGCGGTGCTCACCGCCTTGCCACCGCTCGATTTTATATCGGCCGTGCGCAGCCCGGCCGCAAGCGCCTTGGCGATCGCCTGCTCGATGCGGTCGGCCTCTTTGCCCATGTTGAAGGAGTAACGCAGCGCCATCGCGAACGAAGCAATCATCGCGATCGGATTGGCGATGCCTTTGCCGGCGATATCGGGAGCGGATCCGTGCACGGGCTCGTAGAGCGCCTTGCGTTTGCGCGTTTTCGGATCGAGCTCGCCGAGGGAAGCCGAGGGCAGCATGCCGAGTGAACCGGTGAGCATCGCCGCCACGTCGGAGAGCACGTCGCCGAACAGATTGTCGCTGACGATCACGTCGAACTGCTTGGGCCAGCGCACGAGTTGCATGGCGCCGGCATCGGCGAGTTGGTGCTCGAGCTCCACGTCCTTGAACTCGCGCGCGTGCAGGTCGATTACTACCTCGTGCCAGAGCACGCCGGTCTTCATCACGTTGCGCTTTTCCATCGACGTGACTTTGTTGCGCCGCTTGCGCGCGAGCTCGAAGGCGACGCGGCCGATGCGCTCAATCTCGTAGGTGTCGTAAACCTGGGTATCGACGGCGCGTTTCTGCCCGTTGCCGAGATCGGTGATGGTTTTCGGCTCGCCGAAATAGACGCCGCCGGTGAGCTCGCGCAGGATGATGATGTCGAGGCCGTCCACCACCTCGCGCTTGAGACTCGAGCCGTCGGCGAGCGCGGGATAGCAGATCGCCGGGCGGATGTTGGCGAACAGACCGAGATCCTTGCGCAGCCGCAGCAGCCCCGCCTCTGGCCGCACGTCATAGGGCACTTTGTCCCATTTCGGCCCGCCGACCGCACCGAAGATGACGGCGTCCGCCGCGTGCGCCTTGGCCATGGTCGCATCGGTGACCGCGACCCCATGCGCGTCGTAGCAGCAGCCGCCGACCAGCGCCTCCTCGGTCTCGAACCGATCAGGCCCGCGCGCGTTCATCCAGGCGATGAGTTTCTTCACTTCGGCCATGACCTCGGGGCCGATACCGTCGCCGGGCAGGAGCAGCAGCTGGTAAGTTGCCATCGCGCTTATGTCATTGGCTGCGGAAGTCGCGGATTGCTAAAGGCCGGCACGGGAATTTGCAAGTCAACGCAGCCGCGCAAGTGTCGCGTGGGTTGGTCGGTCGGATGAGAGTTGGTCAGTGAGGGAGCCTCACATGCCACAGCAGCGTCCCAAGGTCGTGATCATCGGCGGCGGTTTCGGCGGGATCGATGCCGCAAAAACGCTCGCCCGCGCGCCCGTCGATGTAATTCTGGTCGACAAGCAGAACCATCATTGCTTCCAGCCGCTGCTCTATCAGGTCGCCACCGCGGCGCTGTCGCCCGCTGACGTGGCCTGGCCGATCCGTCACATCCTGCGCAAGCAGGAAAATGCCACGGTGCTGATGGCGGAGGTGCGCGGCATCGATACTGAGAAACGCGTGGTTCAGGCGGATTCGGTGACGCTCCCGTACGATTATCTCGTCGTCGCCACGGGCGCGATGCACTCCTATTTCGGCCATGGCGAGTGGGCGGAGGTGGCGCCGGGGCTAAAGCGCATCGAGGACGCCACACGCATCCGCCGGCGCATCCTCATCGCGTTCGAACGCGCCGAGCTCGCCGCCGGCGAGAGCGAGCGCAGGCGCCTGCTCACCTTCGTCATCGTGGGAGGCGGCGCGACCGGCGTGGAGATGGCCGGCGCCATTGCCGAGGTCGCGCGCCAGAGCCTGGCGATCGATTTCCGCCATATCGATCCGAAGACAGCGCGCATCGTCCTCGTCGAAGCCGGGCCGCGCGTGATGCCGGCGTTTCCGCAGAAGCTGTCGGACTACGTGGTGCGCACGCTCACGAAGAAGGGCGTCGAGGTGATGACCGCGACGCGCGTTGTGCGCTGCGATGCGCACGGCGTCGATCTCGAACACGGGCGGATCGATGCCGCCACCATCATCTGGGCCGCCGGCGTAATGGCCTCGCCAGCCGCCAGCTGGCTCAATGCCGGGCGCGACCGCGCGGGTCGCGTGAAGGTCGGGCCTGATCTGTCAGTGCCCGGTCATCCGCAGGTGTTCGTGATCGGCGACACCGCTGACGTCGTCGACCAGCCGCACATTCCGGGCATTGCACCCGCGGCCAAGCAGATGGGCCGCTACGTCGGCCGCCTCATTGCCGCGCGTGTTGCGGGTCGCCCGGCACCTCCGCCGTTCCACTATCGCCATCTCGGCGACCTCGCGACCGTTGGCCGGCAGGCGGCCGTGGTGAAGCTCGGATGGCTCGAGCTGACCGGGTTCATCGGCTGGGTGTTCTGGAGCGTGGTGCACATCTATTTTCTCATCGGCGTGCGCGACCGCTTCATCGTCGCCTTCACCTGGTTCTGGGACTACGTCACGTTCCAGCGCGGCGCGCGGCTGATAACGCAAGTCCCGCCGCCGGACCAGCCATGACTGCCGGGCATCCACGTCTTGCTTTTGTGAGCTAGCAAAGACGTGGATGGCCGGGAGACCAGCGCGTTTACGCGCGTCTTCGACGCGCTATGCCCGGCCATGACGGTGAAAGGGTGCATCGCGGTAACGAATAATCAGATCCCGCTGAACCAGTTGTAGCCCTGGTCCTCCCAATAGCCACCGAGATATTTGTCGGTGACGGCGAGCTCCATCACGTGCTTGGGATTCTTGAACCCGAGCTTGGTCGGCATGCGAATTTTCATGGGAAAGCCGTAGCGGCGCGGCAGGATCTCGCCGTCGAACCGAAACGTCATCTGCGTTTGCGGATGCAGCGCGGTAGGCATGTCGATCGAGGTCGAGTAGCCCTCGGCGCAGCGGAACCAGACATATTTTGCGCGCGTGTCGGCGCCGATGCGGCGCAAGAATTCGGAGAGCCGCACGCCCGACCATTTGCCGATCGCGCTCCAGCCCTCGACGCAGACGAGCCGCGTGATCTGTGTTTCCTGCGGCAGCGCGTAGAGCTCATCGAGCGTCCACGACTTCTTGTCGTCGACCATGCCGCCGACCTGGAGTTTGTAGTCCTCCTTGTCGACTTCCGGCGCGTCGTCCTCGGGATAATAGGCGTTGAACGGGAACGGGCGGGTCACCGCGCTGTCGGGATAGGTCGGCGCGAGCGCATTGGGGCGAAACAGCCAGCCCTGTACGCGATCGTTGAAGTAGGAAACCTTCATCAGCGCGCGCTCCGCCGTCTCGCCGTCGACGATGTCGCAGCCGGTGAGAAACGCGAGTGCGCCGAGGCTTGCGCCGCCGCGCAGGAACGCGCGGCGCGCGGGATTGGGCAGGAGCTTCGCGGTGTCGGCGACGAGCAGCGCGGGATCGACGCCGGGCGGATTTCTTCGCATGCGAGGCATCGCGCTTCTCCTCAGCGCCCGGCGATCATGGCGCGCAGACTCTTCGGCACCAGAAAAGCCATTATCACGTGCACCGCGAGAAAGCCGACGATGGCCGCCATCGCGAAAAAGTGCACGTAGCGCGCAGTGTCGTAGCCGCCGAACAGCGCGGTCAGCTCCTGCAGTTGCACCGGCTTCCAGATGGCAAGGCCGGTCAAGATCATGACCGCGCCGGCGAGGATCACGCCGAGATAAAGCAGCTTCTGCACCGCGTTGTAGGCCGACAGATCGTCGTGGGCGAGCCTGCCCATGAGCGCCGCTTTGGTGTCGGCAAGTACCTCGCCGGGGCGGATCGGAACGAGCTTGCGCCGGAACCGGCCGCTGACGACTCCCAGCACGACGTAGACGAAACCGTTGACCGCGAGGAGCCACATCGCCGCGAAATGCCAGAGCAGCGCGCCCGCGAGCCAGCCGCCGAGCGTGATCGCAGGCGGAAAGCGGAACGCAAACAGCGGCGAGGCATTATAGATCTCCCACCCGGACCCGATCATGACCAGCATGGCGACGGCATTGACCCAATGGGTGATCCGCACCCAGGCCGGATGAATAATCTCTCCGGCCGGCGCAGCCGGGACCATCATGTCGTCATGGGCGGCTTCGATTGTCATGGCCTGCGTTCGCCGGCGTCCCTCAGGAAGACTCACAAAGCATATAACAAATTTGCGGCCGCGTTGATTTCACTGGGTAGCGAGCGGCAACACAGCTACGTGATGATGGGACGATTGGATGCATTGTTCGCCCGCTTCGGGTGTTCCCATCCGCGGGTCTACAATACTTGCATCCGCCGCCTTCCATCATGGCTCCGATGCGTGCCAGGACTTGCCTATACCCAAACGGCATGATGATTGAGCCGTGATGAGCACAGTCGTATCCAAGGCGAGCGCCGGCAACTTCTTCGAAGACTTTCGCATCGGCCAGCTAATCAACCATGCTACACCGCGCACCGTCACCGTGGGCGACGTGGCGCTCTACAACGGCCTGTTCGGTCCGCGCTTTGCGGTGCAGTCCTCGGACGAGTTTGCCCGCGCGATCGGCTATCCGCGCGCGCCGCTCGACGACCTCCTCGTGTTTCATATCGTGTTCGGCAAGACGGTCCCCGACGTTTCGCTCAATGCGGTCGCCAATCTCGGTTATGCCGCTTGCCGCTTCCTGGCGCCGGTCTATCCCGGCGATACCCTCAATGCAGTCTCGGAGGTAATCGGGCTCAAGGAGAATTCCAGCCGCAAGACCGGCATCGTGTTCGTGCGTTCCACTGGCTGCAAGGCGGACGGCAGCAAAGTGCTGGAATACGTGCGCTGGGTGATGGTGCGCAAGCGCGACGAAGCGGCGCCCGCACCCGCCGAGCACGTGCCACGCCTGCCGGAGGCGGTGACGGCGAGCACGCTCGGCGATGCCTGTCCGCGCATCGACATTAAAGCCTATAACTTCTCGCTCGCCGGCAGCCCCTACCGGTTCGACGATTATGCGGTCGGCGAGAAGATCGACCACGTCGACGGCATCACCGTTGAAGAGGCGGAGCACCAGATCGCGACCCGGCTTTATCAGAACACTGCGCGCATCCACTTCAATCAGTTCGTCGAGGCGAAAGGTCGTTTCGCGCGTCGGCTGATCTATGGCGGGCACGTGATCTCGCTAGCGCGAACGCTCTCCTTCAACGGGCTCGCGAATGCCTTTCATATCGCCGGCATCAACGGCGGGCGCCATGTGGCGCCGCTGTTCGCCGGTGGCACCGTGTTTGCCTGGTCCGAGGTGCTGGCAAAGGCGGATCTTCCCGGGCGCGACGACGTCGGCGCGCTGCGCTTGCGCACGGTTGCCAGCAAGGACCGCCCCTGCGCCGATTTTCCGCTCAAGTCGGGCAGCGAGGATGATCCCGCGGTGCTGCTCGATCTCGACTACTGGGTGTTGATACCGCGGTAATCGGCCTGCATTTGCGCAGACCAGTCCAGCATCCGCTCGTCCCCGCGCAAGCGGGGACCCAGATCGCGAATTCCGCGCAAAGCAGCTCTGAATTCCCGCTTACGCGGGAATGAGCGGGAGAGGGCGGCGACCTGAACAGGATCGGCGCTGATCTACCGCGCGGACGGCCGGCCCACGGTCGGCGAGCTTTCGCTGATCATGCCGCAGGCGATGCGGCTGCCGGCGTTGCCGGCGGGATCGCTTGTGTAGTCGTCCTTGCTGCCGTGGATCACCGCCGCGGTGCCGCCTTGGTGGAAGACCGAATTGGGCTTGCCCTTGTCGAGCGTGATCGCGGCATTCAGTACTTCGACTTCGAGCGCGCCGCTCGGCGGGGATGTGCAGGTTCGGCATGTCGCCTGCATGGCCCACCCCGCTCAGCATGCCGTGATGGGTGTTGCCCGGATTGAAATGCCCCCCGGCCGATTCGAACGACGGCGGGTCGCACTTGCCGACGGTATGAATGTGGAAGGCGTGCTCGCCCGGCGGCAATCCCTTGAGCGAAAGCTTGAGCAGGACGCCGGCCGGAGTCTGCGACAGCGCGACCGAGCCGACATCCTGACCGTTCGCCCCCTTGAGCGCGGCGCTCGCCGATTGGGCCGCGGCCGGCACGGCCAAGCCCATCGTCAACAGCGTTGCCGCGCCAATTCCTGCCAAGTGTTTGAATTTCACCAAGTGTTTGAATTTCATCATGACCGACCTCCTGATCCTTTGGCGATCGCCTGGGAAACCCGCCGATTGCCCCCCGGTTCCCCACCTCCGTGGCACCTATTTGCAAATCACGTGCTGCGCCAGGCGCTCAGGCCGCCTTGCTCAGGTGCTCGACCAGTTGGCGGGCGTAAGGAGGCAGCTCCTGCCCGCTGCGAATGCAGATGGTAAGTTCGCGCACCGCCCAGGCATCGGTGAGCGTCACCAGCACGATCGCCATCGTGCGCGCCACGCGGCGCGCCGTGGTCTGCGGTACGATGCCAATTCCAACGTTGCACTCGACCAGGCGGCACACCGCGTCGAAGCTGCGCAGCTGCACGCGCAGGCGCAGCGGCTGGCCGATGCGCGCCGCCTTGTCGGCGAGAAAGCGCTGCAGCGCGCTCGCCCGGTCGAGGCCGACGAAATCGTGCTCCAGCACCTGCGCGAAGGAAATTTTTGAGCGCTTGGCCAGCGGGTGATTGCGCGCCACCACCAGCACGAAGCGATCCTTGCGGAACGGAAAGGTTTTCAGCGCGCTGGCATCGACGGTGCCGGCGACGATGCCCAGGTCGGCAACGCCCTCGGCGATCAGCCCGACGATCTCGTCGCTCAGCCGCTCCTCGATATCGATGCTGACATTGGGGTGCGCGGCGAGAAAGGAGCTGAGCGCCTCCGGCAGGAATTCGGTCAGCGCATTGGTGTTGGACAGGACGCGAATCTGACCCGCGCGGCCGCCCGCATAGGCGCTCAGATCTTCGCGCAGCAATTCGGCTTCGCGCAGGATGGCGCGCGCGTGTTGGAGGAGCGTGCGGCCGGCCTGGGTCGGGACGACGCCCTGGCGCGAGCGCACCAGCAGCGCGGCGCCAATCGCCTGCTCCATGTTGCGGATGCGCGTGGAAGCCGCGGCCAATGCGAGATGCGCCCGCTCGGCGCCGCCGGTGATGCTTCCGGCTTCAACCACGTGGCGAAACAGGCTCAGATCGGCGAGGTCGAAGCGCACGGCTTGCCTTCGAGTTCGGCGAAGGAAGGCTACGCGAAATACCGATTGTCAGCCAAGTCCCCCGCGCCCATATTCGCAATTGACGAAATGGGGTGGGCCGTGCACGCGGTTCTCGGCAACCGCATTGCGACGGGTTGTGACATTCGATAGGAACGAGCCGTTCGACGGCCAGTGCCGCGAACCCGAAGTTCGCACGATCGGACGGCAAGGGTGTTTGCGAACTTCGGGTTCAAAAGCGGCACTAGAAACATAAAGTTGCTAGTGTCCCTTTGATTCCGAAGTTCGCATTCGAGTGTGCCGCATGGGTGTGCGAACTTCGGAATCGGGACACTAGCCACCCGGGCGGAGAGCAGCAATGGCGGACAGCAAAGCCACCGTCGAGCGCCCGCTTTCGCCGCATCTGTTCATCTACAAGCCGACGCTGACGATGCTGATGTCGATCGCGCATCGCATCACCGGCGCGGCCCTCTATTTCGGGACGCTGCTGGTGGCGTGGTGGCTGATCGCGGCGGCCTCCGGACCGAAAGCCTATGGCGGCATCGGCTCGTTCATGAGCTCCTGGTTCGGCCGCCTCGTGCTGTTCGGCTACACCTGGGCGCTGATGCACCACATGCTGGGGGGCATCCGGCATCTGATTTGGGACACGGGACACGGCTTCGGCCCGAACGAGCGGGAGTGGCTCGCCCGCGCCACCCTGCTGGGTTCGATCACGCTGACCATCATGATCTGGATCGTGGGTTATTTCTTCGTGGGAGGGCCGCGCTGATGGTCGCCGGGAAAATGAGCACGCCGCTCTCTCGCGTGCGCGGGCTCGGCTCCGCCAGGTCCGGCACCGAGCACTTCTGGCTGCAGCGGTTGACCGCGGTCGCCAACCTCCCGCTGACCATCGCCTTCGTCGTGATCGTGGTGGCGCTGCTCGGCCGCAATCATGCCGCCGTGGTGCAAATCCTCGGCTCGCCGCTGATCGCGGTGCTCATGCTGCTGTTCATCGTCTCGATCACCACGCACATGCGTATCGGCATGCAGGTGATCATCGAGGACTACGTGCACGAGGAGGGGCCGAGGCTCGCCTTGCTGATCGCGAACACGTTCTTCGCGGTCGCGGTGGCGCTCGCTTCGGCTTTCGCGATTCTCATGCTCAGCTTCAAGGTTTGACCCGTGGCAGAAAACGGCGCACCCAAACCGGCGATCAACGGCAACGCCTATCCCGTCGAGGATCACGAGTACGATGTGGTCGTGGTCGGCGCCGGCGGCGCCGGCCTGCGCGCGGTGGTCGGCTGCAGCGAAGCAGGCCTCAAGACCGCCTGCATCACCAAGGTGTTTCCGACCCGCTCCCACACCGTCTCCGCGCAGGGCGGGATCGCGGCCGCGCTCGGCAATATGGGCGAGGACGATTGGCGCTGGCACATGTACGACACCGTCAAGGGCGCCGACTGGCTCGGCGACCAGGACGCTATCGAATATCTCTGCCGCAACGCGCCGCAGGCGGTGTACGAGCTCGAGCACTGGGGCCTACCGTTCTCGCGGCGCGACGACGGAAAGATATATCAGCGGCCGTTCGGCGGAATGACCACGCATTACGGCAAGGGCACGGCGCAGCGCACCTGCGCCGCCGCCGACCGCACCGGTCATGCCATGCTGCATACGATGTACGGCCAGGCGCTGTGCCATGCCGCGGAATTCTTCATCGAGTTCTTTGCCATCGATCTGATCATGGACGACGAGGGCCGCTGCCGCGGAGTCGTCGCGCTCAAGCTCGAGGACGGCACGATCCACCGCTTTCGTGCCCACATGACCATCCTTGCCACCGGCGGCTACGGCCGCGCCTATTTCTCCTGCACGTCGGCGCATATCTGCACCGGCGACGGCAATGCCATGGTGCTGCGCGCCGGCCTCCCGCTCCAGGACATGGAATTCGTCCAGTTCCATCCGACCGGCGTTTACGGGGCCGGCGTGCTGATCACCGAAGGCGCGCGCGGGGAAGGCGCCTATCTCGTCAATTCTGAGGGCGAGCGCTTCATGGAGCGCTATGCGCCTTCGGCCAAGGACCTCGCCTCACGCGACGTGGTCTCGCGCGCCATGACCATCGAGATTCGCGAGGGCCGCGGGGTCGGCAAGCACAAGGACCATATCTATCTGCATCTCGATCATCTCGATCCGGCGGTGCTGCACGAGCGTCTGCCGGGGATAGCGGAATTGGCGCGCATCTTCGCCGGCGTCGACCTCGCGCGCGAGCCGATCCCGATCGTGCCCACAGTGCACTACAACATGGGCGGCATCCCGACGAACTATCACGGCGAGACGATCACCAAGAAGAACGGGCAGGACGATGCCGTCGTGCCGGGTCTGATGGCCCTGGGCGAGGCGGCCTGCGTGTCGGTGCACGGCGCCAACCGTCTCGGCTCGAACTCGCTGATCGACCTCGTGGTGTTCGGCCGCGCCGCTGCCACGCGCTGCGCGGAAATGCTCAATCCCGGCGACAGCCATCCCGACCTGCCGAAGGACTCCGCCGAGCGCGCGCTCGCGCGGCTCGACAAATTCCGCCACGCGTCGGGCAAGACGCCGACCGCGCAGCTGCGCCTCAAGATGCAGAAGGTGATGCAGAGCAATTGCGCCGTGTTCCGCACCGGCGAGGTGCTGGCGGAGGGCCAGAAGCTCATCCACGACGTGTATGGAGGCGTCGGTGACGTCAAAGTCACCGACCGCTCGCTGATCTGGAACTCGGATCTGGTCGAAACGCTCGAGTTCGACAATCTGATCGCGCAGGCCGTGGTCACCATGGAGTCGGCAGCGCGGCGCACGGAAAGCCGCGGCGCGCATGCGCGCGAGGACTTTCCCGAGCGCGACGACAAGAACTGGATGAAGCACACACTCGCCTGGCTCGACGAAGGCGGCAACGTCACCATCAACTATCGGCCCGTGCACACCTACACCCTGACCAACGAAGTCGCCTACATCGAGCCGAAGGCGCGGGTGTATTAGTTTGGGTCGTCATGGCCGGACTTGTTCCGGCCATCCACGTCTTTGCTTTCTCCTGAGCAACAAGACGTGGATGCCCGGGACAAGCCCGGGCATGACGGCGGAGAACGCGAAAAGCTTGAAGGCACTATGCCATGGTTCAGGAAGGCAAGATATGGGCCTATCCCACGGGCGCGCAGGACGTGCGCGAATACCGGATCTACCGCTGGAATCCGGACGACGGCAAAAACCCGCGCATGGACACCTATTATGTGGACTGCGGCGATTGCGGCCCGATGGTTCTCGACGCGCTGATCTGGATCAAGAACAACATCGATCCCACGCTGACCTTCCGCCGTTCCTGCCGCGAAGGCGTGTGCGGCTCGTGCGCCATGAACATCGACGGCACCAACACGCTCGCCTGCATCAAGGACATGGCGGACATCCAGGGCGTGGTGAAGATCTATCCGCTGCCGCACCAGCCGGTCGTGAAGGATCTGGTCCCCGATCTCACCAATTTCTATGCCCAGCACGCCTCCATCCAACCCTGGCTGCAGACCGTCTCGCCGACGCCGCAGAAGGAATGGAAGCAGAGCCACGAGGATCGCCAGAAGCTCGATGGGCTCTACGAGTGCATCCTCTGCGCGTGCTGCTCGACCGCCTGCCCGAGCTACTGGTGGAACAGCGAACGGTTTCTCGGGCCGGCCGCGCTGCTGCAGTCCGCGCGCTGGCTCAAGGATAGCCGTGACGAGGCAACCGGCGAGCGCCTCGACGAGCTCGAAGATCCATTCCGCCTTTACCGCTGCCATACCATCATGAATTGCGCCAAGGCGTGTCCCAAGCACCTCAACCCGGCGGAGGCGATCGCCGAGATCAGGCGCATGATGGTGGAGCGGCGGGTTTAGCGAGCCGTTAGCGAGCGGGTTTGCTATGAAATGGAGCGAGGCCGAGCCGCAAACTCGGTGTGCTCCCCTCCCCCACAAGGGGGAGGGGAGCGCACCGCGTCTGAGGCGCTATGTCGAACCAAAGACGAGAAAGCCAACGCCAACAATCACTGCCTCTGGCATTGCGATTAGCGCTGTGGTGCTCGCCGTCATCTGCGCGCGTTCCGTTCACGCGCAGGACGTCTCGTTTGGCGACCGCCTCTATCACGAGAAGGCGGACTGCCAGTTCTGCCATGGGGTGAACGGCGACGGGCGCGGCGATCCGCGCTCACCCGGCAAGGCATCGGACCTGCACAAGACCCGGCTCGACCGCGAGCAGTTGATCGAAGTGATCGCCTGCGGCCGGCCCGGCTCGGAAATGCCGCACTTTGACAAATACGCCTACGAGGACAAGAACTGCTACGGGCTCACCGCGGCGGAGCTGGGTGACAAAGTTCCGCCCGATCCGCACTCCACCAGCCTGACGCAGCGCGAGATCGCCGCCCTGGTGGATTTCATTGTGACGAAGTTCGTAGGGAAGTAACCCGTGCCGCACACTCCTAGTCATCGCCCGCGAAAGCGGGCGATCCAGTAAACGGTGCCACTGCGATGTGGCACGCCCGCGCCTCGCTACGCCTTTCTGTGGATTACTGGATGCCCGCTTGCGCGGGCATGACGCCCGATATTGCTGTGGCGCACTCTACCTCTCCTGCACCAGCTCGAAGCGCACCGTGCTTTCGAATTGGCCGCTTGTCTCGCGGCCGGTGCGCGGATCGAACTGACTCTGTCCCACCTTGCGCAAGTGGCGCGTCAGCAGCGAGGCGGCGCCCTTTCCTTCGATCTGTTTGCGGCAGTGCTCCTTGACGAAAATGCCGCGCACCGCTGTTTCTCCCTCCTCGGGAGGAAGGCTCTCGCAGCTCCAGCCGTCGCGGCCGAAGCGCGCGGTGAGAAAATTGCGCAGCAGATACGCCTCGTCGCGATTCTGGCTGTCGCTGCGCGGGTCGCTCACCACGCGGATGCCGCGCAAGATCCCGCGCTCGTCGATCAGTGCGGAGGCGACGATGGGAAAGCCGTAGGTCTTCGTGCCGGAAAATTGCTCCATCTGCGCCGACAGGTTGTTGGCGCGCGCCCAATATTCCAGCTCGTCGTCGTAGCGAAAATAGACTTCGCGCAGGCCGCTCGCCTCGGGCCGGCAGCGGCGGAACTCGCGCCAACCCTCGACCGGGAGCGACGGCGGTCCGCCGCTGGTACCGCAGGCATAATCAACGAAGGCGTCGGGCAGCGCGTCCACCGGCGTGCCCAGTTGCAGGTCCCAGATTTCGGTCCGCGCGGGCCGCTCCGCCGGCGCCGCCAGCGAGTTCGCGATGCCGATGAGCAGCGCTGCGAGGAAGCCGGCGAAAGGGAAACGCGGCATGATCGCGAGGGTAAATCCCCCGCTGCACCGTCACAATGCCTGGCGGAGCGCTCCTGCGCATCAGTCTTGGGCGCGCGAGCCAAAGCGTGCATGATGCGCGCGGACCAGGTCTCAGATCATGCTGCGCCATCGCCAGATCGCAATGGCTCTGTTCGCGCTGTGCCTCTCCACGACGGCGCCGCACGCGCAGGCGGAAAGCGAATTTCTCGCCGGAACCACCCGATCCTGCGCGAACTGCGCGTTGGAGCGCGCCACGTTGAAGCGGCGCGATCTATCCGGCGGCGACCTCACCGGTGCCATGCTCGCCGGCGCGGTTCTCCACCGGGCGCGCCTGAACCGCGTGAAATTCACCGATGCCGATTTGACCGATGCCAATCTCAACAAGACCGATCTGAAGAATGCGGCGCTCACCGGCGCCAAGCTGGAGCGCGCGCTGTTCTACGAATCCGACCTGAGTGCCGCGGATTTGAGTGGCGCCGATCTCTCCAGCGCTAAGATGCAAAAGGCGCGGCTCGTGCGCGCGAAGCTCGATCGCGCGCGCCTCCCGGAAGCGATCCTCACCGGCGCCCGGCTCGATGAAGCCTCATTGCGCGGCGCCGATCTCAGCGCCGCCAATCTGGTGGAAACGACCTTGCGCCGCGCCGATCTCGAAGGCGCCGACCTCAACAACGCCGGCTTGGTGGACGCGGTCTTGCGGGATGCCAACTTCAAGGGCGCCAACCTGTCCGAAGCCGACCTGTTCGGCGCCGATTTGACCGGCGCGAATCTCACCGGCGCCAATCTGTCGGAAGCGCGGCTCACCCGCGCTGTTCTCACCGGCGCCGTTCTCGATGGTGCAAACCTCAAGGGCGCGCTGATGCCCGACGGCAGCGTGCACGAGTAGATATTCTGCCTTCGTCATCGCCGGGCTTGACCTGCCAATCCATCTTTTTCGCAAAAAAGCTTTTTCCGAAGGCGATGGACCCCCGGGTCAAGCCCGGGGGTGACGGGCCGAATGCGTGAGCTGGAAAGGTCAGTTTGGCAAACGATGATGTGTTATGCATCATCCGCGCGTGACAGCTTCATGTCAGTGATTCAAACCCCGGGGAGAAATGCAGTCATGCCCTTGAGCGCAGACGTTCGCCGCGTGGTCACCACCATCGATGCCAAGGATAAGGCGGTGGCGCTGTTCGACGGGCCCACGCCGCACAAAAAGGTGCGGCCGCACGCGCAGACGGTCTCGCGCCTTATCTGGGTGACGGATCAAACGCCCGCCGATCTCTCCGGCAGCAAGGACCGAGCCGCAGTCGACGTCGGCATCATGCCTCCGCGTGGTGGCAGCGTGTTCCGCATCGTCGAGTTTCCTCCGGAGACCGCGGAGATGCGCAAGCTCGATCCCAACACCATGCATCAAAGCCTGGGCGACGGCGCGCCCAAGCGCGGCTTGGCGCCGCGCCACCCCGCCATGCACCGCACCCGCACCGTCGACTATGCGATTATCATGTCGGGCGAGATCGACATGCTGCTCGACGATTCCGAGATTCATCTCAAGGCCGGGGACGTGTTGGTGCAGCAGGGCACCAATCATGCCTGGGTCAATCGTGGCAGCGAACCTTGCCGCGTCGCCTTCGTCCTGATCGACGCCAAGGAGCCGTAGGCCGCGACTTGGCCACATCCTCTGCTGTCATCATCCGCGCAAGCGGATGATCCAGTGATCACCTGATGAGAATTGTGGCACTGCTGTAGCTTCACTGGGAAGCTAGCGATTACTGGGTCCCCGCTTTCGGGATCCCAAAAATTCGCGAAGCGAATTTTGGGGGGCGCCCCTCGCGGGGACGACGCATTCGAATTGGAGAACGACTCACGTGATCGGCCGCAAAGACGACCCAGCCTTTCTCTATTTCCCGACCAACTATCGTTGGTCCATGGGCCTGCTCATTTGTCTCGGCGCTGCGCCCTGGATGGGGATCGAAATCGACGAGGTTCATCGGGTCGGCCGCGCGCTGGAAGATCGCGTCGGCGACGACCACGCCTGGTTCGAGGAATGGACGCGTATGGGGGAGCGGATCGAAGCGCGCGGGCGGCAAGCGCGCGAGCGCGGCCACAAGGGCACCGCCGCGTCGTGCTTCCTGCGCGCGAGCCGCTATTACCAGACCGGCGAGCGGTTCATCCATCCGCGCTCGCAGCGCAGCATGGAGGTCTACGCCCGCTCGGTGCAAATTTTCAAAGACGCTGCGTCGCTGATCCGGCATCCGCGCATCGAGTCTGTCGAGGTGCCGTATGCCGGCACGAGCCTGCCGGCGCTGCTGGTGCATCCGGACGCGGCGGTCGCGGGAGCGCGGCCGGCGCCGTGCATGGTGTTCTTCGACGGCTTCGACGTCACCAAGGAGCTGCAATACGGCTACGGCATTCCCGATCTCGCCGCGCGCGGCGTCGGCTGCCTGATCGTCGACGGCCCCGGCAACGGCGAAAGCGTGCGCTACCGCAACCTGCCGCTGATCGCCGAGACCGAGCGCTATGCCAGCGCCGCTTACGAGTATCTCGCGGGACGCAGCGAGTTCGACGCTAAGCGCATCGGGGTGATGGCGCTCAGCCTCGGCGGCTATTACGCGCCGCGCGCCGCCGCGCTCGAGCCGCGCTTTGCCTGCTGCGTGGCCTGGGGCGCGCAATGGGATTATCACGCGATCTGGGCCAAGCGCCTGGATGAGCTGGCCTCGGGCAAGGTGCTGTCGCTCTCGGTGCCGCCGGAACATCTGCAGTGGGTGCTCGGCGTTTCCAGCAATGAGGCCGCGCTCAAGAAGCTCGAAGGCTTCCGCCTCGACGGCATCGTGCAGAAGATGCGCTGTCCATTCCTGCTGCTGCACGGCGCCGGCGACGAGCAGATACCTCTAGCACTGGCGGAGAAATGCTTTGCGGCGGTGGGTTCGAAGGAAAAGACGCTCAAAGTATTTCAGCGCGAGGAGGGCGGCTTCCACCATTGCCAAGTCGACAACGTCACGCTTGGCGTGCACACGATGTGGGATTGGATCGAAGACGTGTTGAGGCCCGGCGCTTAATCCCGTACCCTCGCAATCGTCATGGCCGGGCTCGTCCCGGCCATCCACGTCTTTAGTTTCCGCCTTAAGACGTGGATGCGCGGGTAAAGCCCAGCGCATGACGAGCGCGTACAATGCAAGGAGCGAAACCTCGCCGCTCGCCGGAAGAACTGCGGCGGTGATTGTGTGACCAACTCTTGGAGCTGAAGATGCGCAGCGGCGACATGGCTTTGCGGCTTTCGATTGTGTTCTCGGTGGTTGGCTTCATCTCGGTCGCCGCCGGCCTCTATGAGATCGACCGGCGCGAGAAGAGCAATTCCGCGACCGAGGCGGCCAACCTCGCAGACATGGAGCAGCGCCTGCAGATCCTGACCGATCAAATTCGCGTGCTGGGCGATCAATCGGCGGCACAGCAGGCCGCGAACGAGCGGCGGTTGCAGGCGCTGACGAGTCGCATTCAAGCGCTCGGCCGCTGAAACACCGGAGGCCAATCGGCAAGGAGAGACTCATGAAGATCGATGGCGCGTGCCACTGCGGCTACATCACGATCGAGGCCGAAGCCGATCCGGAGAAGACCACGATCTGCCATTGCACGGATTGTCAGACCGGCACCGGCTCCGCGTTCCGCGTGTCGATCCCCGTGTCCGGCACGACCTTCAAGATGTCGGGAACGCCGACCAATTATCTCAAGACCACGGCGGAGAGCGGCAGGCCGCGGGTGCAGGCGTTCTGCCCGCGCTGCGGCTCGCCGATCTATTCGACCTCGCCGGGCGAGGGGCAGCAGACCTCCTACATGGTGCGGGTCGGCATCCTGCGCCAGCGCGCCGCATTCATGCCGCGGCGGCAGAATTGGTTTCGCTCGGCATTGCCGTGGGTGACCGGTCTTGGCGCGATCCACAAAAACGAGAGGCAGGGGTGATGAGTTCGTCATTCCGGGTTCGCCGCTTCGCGGCGCCCCGGAATGACAAGTCAGGAACGCATCGCAATCGCCTGCTGCAAAATCTTGCGCGCCGGCTCGGAGCCGTCGAGCTGGCGTAACGAGCGGCGCTTGATCTTCCAACCCTGCGGCGTGCGCACGAGCTCCCACCGGTTGGCGGTCATGCGATGCACGCGAAACCCGCGCGAGCTGCCGTGGTTGGGCACATCCACCGGATCGCCCTGGGTCTGCGGCACCAGGATCTGCAGATAAGAGGTAACCACTGCGCTGTCGCCGTCGATCGCGACATGCGGCAGGCCGGTGAAATGGGCAAGCCCGCGTTCGATCGCGGCCTGATGCTCGCGGCTCAAAACCTGATTGGCGATCGCTTCGCGCCCGCGCGGACTCGAGAGACCCTCGCCGCGATCAAAGAGGCCATCGTCCACCCAGCTCGCGGCGATATGTTTGCTGCCGCCGGTATCGGCGCTCGGCGGATGGCTGGCAATGAGATTGTAGATTTCGAGGCGATCCTCGATCGCACGGATGCGGTCTTCGATAGTGCGGTTGGTTGCCATGTGTCACTCCATCTTGCCGAATAGCGAATGGGGAGAGGGCGACGACGGGCTCCGCTCGTCCCCGCGAGAGCGGGGACCCAGATCACGAGCTCCGAACTTGCGGCTCTAGATTCCCGCTTGCGCGGGAATGAGCGGCCCGTACTCGCTACTCGCTATTCGCCCTCACCGCCGCGGTATCACCTCACCGATCGCACCGATGTCGTGCGCGGAAAAGAACAGGCGCCCGTCCGGCAGCGCGGTGATGGCGCGCGCGCCGCAACCTTCGATCGGAAACGTGTATTCGCGGATGAGCTTGCCGTCCGGCGCCATACGGCCGACTTTGTCGGAAAAATTCTCGGTGAACCAAAGATCGCCATCGGCCGCCACGGCGACGCCGCGCAGTGAGGCGTTCGGGGTTGGGATCGGGAACTCGGTGATGCGGGCGCGCGCATCGATGCGTCCGAGCGCGTTGCCTTTAGTCTCGACGAACCAGATGCTGCCGTCGGGGTGCGCCGCCATCGCGCGCGGCTCGCAGTCTGGCGTCGGAATTTTGTATTCGGTGATCGCGCCGTCCATCGTGATGCGGCCGATCTGGGAAGCCGCATATTCGCTGAACCAGACATCGCCGTCGCGCACCACGACCGAGAGCGGCCGGCAAGTGGGTGTGAGGCCCGCCGAAAACTCCGTGATCGCGCCGGCGGCGGTGATCCGGCCGATCTGGCTCGCGTGAGCTTCCGAGAACCAGATGTTGCCGTCGGGCCCGCACACGATGCCATCCGGTCCCGCATTCGGCGTCGGCACGGGAAATTCTGTAATCTCACCGGACGGGGTGATCCGTCCGATCCTGTTGGCGGCGTTCTCGCAGAACCACAGCGCGCCGTCGCCGCCGGGGGCAATGCCGACCGGCCGGCTGTTCGGCGTGGGCGTCGGAAATTCGGCGAAGCTGCGGTCGTTCGGATTCAGTCGGCCGATCTTCGACGCGCCATTCTCGCAAAACCACAGATTGCCGTCGCGACCGGCCACGATGAGGTAAGGCTTGCAGTCCGGCGTCGGAATCCGATGCAGCACGATTTCAACGTCGGGCATCACCTATGGCCACCTGTCGGTGCAGTTGGCATCAAATCGAAATGCCGAACAGGCGCGCGGCGTTGGCGCCGAGGATCGCGTCCTGCTGCTGGCGGGAGATTTTCCGGGCGCGGCGCACGAATTCGACCGGCGCCTTTTCCGCGAATGGGTAGTCGGACGCGAGCATCACATGGCTCGCCGGCACCTTGTTGACCAGAAATTCCAGCATGTCCGGATTGAACACCACGCTGTCATAGAAGAAGCGCGCGAGATAGCTGCTGAAATCGCCCTTGAGCTGGGGCGAGCGGCCGTAGCGGTAATCGTTGTCGTGGCGGCCGGAGTAGAACGGCAGATAACCGCCGCCATGGGCGATCATGATCTTGAGCTTGGGAAATGCGTCCATCACGCCTTCGTAGACCAGCGACGAAACCGCGTAGGCTTCCTCAAGCGGCTGGCCGATCGTGATCATCAGGCGGTTGCGGCGCATGCGCGCGTCGGAATGGCCGGCGGGATGAATGAAGATCACGGCGCCGAGCGCTTCCGCCTTGGCCCAGAACGGCCGCAGCCGTGCGTCACCAAGCTCGATGCCGTTGATCTGCGAGGAGATGATCACGCCGCGCAATTTCAGCTCGCGCATGCACCGCTCGAGCTCCGCGCTGGCGAGCGCGACGTCTTGCAGCGGCAGCGAGCCGAGCCCGACGAGCCGTCCGGGATGCTGCGCCACCGCCTCGGCGACCCGGTCGTTGCCGAGCCGCTCCATGGCGAGCGCGCGCTCGGGATCGAGCCCGTAGGTGCATTGCTGCATGATGCTCGGGCTCACCACCTGCATGTCGATGCCGGTCGCGTCCATCTCCTTGAGCCGCAGTGGCAGCTCGGTCATCCGTTTGAGCAACGGCTCGGGAACCGCCGGCCTGCCGCCCTCTCCCTTGCCCGCCACCGATTGCGCGTATTGCGAATGCTCGAAAGTAACCTTCATCACCTCGGGTACGAGGATGTGCGCGTGCACGTCGATGACGATCGGCTTGGCGTGGGGGCCGCGCGAGCGGGCGGAGGCGTTCGCGCGCCGGCGTGATGGCATTCTTGCCCTCGCGCGTCTCGAGCGAATGGCTTGTTTCTTTTTGGAGGGGTTCTTCATGATGATCCTTCCGGCGCCTTCAGAATCATGTATCGCTGGAGCAGCACCAGGCCGAGCATGCGGGCGGCCAGGCGATCCATTTTAACGGTGCGCAGTCGCTTGAGCAGCGCGGTTTTCAGCGCGCTGCCCTCGCGGAACAGGAATTCGTCGACTTCCATGAAGTGAATCTCCGCGCCCGCCGCACGTGCGATCCTGCGCAGCTGCCCTTTCGTTGGATAATTGTTGAAGCGCATGATCTCGCTGTAGCTCTTCGCGCGTTCGCGCCAATCCGGGGCGCGGCCCCGCAGCCAGGCGAGCAAGGCGCACAACGTCAGATACGAGCGGCTGGTGCACAGCCAGGGAAAGGGAAGCCCAACGTGGCCTTCCATGAGGTAATTCGGACCGGGAAAGTTATGCAGCGATACCGCGCCCGGTTTGAGCACGCGCGCGATCTCAGCCATCGTGGTTTTGTAGTCGAACACGTGCTCGAACACCTGATCGCTGAAGCAGAAGTCGAAGGTGCCGTCCGCGAATGGCAGCCGGTAGTTCGCGGGATCGACGCGGTTGAGCCGCGCGGCGATTTCCGCCGGCGGCTTGTCCTCGATGTGCCAATATTTGTCGAAATCGCGATCCCAGTATTCCAGCACGTCGACGCCGTAGGCGTCGTAGCCCTGCTCCAGCAGGATGCGAACCGAGGTGCCAATGCCGCAGCCGAAGTCGAGAATTTTTGCCCCGGGCGCAAGCCGCAGCCCGAGCCGCGCCGTGGCGAAGCGCAAATGCCGCTCCGCAGCCTGCGCCTGCTCGGCGACATACGCATTGGGAATTTTCTCGCGTGCCGGAAGCTCGCCGGCATAGGGGGACTCGGTCATTACGTAGCTACGCGCCGCACTACTTCGCCGGAATAATCGGCACCAGGAGAAACGATTCCTTGTCGCCTCCGGAATAGATCGTGTTTTGCCCGGTGTTGTAGTCGGCGTGATAGTGCGTGTAGGGCGCGCTGCCGACGCCGTCGCGCGGCCCAATGTCGAGGCGGATGCGGTGGCCGCGGCGAAACACCATCGAGGTGGGCCAGATCTCCACCTGCACCGGCACGATCTCCTCCGGCTTGAGCCAGAGTCGCCGTTGATGCCTGTGATAAGGACGATACGGCCGCGACAGTTCCGGATCGAGCTCGCGATGGGACACGCGCAGCCAGCCCTTCGCGACCGGTACCTGCTGACCCTGCTGGCCGACCTCCCACACGTCGCGCCTGTCGGGGTCGATGTTGCGCAGAGTGAGGAACAGATCCATGTCCTCGGTCGTGCTGGATACCCAGAGCTGCGCGGCAAGCGGTCCGGTGATCTCGGTGTTCTGTTCGAAGGGCGCGGTGACGAGCGAAATGCCCGCGCCGTGGACGGCCGCAAGCGAGGTCGACGACGCCGAGGCATGCCCGGCATGGGAGGCACCGCTTGCGGAATATTTCCGCGCGCCCGTGACCGCAGGCTTCGCCGTCGCAAGTGTGCCGGCGATGCCGCGGCCCTCCGCGCCGTCCGGCTTGGAGAAATCGAGATAGAGCCTGGTCCATTGCGTGCGCGCGAGCGGCCATTCGTTCTCATGGCGGAATTGGTAGGCGCCGCCGCCGGTGCGGATCGCGAGCTTGACCGGCGGTTCCTCCATCACGCCGTTGTCGATGCCCTTGAGCCAATGATCGAAGAAGCGCAGTTGATCGCGCCGGCCATCCTCGCTGTAGAACGGATGGTAATGCGTGCCACAGTGGATGCGCAGCTTCTTGTGCTTCGACGTGGCGCGCATGAAACCTTCGGTGGCGCCGCGCAGGTGCAGCCCCATGCCGGACCAATTGCCGACCGCCCACATCGGCAGATCGATCGTGTCCCATTGTGCCTGCTGGCTCTTGAACGCGCCGGTGTCGAGGCTGTTGCGCACGAAGCGCCAGAGCACGTTGTCCTGGAACGTGTCGGGATTGTGCCGATAGGCGCGGCCGAGGAGGTGGTGCGCCATGTGCGTGGTGAACCAGCCGACGATGAAGCCCGAGCCGAAAATGCCGCCGTGATAGAGGATATCCCGGTACTGATCGGCAGCGCCCTCCCACGGCACGATGCATTTGAGCGACGGCGGGTTGAGATTCGCCACCCACCATTGCGTGCGCGCGAAGAATGAGATGCCGATGGTGGCCACGCGCCCGTTGCTCCATGGCTGGTGGCCGGCCCACTCGATCGCGTCATAGAAGTCGACTGCCTCCTGCGGCGAGTAGAGCACCGATTGCCCCGGCGATTTGCCGGAGCCGCGCTCGTCGACGCGCACGCAGCAATAGCCGCGCGGCACCCACCATTCCGGGTTGACCGTCTCCCAGTTCATGTACGGGTTGGGCTTTTCTTCCAGATCGTCCGGCGGCACCCAGAGCTTGTCCTTCTGGTAGATGCCCATGTTGATGAGCACGGGAAACTGCCCGTCGCCGTCGGGGCGAAACACGTCGGCCTTGAGCTTGGCGCCATCCCGCATCGGGATGTCGACGTCCTTCTCGACCTTGAGCTTGTGAACGGGCTCGGACTGCTTGCTGGATTTCTGGACTTGCTCTTGCACGGTGAGTTCCGATTGTTGGCGCGGCGCGATTTTGAAGGCTAGCAAAACGTGAATATCGCGGCTATGCACCGCTGCCACGTCGACGCGTCATGGCCGGGCTTGTCCCGGCCATCCACGCCTTTCTTGGCTGACGTGCCAAAAGGAAGACGTGGATGCCCGCGACAAGCGCGGGCATGACGACGCAGAGGGACAGTCACGCCGAGCCCCAAACTTCGCGCGCTGTATCCACGACGAGGCGCAGCTTGGCGATCTCACCCGGAATATCCATCGTGTTGCCACCGATGCCGCTCGAGAAGCCGCATTGCGGGCTTAGCGCCAGCTGTTCGAGCGGTGCATGTTTCGCTGCCTCGTCGATGCGCCGCTTGAGGTCGTCCTTCGATTCGAGCGCGCCGCTCTTCGTCGTAACCAGCCCGAGCACGGCGACCTTGCCCTTCGGCAAAAACCGCAGCGGCTCAAAGCTTCCGGCGCGCGCGCTGTCGTATTCGAGAAAATAGCCGTCGACATCGATGGCGTTGAAAATGAGCTCCGCGATCGGCTCGTAACCGCCTTCCGCAATCCAGGCGCCGGCAAAATTGCCGCGGCACAGATGCATGCAGACCGTCATGCCTTCGACGCGGTCCCTGATCGCGTCGTTGATGAGCTTGGCGTAGGTCTGCGGCAGCGCCTCCGGATTCTCGCCGATGTCGGCGACCTGCCGGCGCAGCTCGGGATCGCAGAGATAAGCGAGGTTGACCTCGTCGAGCTGAACATAACGGCAGCCGGCGCGCGCGAGATCGCGGATTTCCTCGCGGTAGACACGGGCAAGATCGTCATAGAACGCGACGATGTCGGGATAGGCCTTCGCGTCGATCGCCGCACGCCCGCCGCGAAAATGCATGACGCTGGGCGACGGCAAGGTGATTTTCGGCATCGCCCGCGCGACCGAAGCGAGAAACCTGAAATCATCGACGAAAATGCCGCCGTCCGGCCGCGCGAGCTTGCCGGTGACCGCAAGCGACGGTGGGCTGTGCAGGCGATCGCCTTCGGCGGAATGGAAGCGCACCGTAAGCTTCGACGGGATCATCCGCACGTTGCGGAATTTCAGCATGAAGTCGCGGTGCCACGACTGGCGATTGTATTCGCCGTCGGTGGCGAGCTTGAGCCCCACCTCTTCCTGGAGGCGGACCACCTCGCGGATCGCAGCCTGCTGGATGCGCTCGAGCTCGTCAGACTCGATTTCGCCCTTCTCCGCCCGCTCACGCGCTGCGATGAGCGCATCGGACCGAATGAGGCTGCCGACATGCTCGGCGCGAAATGGTGGCTTGCTGCGTCCCATGCTCATGGTGGCTCGCTTTGGCCCGCGAACGATAGCACACGCGCCGTCCGTCTCATGTAGACTGCGACGCCGAGGTCATCACGGGAGGTTCGCAATGAAAGCCGGCGTAGCCAGCGACCAGGGACTGGCGCTGCGCGACATCGCGCAGCCGCGCGCGAAGTCCAACGAAGTGCTGGTGAAGGTGCGAGCGGCCGCGCTCAACCGCGCCGATCTCACCACCGCGCGCGGGCTGCCCCATGGCAGCCACGGCGGCGTCGGTGCGCCGGTCGGCTTGGAATGGGCCGGCGAGGTGGCGGAAACCGGCGCGGAAGTGCAGGGCGGTTACAAGCCTGGCGCTCGCGTGATGTGCTCCGGCACCGGCGGCTATGCCGAATACGCCGTCACCGATTGGGGCCGCGTTTACCCGATCCCGCCGGGCATGAGCTTCGAACAGGCGGCAACATTGCCCGTCGCGCTTGCCACGCTGCACAACGCGCTCGTCACCGCGGGGCGGCTGCAGCCGGGTGAGAGCGTGATGATCCAGGGCGCGAGCTCGGGCGTCGGCCTGATGGGTCTGCAGATCGCCAAGCTCATGGGCGCGGGCCTGGTGATCGGCTCCTCGACCAACGACGCACGCCGTGCGCGGCTCGAGGAATTCGGCGCCGATCTCGCCATCGACACGCGCGACGCGGCCTGGCCGGAGCAGGTGCTCAAGGCGACCGGGGGTAAGGGCGTCGCTCTTGTCGTCGACATGCTATCGGGTCCGGTGATCGCGCAGACCATGAAGGCCACCAAAATTCTCGGCCGCATCGTCAATGTCGGGCGCCTCGCCGGCACCAAGGCCGAGTTCGACTTCGACCTGCACGCGCTGCGCCGCATCGACTATATCGGCGTCACCTTCCGCACCCGCACGCTCGACGAAGTGCGCGAGATCGGCCGCCGCATGCGCGCCGATCTCTGGGACGCGGTCACTGCCGGCAAGCTCGCGCTGCCGATCGACCGCCTGTTCCCGCTCGACCGCGCGGTCGAGGCGCAGGCGCACATGCGCGCGAACAAGCATTTCGGGAAAATTGTGCTGACGATGTGAAGTGTTACTTGGTCGCGCGCTTGATATAATCCGCGAGGAAGGCGCGCATCGCGGGCGAGATCGTGATCGCCGTGCGCAGCGCGCGGTTGGTTTCGTGACCGGCCAGCCATTCCGGCACGTAGCCGATCGTTCGCGTCGCTTCCTCGGCGTGCTCCTTGTCGTCGTTGAGCCTGGTGACCGCGGCGCGCAAGGCGGCCAGCGCGGCTGGCGGTGCGCCGGGTGGAAGCACGATCTGACGCTGCATCGCGGTGTTGATGGCGGTCACCGTGCGATAGGCGTCCCAGAACCGGCCTGATGGCATCGCGCCGTAGATCGCCTTGTAGAGTTCATGGAATGAAAGAAGGGAAAGCCCCTCGACTTGTCGTGAGGCGTGCAGCGGCGCGAGCTCCGGATCGACGTCGTACCAGACGCCGATCGCCGTGCCTTCCTTCACCAGCGTCGGCTCGACTACCGCGCGGTAGCTCGGCGGCGATTCCGCGTAGATGTTGATCTCGTTCTGCTGCAGCGCCAGGCGCGCCGCCTGGCTGCCGCGATAGGAGGTCACGTATTTGTAGGGCACGCGGAGCATGTCGAGGCCGAGGCGCAGCATCAGGTCTTTGGAATTCTCCGCGCCGAGCCCGCCGGCAACGACGCCCTTCGCCCGCACGATATCGGTCGCCTGATGCATGCCCGGCGGAACGTCGGTGCGCATATAGGTGACGCTGGTGCCGGGCTGATAGGCGACAAATTCGTATGACCGGAAATCGACGCGGAAGCGCTCCGGATTGTTGGCGTAGCGCCAAGCCGAACCGGTGAAATAGCCCAGCGTGGTGCCATCTTTAGGCGCGACCTCGCCGAGATAGCCTGCCCCCACCATGCCGCCGGCGCCATCCATGTTCTGCACGACGATCGCGGGATGGCCCGCGATGTGCTTGACGACGTGCTTGGCGAACAGCCGGCCCTCGATGTCGGTCGGTCCGCCCGCGGCAAAATTGACGATGAGCGTGAGCCGCTTGCCCTGGTAAAATGCCTCGTCGGCCGCGGCATGCGGCGCACTAAGCGCCGCCACGCACAACCCGAGCACGCAAGCCGAGAGGCGCGTCGCCAACGTTGGATCTCCGCCGAAATCGCCTGCGACTATAAGCGCTCGATTCTTCATGGGCCATCGTTCTTTGCGTGCGGGTCGCGGCATGGAATCATGGGTACTGTTTGGACAGGCACCATTATGCGAAGAACCAGCGGACACCGGTTTGCGCTTGCGCTCTGCGCGCTGGCGAATTTTTGCGCGGCAACGGCGAAGGCCGATGCGCTCGCCGACTTCTACAAAGGCCGCACCGTCACCGTGGTGGTGAGCTCGAGCGCCGCCGGCGGCTACGACACGATCGCGCGCGCAGTCGCGCGTTATATGGCCAAGCACATGCCGGGCAATCCGGCGTTCATCGTCCGCAACATGCCGGGCGCCGGCGGCATCACCGCGACCAATTTCCTCTACAACAATGCCGATCGAGACGGCACGGTCATCGGCCTCGTTCAGAACAACACGCCTTTTGAGCCTCTGTTCGGCACTAAAGAGGCGCGCTACGACCCGGTGAAGTTCAACTGGCTTGGCTCGCCCAGTTCCGAGACCGCGATGGTGTTGCTGTGGCACACGGTCCCGGTGAACTCGGTCGCTGACCTCAAGACGCGCGAAGTCGCGGTCGGCGTGTCCGGGGCCAACTCGACGCCGGCATTTTTCACGCGGCTGTTGAACGCCACGCTCGGCACCAAGCTAAAGTCGATCAACGGCTATCCCGGACAGAACGACGTGCTGCTCGCCATGGAGCGGCGCGAGGTGGACGGCCATCCCAGCGCGTTCTTCAGCTCGGTGCGCTCGACCCGGCCGACGTGGTTGCGCGAAAAAATCGCCAAGGCGATCGTGCAATACGGGCCGGAAAAACTCGACGAGCTTCCCGATGTGCCGTTCGCTCCCGATCTCGTGAGCGACGAGGAGGATCGCCAGGTGATGCAGGCGGCATTTGCCCCGCTCGCGCTCGGCCGGCCGTTTTTGATGCCGCCTGGCATGCCGCCGGAACGCGTCGCCGCTCTCCGTGCCGCGTTCACCGCCGCCATGGCCGATCCGAAATTTCGCGCCGAGAGCGAAAAAATCGGATTGGAGTTCCACGCGCCGCGCAGTGGCGAGCAAATTCAGGCCGTGATGGAGCGCACCTACCGCAGCCCGCCGCGCGTCATCGACCGCTTGCGCCAGCTCAACGTCCCGTGACGATTTGCCGAAGAAAGGCGTTAGCGAACTTTTGGAGACCGGCATGATCAAGACCAAAGGCATTCTGCACACGACGATCCCGGTCAGCGATCTTGTGCGCAGCCGCGCCTTCTATACCGATGTTCTCGGTCTCGAATTCGTGGCGGAGGCGCCGAAGGAAAATCCCCATTTCGTGTTCCTCAGATCGGGCAACGATTATCTTTTGCTCGGCAGGGAGGCGAACCGCGAGCGGTTCTCCGACATTATCCACCACGCCTTTCTCGTGGACGGCGACGCCTATGACGCAACGGTTGCCGAGCTCAAGGCCAAGGGCGTCGACGTGTTCCGCGAGGAGCGCCGCGATCACGGCGTGTTCACCGGCCGCAGCGCCTATTTCCATGATCCCGACAACAATGCGATGGAAGTCATTCACCTCACCAACAACGCGAAAGGCTGAACCGTTCGGCCGGAGTTGCTCGAGCGGGAAGCATCGCGCCGAGGAGTCGTCATGAAGCGCGTATGCCTGCTGCTGCTGATGTGCGCCGGCGTCCTCGTGAGCCCCGCATGCGCGGAGGAATGGCCGGCGCGACCGGTGCGCATCGTCAACACATTTGCGCCCGGCGGGGCGGCTGACATTCTCGCCCGCATCGTCGCCGATCACCTCTCCCACGCGTTCAAGCAGCAGTTCTATGTGGAGACGCGCGCCGGCGCCGGCGGTGCGATCGGCGTGCAGACTGTCGCGAATACCGATCCGGACGGCTACAACTTCGTCATCACCACGCTTTCGCTTGCGGTGCTGGCGCCGTTCATCAATCCGAAGATCGGCTACGACCCGCTCAAGGATTTGACCTATGTCGGCTATATCGCCGGCTCGCCGATCCTGTTCATCGTGAGCGCCAAGAGCGGGGTTCGCACGCTTGCCGATTTCGTCGCCAAGGCGCGGGCGAGCGCGAAGCCTTTGACCTACGGCTCGTCCGGGCTCTCGAGCGCGGGGCAGATGGTGGCGCAGTCGTTCGCGATGAAAACCAACCTCGAATTCGAGATCGTTCCCTACAAGGGCGCATCGCAAAGCATCGTCGATGTTGTCGCCAATCACATCGACTTTGCCACCCCGACCGTGACCTCGGCGTCGGGACAGTTGCGCGGCGGCACTGTGACTGGTCTTGCGGTTTCGGCAGGGCAGCGGCTGCCCGATTATCCCGATGTCCCGACCTTTCGTGAGTTGGGCTACGACATCGTCGCGACCAACTGGTTCGCGCTCGCCGGGCCGGCCGGCCTTCCCGCCGACATCGTCGGCAAGGTCAATCGCGAGATCAACGCGGCGATGGCGAAGCCGGAGAGTCAGCAGCGCATGCGCGAGGACGGCATGCTGGTCTCGCCGATGGACGCGGCGGCCTTGCGCAAATTCGTCGAGGACGAAGGCGTGCGCTGGAAGCCGGTGATCGAGCGGGCAGGCCTGGTGGAGAAATAGCAGAGCGGCTTTGGCGCTTGCGTCCTGCGTTTAGCGCTTGCGAATGCGAAACACCAGGACCTCGCCCTCGCGCGAGCTCGCTTCGAGCTTGTCGCCGGTCTGGTTCAGCAAGTTGGGGATATCGATCGCAGTGAGGGGATCCGTGCATTCCGCGACCAGCAGGTCCCCCGATTTGAGGCCGCTGAGAGCTTTGCGCGCGCGCAGCGCCGGCAAGGGGCATTTGAGCCCGCGCAAATTGAGGGTCTTTTCCGTCATCGCGCGGGTCGCGTCGAAGGGATTTCCTGCCGGCGTCGGACATAAAGATATATTTATATCGTGATGACCACAAACGACGGGACCGACCCCCCGCAACGCATCGCCCGGCTGACTCCGCTCGCCGACGTCCTGCGCCAAATCGAGGCGCGGGCCGCGCCGGCCGCCCCGCGCAATCTCGAGACGGGGGCCGCGCTCGGCCGGGTTTTGGCCGAGGACGTCGTGATTAAATCTCCCATTCCCGCAGCCGCGCTCGCCTTGCGCGACGGCTGGGCCGTGCAATCCGATTTCACGACCGATGCGGGTCCCTATGCTCCGGCGCCGCTTGCGTCAGCGAAGCGCGTCGAGGCGGGGGAGCCGCTCCCCGGCGGAGCCGATGCAGTGGTGCGATTCGAGGCCGTGACGCTCCGCGCTGGTGTCGCGCACGTGCTGAGCCCGATTAGTGCGGGCGAGGGCGTATTGCCGACAGGGGGCGATGCTGCGGCTGGCGCGGTGCTGATTGAGGCAGGCCGCCGCCTCTCTCATCTGCAGGTCGCGTCGCTCGTGGCGGCTGGAACCAAAACGGTGCGCCTTCGCGAGCCGCGTCTCTCTCTCGTGCGTGCGCGGCCGCAGGCCGATGTGATTCTCGATGCGGCGATCGAATGGATTGCCGATGCCATAAAATCCGAGGGAGGGACTGCCGTCGTGCATTCGGCGCACGGTGGGCTGCAGAACGCGCTGAACGATTCGAGCGTGGACGCCGTTGTCACCATTGGCGGCACCGGCAGCGGCGCGCGCGACGCAACGGTGCGCACGCTGGCCGACGTCGGGGAGGTACACGTCCATGGCGTCGCGCTTACTCCCGGCGAAACTGCGGCCTTTGCCAGCGTCGGCGGGCGGCCGGTGCTGGCGCTGCCGGGTCGGCTCGATGCGGCACTCGCGGTTTGGCTTGTGATCGGCCGGTGCCTGTTGGCGCGGCTCACGGGCAGAACCGATGCAGAGCCCGCGATGACGGCCAAGCTCGCGCGCAAGATCGCCTCGCCGCTCGGGCTCGCCGAAGTGGTGCCCGTGCACATGAAGGAAGGCACAATGGAACCCATAGCCTCGGGCTATCTCTCCCTCGCGGTGCTGGCGCAGGCCGACGGCTGGATCCTGGTGCCGCCCGACAGCGAAGGATATCCGGCGGGCGCCGAGGTCATGGTAAGAGCGTGGCCATGACTGCACGGTTTCAACCCGGCACCGCCGAGCGCGATTTGTTGGCCGCGATCCGGCGCGCGGTGCGCCAGGAGCAATTCCTCGAAGTGGTTTCGGCCGAGGAAGCGCGCACGCGTTTCATGAGGCACATCGACCTTGCGCCGCTGCCGGGCGAGCGTCTCGACCTTGCGTCCGCGCTCGGCCGCGTGCTCGCGAGCGACGTAACCGCGCCCATCGACGTGCCACCGTTCGATCGCGCCAATGTCGACGGCTGCGCGCTGCGCGCGGCCGACACAGCGGGCGCGAGCGACACCGCGCCGCGGCGCTTGCGACTCAATGGCGAGGTCATCGTGTGCGGCCATCCGCCCGCGCTCGAAGTCATGCCGGGCACCGCGACCGCAATCGCCACTGGCGGCGTCATCCCGCGCGGCGCCGACGCTGTCGTGATGATCGAGCACACCGAGCCGGCCGAGGAGGATGGCGCGCCCGCCATCGACGTGCGCCGTGCCGCCGCACCAGGGCAATTCGTTTCCTATGCCGGCTCCGACATCGCGCGCGGCGAGACAGTGTTGCGGCGCGGCACGCGCATCTCCTCGCGCGAGATCGGTATCCTCGCCGCCTGCGGCTATGCTGAGATTTCAGTCGTGCGTCAGCCCAAAGTGGCGGTGCTTTCGACCGGCGACGAACTCACCGCGCCGGGTAACCCGCTCGGCCCCGCGCGCGTCTATGACAGCAACGGCGCGATCATCGCCGCAGCGGTGGCGGAAGCCGGCGGCGAGGCGATTTCCTTTGGCGCTTTCCCCGACAACGAAGTCGCGCTCGAGCGCGCCATGCGCACAGCACTCGCGGACTGCGATATGGTCGTGCTCTCCGGCGGCACGTCGAAGGGCGCCGGCGATCTTTCTCATCGCATTGTTTCCAAACTGGGCGCGCCCGGCATTCTCGTTCACGGCGTGGCGCTGAAGCCGGGCAAGCCGCTGTGTCTCGCCGCGATCGGCCGCAAGCCACTCGCGGTGCTGCCGGGATTCCCCACCTCGGCGATCTTCACCTTCCACACTTTCGTCGCGCCGGTGATCCGCGCCCGCGCCGGCCTGCCGCCGGAGGCGGCGGCGAGCATCGAAGCGGAGGTGCCGGTGCGCATCCCCTCGGAGCTCGGCCGCAAGGAATTCGTCATGGTGGCGCTGGTTGAGGGCGAAGCGGGACCAGTCGCGTTCCCCACGCCCAAAGGCTCGGGCGCGGTGACGAGCTTCTCCCAAGCCGACGGTTTTCTTGAGGTCGATGCGCTTGCGCCGGCGCTCGACGCCGGCACCCGCGCGCGGGTGACGCTGATCGGCCAGTCGGCAGCGCTGCCCGACCTCGTGATCATGGGCAGTCATGATATCGCACTCGACGCGGTGCTCAGCGCGCTCGCCGAGCACGGCTTTACCGCGCGCACGATCGCGGTCGGCAGCACGGGCGGCGCCGCGGCGGCGGAGCGTGGCGAATGCGACTTGGCGCCGGTGCATCTCGTCGATCCCGCAACCGGCATCTACAACGCGCATCTGCTGCGGGGAGGCCTGGCGCTGGTCAAGGGGTGGCAGCGCATGCAGGGCTTCGTGCATCGCACGGACGACGAGCGCTTCACGGGACGCAGCGCCACCGACGCGATCAAGGCCGCGCTTGCCGATCAGAATTGCCTGATGGTCAACCGCAACGCCGGCTCCGGCACGCGCGTGCTCATCGATGGCCTGCTCAATGGTGCGAAGCCCGCGGGCCACAGCAACCAGCCGCGTTCTCACAATGCTGTTGCTGCGGCGGTGGCACAGGGCCGCGCGGATTGGGGCATCGCGATCTCCCCAGTCGCCGAACTTTACGGCCTCGCCTTCATCCCGATTGCACCGGAGGAATACGACTTCCTGCTGGTCGAGAATCGCCGCGATCGTCCGGCGGTGCAGGCCTTTCTCGCTTTGCTGCGCGATCCTTCGGTGCGCGAACAAAGTCGCGCGCTCGGCATGCAACCGGCCGAAGATTGATACGTTTCCGGCGATGCTGTTACGCGTTCTTGCTGCCCTCGCCCTACTCATGTCGGCATCGCCTTCCGCGCAGGCACAACTGCGCGGCCATGGCGGGCCGGTGCGGGCGCTCGCGATTTCGGCGGACGGCACCCGAGCCGTGTCCGGCAGCTTCGACACGGCCGCCATTCGCTGGTCGCTGGAACGCAACGCCGCCGAGCAGGTGCTGCGCTTTCACGACGGCGCGGTCAACGCCGTGGCAATCCTCAAGGATGGTCGCATCGTCACCGCGGGTGAGGACGCGCGCATCGCGATCTCGAAACCGGGCGAGCCGCAGCCCTCGGCCGTGCTGACCGGCCACAGCGCGCCGATCGTCGCGCTTGCCGTTTCGCCGGACGGGACAGTGCTCGCGTCCGCCTCATGGGATCACACCGCGCGCCTGTGGCCGCTCGCGGGCGGCACGCCGCGCGTGATCGAGGGACACGGGCAGAACGTCAACGGTGTTGCGTTCACGCCCGACGGCCGCGCGCTAGGCACCGCCGGTTACGACGCGACGTTGCGCATCACGCCGCTTGCCGGCGGTGCGCCGGTGATCGCAACGCTGCCGACGCCGCTCAACACCGTCGCGGTCGCGCCCGACGGTGAGATCGTCACCGCCGGCGCCGACGGCAAAGTCTACCTGCTCTCCGCCAGCGGCGAGCAAAAGGGCGAGATCGACGCGGCGCAGACGCCGATCATTTCGATCGCCATCTCGGGCGACGGCAAGCTGATCGCCGCCGCCGGCATGCGCGGCTCCGTCGCGATCATCGACCGCGCATCGCGCCGGCTTGAGCGAACCCTGGTCGGGGCGGGACTGCCGGTCTGGTCCGTCGCGTTCTTTCCCGACAATCGCACCTTGCTCACCGGCGGCACCGATCGCGTGATCCGGCGCTGGGATGCGCTCGCCGGCGAACCGATCGGCAACGTGATCGCCGGCGCGCCGGAAGATCCGCTCGCGCCATACGCAGGCGATCCTGGCGCGGAAGTATTCCGCGCCTGCGTCGCCTGCCACACCTTGAAATCGGACGAGGGCATGCGCGCTGGTCCAACGCTAGCCGGGATTTTCGGGCGCAAGATCGCGACCTTGCCCGGCTACAATTTTTCGCCCGCGCTCAAGAAGCTCGATATCGTGTGGACGCCGGAAACGGTTTCCAAATTGTTCGAGCTGGGACCCATGACGTATACGCCCGGCACCAAAATGCCGGAGCAGCGCATCGGCTCGTCCGAGGACCGTACCGCGCTGGTTAAATTCTTGGAGCGCGCGACGAAAAAATAAACGATGCCTTCGCAACATTGAACGGTGTCATGCCTGCGCAAGCGGGCATCCAGTAACCACAGGCCAAGCGATTTTGGCAGAGTCGGTGACCCCGACGTTCGTCGGTTACTGGATTCCGGCTCTCGCTCGCCATAGCGCGTCGAAGACGCGCGTAAACGCGCTTTAGGCTCGCTCGGCCGGAATGACAATCCGAGACTACGTCTCGCCTTTCCCCTCCCGCTCCGCGCGCTCGCGCAGGTAGTCCTCCGTGGTGCGCGGCTTCGGGCGCGGCGGCCCGGCATAAGGGTTGAGCTCCTGCTCGGTGATCGCGATCACGCGGCAGTCCTCGCACATCCTGATCACGTCGAGGCGCTGCGCCGCGTTCTGGAACATCCAGTGCTTGCCTTCAAGCTTGGCGGTGACGCGCTCGATCGTGCTTTTCACGCCGAACGGCTTGCCGCAGCGGATGCACAGGAACGGCTCCTCCTGCTTGAGCACGCGCGCGTCCGCGGTGGCGGCGCGGAAATCGAGCTGCGGCGTAAGCGTGATCACCTTTTCCGGGCAGGTCGCCTTGCACAAGCCGCACTGCACGCAGGCATCCTCGACGAAGCGCAGCATCGGCCGCTCGGGATTGTCTCGCAGCGCGCCGGTCGGACAGGCGCTCACACAAGCAAGGCACAGCGTGCAGCCTTCGCTGTTGACGTTCACGGCGCCGAAGGGCGCGCCCGCGGGCAGCGGAATGAGATCGACTGGCGTCGGCGCCGCGCGCTGCAACTCGCGCAGCGCGAGCCGCATCACATCGCGTTTGGCGCCGGCGGGAACGAAGCTTGCCGGGCGCGGAGCCGGTTCGCCCGCGTCGATTGCGCGCAACGTTTCGCCGAGCGCATCGGGATCATCGGTCTCGATGCTCGCCACGCGTCCGGGGCCGAAACCCAGGCCCGCCAGAATTGGATCGGCAAGTGCAAGCGTCCGCGTGAGGCCCGTGGTGTCGTGGCGCGGCTTTTGCCGCAGCAGCAATCGCATGGCGGACGCGCCGTAGGCGAAAGCGGCCGCGATCGCTTCGAGCCCCACCTGCGTCACTTCGTTCACCGCAAGCGGCAAGACATTGGCCGGCAATCCATCACCGTAGCGTGCCAGGGCATCGATCAGCGGCATGCCGTGCGCGTCGTCATGCACGAGCACGACGGGCCGTTGTCCGCCCGCCTCCTGATATGTGGTCAGCAACGCGCGCAACTTGCGCAGCAACACGTCTGCCGACGGCAGTGCGTACGAGGCAGCGCCGGTCGGGCAGGCGGCGGCGCATTGCCCGCAGCCCGCGCAAATATGCGCGTCGACGGCGACGTGATCGCCCGCGGGCGCGATCGCGCCGGTCGGGCAGAGATCGAGGCAGCGGGTGCAGCCGACGATGTTCGAGCGCGAATGGGCGCAGAGTTCCGCGGTGAACGCGACGTAGCGCGGCTTGTCGAAGCTGCCGACGAGATCGCGCGCCTTGAGCACCGCGCGCAGCACCGCGGCGCCGTCGCCGGGATCGGCGCGCAGATACCCGTCGCGCAGATCGGAGGCGGTGAACAGCGGGGCGCGGCCGGAAAGGTCGAGCACGAGATCGCAGCGCGAGATCGCGCCGTCGCGCGATGTGCCGAACGCAAGCGCGCCACGCGAAGACGGAGCCGGCTGTGCGTAATCGTCGATCGTCAGCTCGAACGCGCCGAGATGCCCTTTCCCCGCGCGGATCCTGCCCTTCACGACGGGAAATTCGGTCACCCGCGGCGGCGGCACATCCGCCGGTGGCTCGATCAACACGGTCGCGTCGAGGTGATCCTTGAGCAGGTTGCCCGCCTCGATCGCCTGGGCGTCGCGGCCGTAAATAAGGATCACGCCTTCGCTGGCGAAGCTGACAAACGAAACCGGCGGGACCGGCTCGGCCGCGGCCGCGAGCAGCGCAGCGATTTTGGGTCCCGCCGCCTTGGCGTCTTTCGACCACCCAGCGGTCTCGCGGATGTTGGCATATTTGACATCCGCACCGTCGCCCGCGACTTCCGCGAACAAGGGCGCCTCTTGGGTGCAGCCGACGATCAGCGGCTCACCGACCGATGCGGCGGCGCGGAACTTTTCCAGCTCGGCGCGGCAAAGCTGGTGCGCGGAAAGCGTGTCGGCGCCGCGACAGCCGCGCTTGAGCGCTTCGCCATCGAGCGGCATCGTGTCGTCGCACGAGCAGATCAGGATTTTCGGCGGCCGATCGGCCATTTTGTCTCCGGCTCCACCCCGAGAACCGTCTGGTTCCGGCGTGCGCCACGTTATAAGTATTCCAAACAATATTCGCGAGTCCGGAGCAAAATGCCGCTGGAGCACCGCACGCGCCTGCGCACATCGGCGAAGCCGGCCCTCGACCTGCCGCCCGCGTTCCGGCTGGTGACCTTGCGCGAGGTGGGTGACGCCTTTACCCACGCCACCCACATCGCGGCCGAGCAAGGCGCCGGCACCTTGGTCCATGTCGGCCGCTTCGATCTGGCCGAATTCGCGGTGGTGCTGGAACCAGCCGAGGCGCTGAAAACCGCACGCTGCGCGGTCTATGCCGGGCTCGTCGCACTCGCTGACGCGCTCGCCGTGCATGCACCGCCGGAACGGCCGATCACATTCGACTGGCCCGATGCGGTGCGTGTCGACGGCGGCTTGGTGGGCGGGGCACGCCTTGCCTGGCCCGTGCGTGCCGAAGAGAACGAACCGCCGGCATGGCTCGTATTCGGCGCGACGATCCGCACCGTGGCCGTGGGCGAGGAGGAGCCCGGGCTGTGGCCGCTGTCATCAGCGCTTGAGGAGGAAGGTTTTGCTGATCTCGGCTCCGGGCGCCTGATCGAGAGCTTTGCGCGTCACCTGATGGCGGTCGTGGACGCATGGCAGGAAAATGGATTCACCGAGATCCGCAAAAATTATCTGGCGCGCCTTGCGCCGGAAAAGGGTGTGCGCCGCGACCTCGACGCGAATGGAGATCTGCTCGTGCGCCGCATGGGAACGCGCGATCTCGAGCGGCGCTCGCTGGCGGACGCGCTCGCGCACCCATCCTGGCTCGATCCGGCAACCGGAGGGCCGCGGAAGTGAGGCGGTGCGAGTCCAGAGCTGCGGACTCCGATACCCTCTCCCCTTGCGGGAGAGGGTGGCGAGCACGCGCAGCGGGCGAGCCGGGTGAGGGGTTCTTTATGTACGCACGGCCCCTCACCCGGACGCTCGC
>Ga0306919_10000015_pt1 | contig 53002 bp, 53 predicted proteins | sample flu12Cox44000172_FD_203764 | JGI IMG/M metagenome (GOLD analysis project Ga0306919, IMG submission 203764) | Lab enrichment of tropical soil microbial communities from Luquillo Experimental Forest, Puerto Rico - flux4day.12C.oxic.44.000.172 (v2)... | ecosystem: Environmental > Terrestrial >... | reverse complement strand
GCTTCGACCGCTTCCGGTCCGTGCATCGCCTTCTCCGCGGCACCTGCAATTTTCTCGATCGCAGTTTGCGGCGTGCCAGCAGGCGCCATGACGCCGAACCAAAGGCTGGTATCAAAGTCCGGTATGCCGGCTTCGGCCATCGTTGGCACCTCCGGTAGGACGCTTGCGCGTTTATTGGCCGCCGTGGCAAGGGCTTTGAGTTTGCCTGCTGTGATCTGTCCGATAACAGTGGAAGCGGGCGAGAAAAACATCGTAACGCGTCCGGCGACGAGGTCAGTTACGGCCTGAGGACTACCGGGGTAAGGTACATTCACCAATTTAATTCCGGCGCGCTGCGCAAATAGCTCTGCTGCCATGTGCGGCAAACTGCCAATGCCCGCATTGGCGCAGAGAACCTGATCCGGCTTCGACTTGGCCAACGCGATAAGGTCGGCGACACTTTTCAAGTCTGACTGAGGACTGACGACCAAGACGACAGCGCCGCTGGCAAGGAGAGAGATCGGGGCGAAGTCCTTGACCAAATCAAACGCCGGATCGGGATTGATGATTTGACTGGTGACGATAGACAACGTCGACAGGAACAACGTATAGCCATCCTTGGCGGCACGAGCGACATATTCGGCGGCAACGCTGGAGCCCGCTCCGGGTTTGTCTTCGACAACCATTTGTTGGCCAAGAAGGTCCGATGCACCATTGCTAAAGGCGCGTGCCGTGATATCGGCAGCCGTTCCTGGCGTGAAGCCGACAATAAGACGGATTGGGCGCGATGGATAAGACTCCTGGGCAAGTACTGTACGATTGAGAAATGGCAACAAGACAGTGCTCGCTGCTACCTGAAGAAATTGGCGTCGCCTGTGGGTCATAATCGCTCTCCCATTACCGTGCCATCGTAAACCGGCGTCTCTAGCAGAGAATAGCGCCGACTGCCGCAACTCGAATATTTACGTGACTACTGCGCCACTAATCGATGATTAACTGTGATTAGAATGCCTTCGTGCTGATTCACGTCGGATTATGATTCTTCCGATTAGATCACATTCGCAGGGCCGAGCGACTGAGGAGAAACAACAGGGAGCTTGCCGATAACGGAGTAGGGCGCGCTCTGCCCTGCGCCAACCCGTTGTTTACAGCACCCCGGAACTGTCAAGGCCCAACCATGATTTCCATTATCGACGACGATGTATGCGCCCGAGAGGCTACAGAACGGGTAATTCGAGCGTCGGGTTACACGGTAGCGACCTATGTGTCAGCCGAAGATTTTCTTGGTTCAGATCACATTAATCGCACGTCCTGTCTGATTACCGATGTGCATCTGCCGGGTTTAACCGGCGTGGAGCTCTATCTACATCTGCGCGCTAATGGTTTGGCGGTGCCAACAATCTTCGTTACAGGGCATCCCGATGAGACGACGCGCACGCAGGTGCTGGCCGCGGGTGCAGTCGCTTTCCTGAGCAAGCCCGTTAGCAAAAAGGTTCTGCTTGATTGGTTGAAAACCGCTTTGATCCCTCAAGACGCGGAACTCGCTAATCACTAGATTGCGAACGTGCAACTTCAGTTCAGCGGCCCAAGGAACCGACCCAGAGCCTGCTGACTCGCGCAGACAAAGTGATCGAATAGGCGCAGTGCACTTTGTCCGCTATTGGCACAAAGCGGACAACGCAGCGCACTCAACTAATGTCCGCTTTTGGGGGTAAAGCGGACATCGCAGCGGCTCAGCCGTTGATCATGAACGCCGAGACACCGATTGCAAGGTGCGGCTTCGCTTGACAGTGCTTAGCGACCGCGTCGATCATGGTTGGTAAAATCTGCCGGCATTTCAGCTGGCGCCAAATTACGGGAGGAAGGCATGCACGCGAATTCTTACGGGCGCGCGGTTATTGTCGCCGCCGGTTTGCTCGCAGCCGCTGTCCTAACCAAGGACGCTGCCGCACAACAGCGGAAATTCAGCTTTGGCTACGACCAGCCGCACTCGACCGGCTACGGCATTGCCGCCGATATCTTCAACGCCAAGCTAATGGAACTGAGTGGCGGCAAATTCGGCATCAACCAGTATCCCGGTGCGCAGCTCGGGCAAGAGCCGGTGATGCTGCAGAAGGTGCGCTCCGGCGACATTGATTTCATCATCAGCTCGTCCGCGAATGCCTCGACCGTGGCGCCCGAATCCGGAGTGATGTCGCTGCACTATCTGTTCCGGGACGAGAACCATTTGCGCAAATCAATTGCCGATCCGGGTGTGGTCACTGCAATCAAGGACATGATCGCGGCGTCCGTGCAGGGCGCACGCGTGCTGTGCGTCGAGACGCTCGGGTTCCGCTACATCTACTCGAAGAACGAGTACCACAAGGTCGACGACCTCAAGGGCGTGAAGATCCGCGTCCAAGCCACCAAAACCGAGGACGCCATGTTCCCGGCCTATGGGGCGCAAACCGTACACATGCCGTTCGGCGAGGTTTACACCTCGCTGCAGACTGGAGTCGTTCAGGCCGCCGAGAATGGCATCAACGTCTATCTGTCGAACAAGCACTACGAAGTAGCGCCCATCATGTCGATGACGGAGCACGAAGCCAATAACGGCTTCATCTGGGTCAGCGACAAGCTGTGGAGTAGTTTGTCAGACGAGGAAAAGCGCTGGACGCAGGCGGCGGCAGACGAGGTCGCGCGCGTGCAGCCCGACCAAGCGCTCCAACTCGAGAAGGATTCCGCGGTGAAGCTCGAGAAACTCGGCATCAAGTTCGTGCGCGACGTGGATAAATCCGGGTTCGTCGCCGCCGCGAAACCGATCCAGCAACAGCTTGCGAATGAACTCGGCCCACACGCCGTGAAAATCAAGGGGCTGATCGAGGGAGTGCGCTGAGCCCTGCCAGATGCAATGATTGATGCCAGCCGCTGCTCGGAGGTTGGATGTCCGTGGTATCGCCGCGAGAGCGGCATCTGAAATGGCGCGCGCTCGATCCGCTTGAAGCCGTTCTGTCGATCGCGTGCGGCGTGGCGATCATCGGTTTTTCGCTTTCGGTCCTATTCGACGTCGTCACGCGGCAGATCGGCCATCCTTGGCTTTGGTTGCAGCAGCTGACCTCAGGCTGCTTCGTCTACGGCATTTTTCTCGGCATGGCGCTGGCGGCGCGCCGTAACGAGCACATGTACCTATCCGAGATCGTCCAATCCATGCACGGCGCGAGCCGCCGAAACACCGAAGTGTTCGCGCGTCTCGTGGTGCTCGGGGTCGCTGCATGCCTCGTTGTGTTCGGCTGGCAGAATTTTCTGCTCGATCTCGGCAGTTACCGCATGCCCTCGCTCATTCCGCTCGGGTACTACACCATCGTAGTGCCGGTCGCCGGAGCGCTGGTCGGCTTGTTCCAGATCGAACAGCTGGTCAACGGAATGCGGAACGGCTTCGATCGTCACGACGGGTTGGTCCGTGAGGGAATCGAATGACGAGCGGCGCGATCATCGCGATGATGGCGGTGCTGTTTGTCGGTCTCGGCTATCTCGGCGTGCCGGTTGCGTTCTCGATCATGGCGGGCGTGTTGGTCGCAACCGCCTTCACCCCGATAAGCTTCGCCTCGATCGTGGGACAGTTGTTCCACGGGGTCGATGTGGAAGCGCTGCTTGCAGTGCCGTTCTTCCTGCTGGTCGGCGAGCTGATGACATCCGCGAACATCACCTACCGGATGATTAATCTCGCGCAGACGCTTGTCGGGCATTTCCGGGGTGGGCTCGCACAGGTCGTCACCGTGTTCAGCATGTTCTTTGCCGGGATTTCCGGCTCCTCGACGGCCGACGTCGCGGTGCTCTCACGCACGATCGGTCCCGAGATGGACCGCGAAGGCTATGACCGCGCGTTCACGGCGGCGCTGATCGCATCCGCCTCGACAATGGCTAATCTCATTCCGCCGAGCATCATGGCCGTTGTGTACGGTGCGACCGGAAATGTTTCGATTGGGGGGCTATTCCTCGGCGGCATAGTCCCGGGATTGCTGGTCGGCTTCGGGTTGATGATCTACAGCCATTTCTTCGGGCCAATCGGCCTGAAGCGCAAACGCTCCTCGCTCTGCCAATTCGCCGATGCAGCGAAGGCGTCCGCGCTGCCGTTGATGATCCCGATCATCATTTTGGGTGGCATCCTGTCAGGTTGGTTCACGCCGACCGAAGCCGGATTGATCGCGGTCGCTTACATCGTTTTCGTGCTGATCCCGCTCATCAATCGCCGGCACATCCGCAACCTGCCGCGCGATTTCGCCAATGCCGGGCTGCTCTATTCGATTCCACTCGCGGCCGTTGCGGCCGCGTCCGCGTTCGGCTGGATGCTCGCCTATTTGCGCGGGCCCGACGTGGTGGCCGGCTGGATCCAGCAGGTAGCCGGTACGGATCCGAGGAAAATCATGTTTTTGCTGGTCGCGCTGTTCGTCATCGTTGGAGATTTCATCGACGCCGTGCCGGCAATTATCATTTTCATGCCGATCATCAACGCGTTGACTGAGCTTGGTCAGATCAATTCCGTACACATGGGCGTCGTGATCATCGTCACGCTGGCGTTCGGCTTGATCACGCCACCCTATGGGCTGTCGCTGCTCATGGCCTCGAAATTCATCGGTGTCGGTTTCATGCCGTCCGTGATACGCTCGCTGCCGCTCTACATCGTGTTCTTCGCCGTGATCGCATTCTGCATCTTCTTCCCGGACGCGGTGTTGTGGATTCCGAAAAAGCTGCTGCCGGAATCCGTTGGCTGCTTCAAAAGCCCGAGCGGCGCCGGCTACATCTGCCCGCAACTGTGAGCGTTTGAGACCAACGGCATCGTTCTCCGAATGTCATGCCCCGCGGGCAGGAAACAACGCAAAAGTAACGTGAGTCTCACTTTATAACCCTTTATAACTTTTTCTCATAAACAAAGCAGGCGTGCCAAATTCGAAGTAGCACGTTGAATTTTATGATGAAAAGTGGTGGGCGCACAAGGACTCGAACCTTGGACCCGCTGATTAAGAGTCAGCTGCTCTACCAACTGAGCTATGCGCCCTAACCGAGGAAACAGGTTTAGGCACTTCCACCGATTTGTCGTCAATCAACACGCGCTAGCGAAAAGCGGCGTCAAACGGCGACAACGCACGGATATAGCGGGCCACCACGGGTCGGGCAAGGCGTTCGGCCGTCGCCGCTTGGTGGCGCGACGCTAGGGAATGACCGCGGGCCGCCACGGGCCGGCGCGATGCAAGCTCTCGGGAAGGGAACCCGAGAAAGTCTCCGTTTGTTAGGCAGAGGCGTTCGATAGGCCTTGCGCATCGCCAAGGCGTTCATGGTGCAAATCATGGCGCGGTCGGCCCCCATCGAGCTACGACCGTCCGCCGCCGATCTGGCGATCTCGAATGCGTGGCTGCGTCTGACGAGCCCAAGCATCGAGCACCCGCTCCGCGTTGTCGCCTGGCTCGCCGATGAAAAAACCATGCTCGCTGCCGCGACCGCATTTTGGGCAATGACGCGCTTTGGGCCGTCGCGGCCGCTGCAGCGCGAGGCCGATCGGATGCTGTGCAGCGTGTTGATTGCCGGCGCAATTCGGCACTTATGCAAAGGCGCCGCTCCAGCCCTATTAAGCGAACCTTTTGCTGCCGTGTGCGCATTAGCCCAGGAATTTAAATGCAGGTCGCGAGTGGCCATCCACAGATGGATGGCCACAAAGCTGACGTGACCAGTCAACCTATGTAGGCTGCCCGCTGCTGCGCTTTCATCTCAATGACAGTTTTTGGTTCCGCCGGTAACTGAAGAACCGTAGCTTGCTGACCCTCGCACAAAAACGTCAGCAGAATGATCTGGCCGTCCGGAAATTCCAGTGCATCGTGATGGGCGGCGACCTTGTCTTTGTTGATTTGCCGAAAGATCGCGGTCTTATACTCGATTGCACCGTCCCTGTGCCATGGCCACAATCTAGTTGACAGACGCTTAACGTCCTGAGCGAAAGCCAACTCAGTTCCCGGTAGAACGCAGACTGCGACGCACGGGTCTTCCGACGCCGCGAATCCTCGCGTACCGGTGCCAAAGTCGCGTGTTGTTAGCTCGTCACCAACCTTGGCAGGCCGTGATTTGATGCTCTGAAGGCTGTAGTCACACATCTCGGAACTCCGTCATAACAAGCCGTCGCCCGAGTGAAAGGTACGACAAAACGGAACTGTCTTAGATTGATCTCGATCAAAGACACGTTGCGGGAAATGGGTTGAGAAAGATCAACGTGCCGGTCTAAACCCCAAACGGGACACACCATCGCCGCCGCCGCTTTCGTGGTTCGCCCCGCAGCAATCATAGGTACGCAATGACCCAACTGGCAACAACCAAACATCATCACCGACTTCTCTACGCCTTAGCGGCCGCCGCGGGACTCGGTCTCGGCCTGGCATTGATTGCGCTCTGTGACGCTTGGTACAGCGGCAGTGGCTTCAGCGGAGTGCAGTTGATTAGTGCGCACTGATAGTGCGCAATTTTCGCACTCAAAGTAGTTCTTCAATAGGAATAACGCCTGGGGTGCTTAGTCGACGGATATGGTCTTGGCACCGACTGGTACGCAGGATTGGGCCCACAGTTTCCGCCAACCCCGCTAACGGCGGCCAAACATTGTTGAGATATTGCGAACCCACAATTCGTGGCACCGGTGCCCATGTCGTAATAAGCACACCAAGGATAGTTCTGTGCCGTAGCGGGTTTTTCAAAGCAGACCAGAGCCGCGAACACTCCAAGAATGAACAGGGAAATCCTCATGGCAATTTCCTAGTGATCCCTGTCACCAGGTCAGGACCGCGGCTGATATCGCGGATTGAGTCGGCAGAATCCGTCGACTCTGCGTGCGGTTCTCGAGCACTGTTCAAATGTTGTGAAGCCGCAGTTTGTAATCCCGCCAACCACCCCATCGCTATAAATTGCGCACCATGGACGGTTTTGGGCCTTGGCAGGCGTGCCAATTCCGATGATGCCGAGACAAATGATCCCGAAGATGAATTGCGAGAGCCGCATAGGGTCTCCGAAACAACCGGGTCTCAAACTACAGATGCCAATGAGAGGTATTTTATTCCGCATTCGCGGTCAGGCACGACGTTCGCAGCCAATAAGCCGTTGCTAACCGCGCCGCGCAGCTACGTTTCCGACTTTCGCGCCGTTACTTGACTGAAGTATCGTGTTATGAGCGGAAAGCGGCCGTTGTGTCGGATTGCTCGCGATTGTGCGGGAATCGCGGTCGAAGTTTAGAAAAACGGATCATTCTCAAGTCAGATAGACGGAATCAAATACTTAACGGCACCAACTTCAATCTGGGCTTCAGTAATTGAGTAGTTCGTATCGTGCCTCGCGATTCCTAGAACAATTTCATGCTGAGTGAAATAAATTAACTGCAGAGCAGCACAAAAGGGGTTCATTCATCGCGTCAAGATGGCGGCAGGTTTGGTAGCGTATTTGGTGACTTATAATGGGCACGCAGCGGCCGATTCCGCATGCGACGCGATCTCCGCTATGGGCCAGAACGGACATCTCGGATTGTTCGAACTCTCGCGCCGCGACTGATGATGGTTTTTCATACAGCTGCGCAGAGTGTTATCTTCATCGTCACACAAACGGATTGCCTTGGATGCAGGCATCAGTGACCAATTTCAGTAAAAGACCACTACCGCGCTAAACCGCGACCTGAGTCCCTACCTCTACGACACGGCCAGTCGGAATCTGAAAGAAATCTGTTGCGTCGCTTGCGCTGCGTGCAAGACCAATGAAAAGTCGGTCCTGCCATCGTGGCATGCTTGATTTCGCCGCGGGCCGCAGCGCGCGCCGAGACAAGTAGAACGATGTCGACATAATGTCGAAACTCCAACCCTTCTTGCGAGCAAGCGCGAGCGCTTTTGGCACGTTTGGTATTTCCATATAGCCAAATTTCAAGGCGACCCGGTTAAAACGTGTTGAAACCGAAGTAATTGTAACTCGATCCGCCTCTGCTACTCGTGGCGTGTCAGTTGTGATTATCGTTAAGATCACATTGTACTCGTGCAAAACCTTGTTGTGCTTGAGATTGTGCAACAGAGCCGTCGGCGCGTAATTAGGATCACTGGTGAGGAAGATTGCCGTTCCAGGGACGATATGAGGCGGTTTCTTTTCTAGGCTCCGTACTAAAGTCTCGAGACTAACTTCTGAGCTGCGCGTTTTTCCGGCAACTATCTCCGTACCGCGGCGCCAAGTGATGATCAGAAGCACCATGCCGATGCCAAATAACAACGGCAACCAAGCGCCCTCAAATACCTTCAGAAGATTAGCCGAGAAAAATGTCGCATCGACGATTACAAGTGGACCGATGATCAGTCCCGCTTGCCACCAGCGCCACCCCCACAATTTCCAAATAACGACAAATCCCAACGCGCCGTCGACAACCATCGTGGTCGCAACCGCGATACCGTAAGCTGACGCAAGCGCACTCGATGTGCGGAATAAGCCGACTAGCAAGAGCACTCCTAGGAGAAGCGCGATATTCACTCTGGGAATGTATATTTGGCCGGAATACGCATCTGATGTGTGAAGAATGGCAAGACGCGGCAGAAATCCCAGCTGGATTGCTTGGCGCACGAGCGAATAGGCACCGGTGATGACTGCCTGGCTGGCGATCACGGTTGCGGCGGTCGCCAGAGCGACCATCGGTAAAATTAAGGCGTCAGGCACCAAGCGATAGAAGGGATTTTCGATCGCAGAAGGATCGGAAAGAAGGCTCGCCCCTTGGCCGAAATAATTGATGAGGAGGGACGGCAGTACGAGAAAAAGCCACGCTGTTTGAATCGGACGGCGACCAAAATGACCGAGATCGGCGTAAAGCGCCTCTCCCCCCGTCACAGCAAGAAACACGAGGCCTAAAGTGATGAGACCGACCTGCCTATGCTCCAATATGAAGTCAACGGCGTAGTGTGGACTTACTGCGAGCAGCACGTCCGGATGATCGCGAATATGAAACGCGCCAGCGACCGCGATGGCGATAAACCAGACCGTCATTACCGGGCCGAAGAGAGCCGCGACGCTAGCGGTGCCACGCCGTTGAACGGAGAAAAGCGCGAAGAGAATCACGAGCGTTATCACAATCACGTAGTGATCAGTCGCTGTGGTCACGAGTTTTAAACCTTCGACCGCCGACAGCACTGAAATTGCCGGAGTGATGACGGAGTCACCAAGAAACATCGAGGCACCGATGGTGCCCAACAGCAGCACAAAAGTGGCTCGTCGACCCAGTGCTCGCCGCGCCAGCGCCGTGAGGGAAAGCGTTCCGCCTTCGCCATTATTGTCAGCGCGCAGCAAGATAAGAACGTATTTGAGCGTAACGACGACGACCAGCGACCACAGAATGAGTGATAAAACCCCGAGCACAGTTGTTTGCGTGAGCGGTCCAGTGTCCTTGGCCGCATGTACTGCTTCGCGGAAGGCGTACAGCGGACTGGTGCCGATGTCGCCGTAGACCACGCCAAAGCACCCGAAGGTCAAGGCGAGTAGGTTCTGCTGTGGCTCGCCACTCACAGTGGTCGAGAACGGTTGGGCCTCGCTCGTGTATTTTGTCATGCAACCGAGTCCGCGTCTTCAACGTCAGTCTTTATAGCACTGGTTCGACGTCGCTCATTTCCGCAAGGCGGCCGGTTTTAGACTGGCGCGGAGCGGCAGAAAAGGGGTTCATTCGATCGTCGCGTCAAGATGGCGGCAGGCTTGGTAACATATTTGGTGGCGTATAATGGGTCGCCATCATCCGCCGCTAACCAACCTTGCCGTCGGTGCCAGGGCGCAGCACGATTCCAGGCGTCGCACCGGAGTGAATAGCATTCTCGACGACGACGGTGCCGTTGACGATAACGGTCGTCCGCGGGCCGCTTGGATAGCGATGCGGGTTTGCGTAAGTCGCTTCGTCCCGAAAATCATCTGGATCAAAGATCGTGACGTCGGCGCGATAGCCCTTCTTCAAGAGGCCGCGGTCGCTCAATTTGAGTGCTTTCGCCGGGCCACCCGTCATTTTGTAAATCGCTTGCTCAAGCGGGATCAACCGCTCGTCGCGGACATAGCGCGCAATAATTCTTGGAAAGGTGCCGTAAAACCGCGGATGCGGCAGACCCTGGCTGACAATCCCGTAAGTCGCGACACAATTGCCGTCTGAGCCGACGAGTGCGGTCGGCGAGCGCACGATCATACGGATATCGTCTTCGGAGATGGACGAGATTAGAACGCGGGTGGCGCCATGATCGGCGATCAGATGGTCGCAGATCTGGTCGATCGGGTCGCAGCCCCGAGCCGTCGCCAATGCTGCCACTGTCTGACCGGCCGTCTCCGGCAGCCGTGGCGAGACCGAGATCTGCACAGCCTCCCACGACGAGATCCGGCCCCAATTGTTCAATCCATGATCGGCGATCTCGGCCCTGATTTGCGCCCGGATCTCCGGCACCGCGAGACGCGCCAGCATCGTCTCGCTGTCCCCAACCTGCACCCAGTGCGGTAGCAGGTTTTTTAGCGGGTTAGCGCCGGCGCTGTAAGGATAGGCGTCACAGTCAATATCGCACCCTTCCGCGCGCGCCGCAGCGAGCCTGTCAAGGATATGTGCTGCCTTACCCCAATTATCGATACCTGAGCACTTCAGATGCACGATCTCGACGTGCACACCACAGGTGCGGGCAATATCGATGGCCTCTTCTATGGCATCCATGACCTTGTTTGATTCATCGCGGATATGCGTGAAGTAGGCGGCGTTATAGCGTTTGAGCACTGCGCAGAACGCCATCATTTCATCTCGCTTGGCAAAGCTGCCGGGCGGGGTGAACAGCCCGGACGACATGCCGAGCGCGCCAGCGCGCAAACCGTCTTCCAGTAACGCAATCATCTGGCCGAGTTCGGCTTCAGTCGGCGCCCGATCTTCTAATCCGATCACCATGAGCCGCAGCGTGTTATGCCCAACCAACATGCCGGTATTGACTGCGACCGCAGGGAACGTGTGGAGGTACTCGGGAAAGCTCATTTCTCGGAATGGCAGCCACGGCGCGCCTCCGCTGAGGTAATCGGCCAGAAGCTGCGCCTTTCCCGGCAGCACCGGCGCGACCGAAAAGCCGCAATGGCCGATGATTTCGGTGGTGACCCCCTGCCGTACTTTGCTTTCAGCCTTCGGATTGATCGGCAGGACAAAGTCAGAATGAGTCTTGATATCGATAAAGCCTGGCGTCACGGCGAGGCCGTCGGCATCGATAACCTTGTTGGCGTCGTCAGCCAGGGACGGGCCGAGCGCGGCGATGCAGCCGGCGGCGAGAGCGATGTCGCTGACAGTGCCTGGGCTCCCGCTGCCGTCGATTATGACACCACGACGGATCAGGACATCCCAGGTCATAGCGATCTCCGTAACGTGGAGCTATTGGTTTGGTTGCGGCGGTAGGAACCGACCGGCTGGTGCCAATTGGAGTGTCGCCGTGACTGTCACGACCTTACCAAGAGCTGTGCGGGTCATCGAGCATACGCTGATACCGCTAAAAGACGGTATGACGCTGGCGGCGCGCATCTGGTTGCCGGAGGACGCGGAACAGAACCCTGTCCCCGCAATCCTAGAGTATCTGCCATACCGGAAGCGCGACGGTACTTACGAACGAGATGCGCTGACGCATCCTTATCTGGCAGCTCACGGTTACGCGGGCGTTCGCGTCGACATTCGTGGTTGTGGCGAATCGACTGGCTTGCTTTTTGACGAATACGCCAAACAGGAACAAGACGACGGCATGGAGGTGATTGCCTGGCTCGCGGCGCAGCCCTGGTGCAACGGCGCGGTTGGGATGATGGGAATTTCCTGGGGTGGGTTCAATGGACTTCAAATTGCGGCACGCCGCCCTCCGGCGCTCAAAGCTGTCGTAACCATCTGTTCAACCGACGACCGATATGCCGACGATGTCCACTACATGGGCGGTACGCTTCTTACCGCCGGGCTTGACTGGGCCTTTTTCTTTTTCAGCTCAATGTGCCTTCCGCCCGATCCATTGTTGGTTGGCGATAGCTGGCGGCCAATGTGGTTGGATCGCCTGCAGAACATACCGCTTTTCTTCGACCTGTGGCTGCAGCATCAACGACGTGACGCTTATTGGAGGTACGGATCGGTATGTGAGGATTACGAAGCGATCCAATGCCCGGTCTACGCCGTCGGTGGTTGGACGGATGGATATAAGAACGCAATTCCGCGCCTGCTCGAGCGACTAAAGGTGCCGCGCAAGGGTCTCATCGGTCCGTGGGCACACGCTTATCCGCATTTCGCACTCCCCGGTCCGCAAATCGGGTTCCTCCAAGAAATGCTGCGGTGGTGGGACTACTGGTTGAAGGGCGTCGATACCGGTGTAATGGATGAACCAATGCTGCGTGCGTGGATGACCGAAAGTGTGAAGCCGGCGCCGCACCACGAAACCTTACCGGGAAGGTGGGTAGCAGAATCTTCGTGGCCGTCACCGCGAATAAGACCGCGGCGATTGTTTTTAACTGATGCGGGCCTACGAGAGGCAAGCGCATCTTTAAGGACTCGCGAGTTGTGCTCCCCCCAGACGGTTGGCAAGTGTGCAGGCGAATGGGTGCCATTCGGTCGTGGGCATGATCAGGCGTCCGACCAACAAGAAGACGATATGCGTTCGCTGGTTTTTGAGACTCTGCCACTCGATACGCCGATCGAAATCCTGGGCGCCCCGGTCGTTACGCTCGATGTCGCCTCCGACCGGCCGATTGCGAACTTAATAGTGCGGCTTTGTGATCTGCACCCGACCGGTGAATCGCTGCGTGTCAGCTATGGCGTACTCAACCTCACGCATCGCGACGGACATGAAAACCCCGCAATGCTGGAGGTAGGAGAGCGCTACCGAGTTCGCATCCAGCTCAATGATGCTGGCTCGGTATTTCCGGCCGGCCACCAGGTAAGGCTCGTTCTATCTACCGCTTACTGGCCGATGATTTGGCCGAGTCCAGAGAAAGCGACACTGCTGATCTTTTCTGGCACCCTCGATCTGCCACAGCGATCACCCCAGGGTAGCGACGAGAGGCTCTCGCCCTTTCCCGAACCCGAGTCGGCTCCGCCCGAGAAGCCAACCGTTTTCCGTCGCGATGGCGAGCGGGTCGAACGCATCGACCGCATCGGTCTGGAATTGGGCACACAGGGTAAGTCGCAGTATCGCGTCGAGGAGGATGATCCGCTCAGCGCCGTGGCCGAACTGCGACGCACGCTGGTGATGTCGCGGGACGCATGGCAAATCCGCGTCGAGACGCAGATGCGATTGGCGTGCACGGGTAATGTCTTTCTGGTGCAGGGTGGTTTGCGCGCCTGGGAAGGCACGAGCGAAGTTTGCTGTCGGAACTGGGATCGCTCTATTCCCCGCGATTTCATATGACATTGAAATAACGGGCTATTCGATCACCTCGTCGGCGAGAGCAAGCAGTGTCGGCGGGATATCAAGATGAAGCGCCTTCGCCGTCTTCAGATTAATAACGAATTCGATCTTGGTTACTTGGATGACTGGAAGATCGCCGGCCTGTTCGCCTTTCAGAATCCGCGCCGCATAAGAGCCGATCTGGTGATAAATCTCAGTGGGGCTTGCACCATAGCTCATCAAGCCGCCAGCCTCGGGCAATTCCCGTCGCCAAAACATAGTGGGCAACGCGTAACGCGCAGCCAAAGCAACGAGCTGGTTTGCTCGCACAGCGTAGTATGGGTTTGATGCAACAAGTATGGCTCCGGCATGGTGCTGGACGAAAGTCGCAAAGGCGTTATCGATCTCGCGTTCAGTGCTAGCCCTGATCACTCTGAGTTGCAGGCCTTTGGAACGCGCTGCCGATTCCGCGTCATTTATTTCCGTTTCGGCAGCCACTTCGTTGGGGTTCGCGAGCAAGGCAAACACAGTGACTGTAGGGAGTAGCCGGTGCAACAAATCGAGCTGCTTTGCCGCCAGCTCATTGTAGAAATTGGTCGCGCCGGTGATCTTGCCTCCTGGGCGGCTGAGGCTACTCACCAGCCCAGAGCGCACGGGATCGTCACCCACTGAAAAGACAATCGGGATCGTGGAGCTTGCCGCCTTCGCGGCAAGAGTCGCGGCCGTTCCGCCGAAAGTCACAATAAGCGCAACATTGCGGCGAACAAGCTCCTCGGCAAAGCTTGGCAAGCGATCAAATTGTCCTCCGGCCCATCGGTACTCGATTTTAACATCCCTGCCTTCGACGAAACCACTTTCACGCATTCCCCGAACTCGGCAAGAAGGGGGCGTCGAATTCCGCAGTTCGAATGCCGAGCAGCCCAATTGTGGGCACCCCCGCCGTTTGCGCGGTAGCGGTAAACGGCCAGACGGCCGCTGAACCAAAAATGCTGATGAAATCGCGTCGTCGCATCGCCTTCCTCAAGGCTTAGGACCACGCCAACTGGATGATGATTACAGCAGGGATTTGCGACTGGCGAAATAGGGTTCAACGGTTAGTGGTGTACGGGAGCATCCTGAGCCGCTCATGTCCGCTTTGGGTTAGAAGCGGACGTGACAGCGCAAATTTGCGATGTCTGCTTTGCCCCCGACAGCAACATCCGTCAGCGCCCTTAGCGCTAGGTGCCATATCGGGACTCATGCACTGCAGCAATGACCCGACCAGCGTACTGTCTGGAGGTTGCGTCTCAATCCTTCGTTAACCGCTGTCGCGAATAAGCGGCTGGGTCAGCTTCCTTTCGTCTCGTTCTGGTCACGGTGATGGGCAAGAGGTTAAACCAGCTTGGGTAAAGAAGTCGGCTGTTTCCTCAGGTGACTGAGATGGAAGGGGACGTGCCCATGACCGACACAGCGAGCCTTACACAATCTGAATTTTTCCCCGGTGAGCCAATCACAGACAATCCGTTCCGCGCTAGGCCGGCCTCGCGAGGTTTCGCCCGCTACGTGCTCGCGATTTGTATTGGTGTTGCAGCCACCTTGGCTTGGCAATCTTACGGTCAGGCCACCAAGCAGATTATTGCGACAAGGGCTCCAGAACTGGGCTGGTCGCCAGAGGCCAAGCAAACGATCGCGAGCTTGGTTGGGCAGCTTGGCTGGACTAAGCCGCGGGCCGATGCCGAAAACGCGGCGGCTCGGCCGGACGTGCCGGAGACGACGCAAGCGGCAAACGCTATGCAGGCTGCGCCTATTGGCCCATCCCTCGACTCGCATCAGGTGCATCAGATAGCGCTAGACCTTGTCGCGCTGCGGCAAACCGTAGAGCAGGTCGCAGCCAGTCAGACAAAAATGGCCGACGAGATCAACAACCTGCTGGTCACCGACATGGAAATCTTCCTAAAGATTCCAACGCCGCAGCCGCCCGCCCTGTCTTCGCGCAAGCCGATGCCGGTCACGCCGCCGCCGCGGGCGCCGAACCGTCGGAGTGATCTCACACAAGGTCCGTCAGTTGCGGACAGCCTTCGTAACTAGGCTCAATCCAGCCTCTATGGCTGACTGGATCCTCGGTCGTTCCCGTCACTGGAGGCTGTCATCCCAAATACGCCGCCGCCCCATGTCCGCTTTTGGTCAGAAGCAGATATCGGATAGCCGGCTGGTGATGTCCGCTTTACCCCCGAAAGCGTATTCATCAGCTAGAGCGGCACGTCCGCTTTGTGCCAAAAGCGGAGCTGGCAAATGGTGCCTATTGCCGCACCTTGTACCCTCACCCGCTTTGACTAATGCTCCCCGCTGCAGAATGACATAGCAGTACCATGGAGAACGATATGCTGTTCATTATGTCCTTGAACTTCACGGAGCGGGGCATTCGCGAAATCAAAGATGATCTCAAACGCGCGCGGGCGGCGCAGGATCTTGCCAAGAAGTGTGGCTGCGAAATCAAGCACATCTTTCTCACCGCCGGCGAATACGATCTGCTGCAGATCATCGAGACGGCGAACGCCGACAACATTGCCAAATACGCGTTGGCCAATGGCAGCCTGGGGTTTGTGCGCAGCAGTACTGCCCTCGCTTGGCCGCTGGAAGAGGCCACGAAGATTATTTCCGCATTGCCGTAAGCCGCCCGCTGGCTCGGAAATTCCACATCAAGGCGCCCCGCCTGCCAAGCGACAGTCGGTGTTGGCTCGCCGGGTGTGAAGACGTGAACGGTGCCGAATGCCCGGTGGTGACGCGGCGTTCAAGCGAGAGTAGCGCCGCTTATTTCAAGTGCCGTACCGCAGCAGTCCGCCCTCTAAAAGCGAAGATGTCCGCTTTGGGTCACAAGCGGACATTCGGCACCACGATTTTGATGTCCGCTTTGTGTCAATACCGGAAGTCAGCGTCGGTGTTGCGGTATCACAGATGTCGCCAGAAGTAGGGATCGAACCTGCCCGTCTCGTGCCATGCGCTGCCACTCAAGATGAGATAAGACGCGATGACAAAATCATATGTTGAGCAAAAGATACCATAACCTAATGGAGTTTCCGTCATCGACAGGCCCGCGAGTGACGAGCCCGACAAGCAGTGAGTTAAATCCCAGAGCCCATGCACTACATAGCCTATTGCGATAGCAGATCGTGAAAACAATCCACCCACAGCAAAAACAAGAAAAACGGCAACGCCGACTATTTCAGTCCGCCAAGCATGAGCTGCGGCGCCAAAATAAGCAGCGAAGCTTAAGTAAAAGGCGGCAATCACGAAAAGGAACGAGGTCCAGAATATCTGCTCCCATCGTCCTTGAAAGATGCGTCGAAAGACAAGGATGCTGCCAACCGCACCGAGCACGCCGATAACTGCATACAGCGTGGCCACGACTAGGCCACCGATGAACTGGCTGCTCGATCCGGCTCCGGCTACCAAACTTTTTAGCAATGCTGAATCCATTCTTGTTGCCTCGCAACAGCTCAGAAACCGCTCAAATTATTTCACGCTAGCACAGCAGTGTACTATTCCTTCTGTGACATAAAGCGGCTGTTGGTAAGCTCAAAGCGCCTGTGAGTGGGTTATGTCACAGGGGACCAATGTCCGGTATGGGTCGAAAGCTGACAGTGAGGCTCGTCCGTCTGATGTCTGCTTTACCTCCAAAAGCGGACATTGACGGAGAGTGTTTGGATGTTCGCTTTGCCAACAGCAGACATTCAGATCGCTTTTGGATATTATTGATAGTGGGCAAGGGTGCTCAAATTCGTGGAGCATCACCCGTGAAACTTCCCCGGCGAGAATTCCTGCACTTGACGGCAGGTACTGCCGCACTACCAGTTGGATCGCGTTTCGCTTGGGCGCAGGCCTATCCGTCGCGGCCGGTGCGCATCGTCGTCGGCTTTCCCCCTGGTACCTGACATCACTTCGAGGCTGATTGGGCAATGGCTGTCAGAGCGGTTCGGCCAGCAATTCATCGTCGAGAATCGGCCGGGTGCAGGTGCCAACATTGCCGCCGAGACAGTCGTACATGCCGCCCCTGACGGCTACACGCTTCTCTGGGTCACTCAGACAAACACAAAAGTGGTCCAATATCAGCCGGCACCAATGTGTTTGCTTGCTTCGTAACGCGCGTTGGCTTCGTCGAACACACGCCTCACCCGTTCGCCGTCTGACCGATGTTCGAGTAGCGTCATGGAGTCCCACTCACTACGTTCGGCAGCAAAAAAATCGCCACCATAGATGTGGATGGCGCCTGTAAGTTTGTTGATCGGATTAATCACGGAATGAATGATGTCGGTCCCCAGCGGCTCGGCATCCATTTCGCAAAGCGCCTTAGCGCCGACAGCTTCAATCTTGGTTGGCGTTCTCCTTAGGCGTCGCCAGAACACATTGTCTTCTCGGCCCGTGTAGATACCGATCACAGCCCACATTCGATGATTGTGCGGCATGACCATCATTCCCGGAGCCCAAACCACATTGATGATGGTGAGCGCATCCGAGTGAAAGAGTTTTTGGATTTCGGCGCGCTGAGGCTCGCCCAGTCCTTTGAGGACCGCCGTAGGATCGGATATCGCGCGGGCTAGTACCTCGCGCACTGTTTTGTGAGTTGGATCTTCGGCAAATGCCGCGCGGCAGTCAGCAACAAACCGTTCTCTCTCGAACATGATGACCTCCATCGCACGAGGCCAAGACGCCACCAGGAAAGGATACTCCTCCTCGATGACGTCGGGAAAGGGTCAAAAGCAGATACTTCGGCATCGCGATTTTGATGTCCGCTTTGTGCCATAAGCGGACATTCTCAACGCGAGTGTGCTATCCTCGGCGAAGGGGCCGATCTAGGCTCGATTTTCTCGTCCGAGTGGTCGAAGGGGATCGAGTTTTAGCTCGACCCCGCGCAGGGTGAAGAAAATGCGTGTCCGCTAACACCACCTTAATCGAAAGGAGGCTTGCGATGCCGGATTTCGACAGCAGCATCGTGACAAGCGTCGACAGTCTGCGGGCTCTCTATGCCCAGCCAATCGAGCGCATTGCCAAGAAACAGCTTGACCATGTTAACGAGGCTGGTCGCGCGTTTATCGCAGCCTCGCCTTTTCTAGTTCTTGCGACTGGAGGCGAAAAAGGTCTCGACTGCTCGCCTAAGGGCGATCAGCCCGGCTTCGTGGAAGTTGCAGAAGACGGTCGGACACTTTTCATACCCGACCGTCGCGGTAACAATCGGATTGATGGCCTCCAGAACCTTATTGAGGACCCACGCATTGGACTGATTTTCTTCGTGCCGGGAGTGAATGAAACCTATCGTGTGAACGGGCGCGCGCGGGTCTGCCAGGATGCGGACCTCAAGCGACGGTTTGCCGTCAACGGCAAAGAGCCCGCGACGGTTATGATTGTGGCGGTCGAAGAGACATTCCAGCATTGTGCGAAGGCGCTGGTCCGGTCGGACCTATGGAAGGCGGGTAACCGCGCTCGCCCTCAAGGCGTGCCGACTATGGGTGACTTCGTGGCAGCGCGCAATCCGGGAATAGACGGTGCTGCCATCAACGCAGCATACAACGAAGACATTCCACGCGAGCTTTATTGAACGAGCACATAGGTCCGCGACAATTGGATGTTTGCTCTGTGCCAAAGCAGACAACATTCGCTGGGCGGGCTGTAGTGTTCGATCGAACTGGCGTCCAGTACTTTATTCCGCGCGAGCGCTATCACGATCCATAGACGCAATTGGCAGGACAAATTCGAATGAAGCGCCGTCTTTTCCGTCCGATAACGCAATGAGCTTACCACCGTGATAGTCAATAATCATTCGGCAGATAGCTAATCCCAATCCCATCCCATGTGGCTTCGTCGAAACAAACGCAGTAAATATGCCGTCTAGTCTATCTTTATCAATTCCCGGCCCGGAGTCTTGTATTAACACGGCAGCAGTGTTGTGCCCGCGAAGCTCAGTTCGCACGCGCAACACCCGGTTTCGATCGGACGTAGTTGCCATTGCTTCGAGGGCGTTGACCAGAAGGTTCGATACCACCTCTTGCAATTGACTCATATTACCGTAGACGTGTGGCAGTTCGGACATTAGCTCGGCGCGCGGCTCGACGTGATGATCCGCGAGCTCGCTGCTCATTGACTCTGGAGCCCGTCGGATAACCTCGTTTACGTCCACCAGTTGTTGTCTCTGATCGCTCTTCGCGAACAAAGCCCGAAAGCCGTCGATTACTTCGCTAGTGCGATGACCAGCACTCACGATCCCATCAAGAGCGGCCTGTGCTTTGTCGTGTTCGGGTGGGACCATTTTAAGAAATCGCTGCGCTGCGTTACCGCCTGTTGTGATTCGTGTCAGTGGCTGTTTTATTTCATGAGCAATCGCAGCGACAATCGCCTGCGCATTCATTAGTTTATTGTCTCTTTCGCGCTGCAACATCGTGTATGAGCGAGTGAGATGCGCCGCGCTCTCCCTCCGCTTGGCAAATAACGCAGCAAGGACATAGGCGCTAAGTGCCACAACCAGAATACTCGTTTGCGCTCCCATGACGCGCTCGGTGATTGGGAAACTTGGGTCTCCGAAAAAACCTATGCCCAAGACTGTCGTCCATACGATCGTTATGGAGACCACGAACGCGCCCGCCGCGGAGAAAGCCGGTCGGCAGCGAGCAGCGAGCCACAACAAAATTGGAAACAACCAAGTGATAGGCAATAGGTCGTCCCAGGGCTCGTGAGGCAACGGAATGATAAGTCCAGTCATCACGGCAAGCGCGACAAGCGCTAACGTGCCTTCGATGGCTTCGCTCCGCGGGGACGGACGCCGCACAACGGCAGCGAGCCCAATCACCAGCGGTGCAACAGCGATGATGCCGATGGCGTCGGATGCGAACCAGTGTTGCCATGTTTCAAGGACCGTCGCCGATGGCCCGCGCAACAACCGGTAAGTAACTGCTCCCCCAATCCCAGACACACTCGTCCCGGCGACCGCGGCCGCGAATAGGCCAATAACGTTGCGCAGCCGAGTTAAGTTAAAATCCGGAGCGAAGTAGTGATGGATCAATCCGGCCGTAATCAGGGCTTCTGCCCCGTTGCATAGGCCAAAGGCGATCCCGGCCCCCAGGGGATCCTTGATGATGAGATGGGTCGCAGTAGTCGCGACTATCACCCCAGCTAAAACCGGCCATCGTGCGCGTGGTCCAAGGGCGATCAGAAGACCTGAGGAAAGACCCGCAGCGGGCCAGAACACGGCCACGCCTTCAGGCTCCAGAACTAGACGGACGCTAAAGGCCGCCGCTAGGAAATAGCCGAAGCCAACTAATGCCGCGAGCCCGATTCCCCCAACCCATTGTCGAGTCAGATCGGCAGCGGCGGAATGCTGGAGCCGGCCTGTTAGTGGACCCTGAGGCATACCTCAGATAACTCGTACACTGATTTAATCTCTATTATATTTGATACTGTACCTGCCGCAATCGACGGGCCGATTACCCCGCAATCACCTAAAATTCACACGTGTCGCCGAACGCACCTTGGCACTTCTGTACGACAGACCTCCGAAATTTCAAGCGAAATAGCAGGTGATTTCCGCTTTGGGTCAAAAGCGGACATTTCGCAAATCATATGGCATGGCGCGCCCGTCTCGCCCGGGCGCGCCTGCGGTCTGCATCAAGCGACGTCGCCTTGGTGCGATCGGATAACTCCCGCGTGGCCACGGCCATCTTAATGCGTCGTCTTCAATAACCCGCTAAACAGACTGGAAAGAGGACTTCGCGCTCCCTCGCCCGAGGGTGCAATACGGTGACGCGAACGTTCTGATGGAACTGCGTTTACCACCGGGCGCGGTCGCGGCAACGGAACTGTCGTTGAGATGGATGGGCGCTGCGGTGCGGTAGACGATGCCTCTGGGGCTTGAGGCGTGACTACTTCGCCTGGCAACAATTGTGGTCTTTCATGACCAGCCGTTATTTGAGTACTCGCCGGTGACGCAAGAACTTGAGCCGGCGCTGCCTCTGATGGCTGTGGTATCGATAGAGGTACAGTCTCAGCAGCCGACTGTGTTTTCACCGTTTGCGACAGTGACGATTGCGGTGGCGAGATAGAACCGTCAGCTTGATCGACCTGCGTCGCCTTTGGTGATTGTGCGTCCGCAGCAGCCTCAGCTTTATCAGTCGGATTTTGTGAGTGCTGCGCTCCCGGCAAAGGTGCAGCACCAGCTTCACCGCCCCCCACGCCTGGCTGTGATGTCAGCAAGGAAGGTGAGGTGACGCCTACAGCTTCTGTCGGTCGCGCTTCGCGGTCAGCGGTAACAATGTGGTCGGCTGGGATCGGCTGAGTTGTTGTTCCCGTTGCCTGTGAGGGCTCATTGCCGGCTGTAACCGATGGCACGTCATTGCGCGACAACGTAGCTTCGTTCGCGGTCTGCCGCGTGCTCATAGAATTCGTAAAAATCGTGCCAATGAGAAATCCAACAACAAAACTCAGAGTCAAGTATGCGACAAGACCGCTGAGAGCCCATAGTCGGTACTTCTTCGAGACTGAACTGTCGGCGACGACTGCCGGCAAGTTTCTGACGGTTTCTAAATTCGAGCCAGATTCCGCGGTCGTTCCGGGATTCGCGAATGAATCGGTGTCGGACGGTCCCAGATCGCCCGGCAGCACATTGATCTTATCAGGAGCGGCCAAATTCTGTTTTTGACCAGTGTTTCTCGTCGGGCGTGGCTTCGATTCCCGCGTAACAGTTGCTAAAAATCGTGCCGTCTCATCGTTCGCCCACAGCGTGTGGGCCATTTGTGCGATCTCAAGCTGACTGTCGAAGATCTGCACTTCGCCGAAACTGCTTTCTAAGACAGCGACGATGTCGGCGCGTCGTCGCTGGGCATCGATTTCGAGTTCGACAAATCCAAGGCCAATAGTTTCGTGGATCTTGCCGCCCTTGCCGGCGATGTTGAAGACACGAAAGCTGGAATCCGTCCAAAGATTGAGCAGAGGACCAACCAGGACTTTTTCAGGATCGTACTGGTGAAGCAATAACTCTAGATTGGTCAGATCGTGGATCATGGCCTTATCGCACCGGCAGCGACCAAGTCGGTTAGGCCGGTAACGACCGGCTCCGGGTCGCTAAGATCCCTGGTCGTGATATCACGCCCCGATACAACTTCAACGTTGCCCTCAATGTAGCAACCCGCCCAGCTATAGACCAGCGCAGGCGCTGGCGATGGAATCTTGACCGCCATATCAGCTGCACATGCCAACCGGCTCGCAGAAAGGATGGAAGCGGCCCCCGAAACAATGGAAATGGCTCGGTTGCTCATTTAGGAATCCCCCGAAGCAACGCGATAAACGCCACCAGAAAATGGCATCCGTGAGTGCGCGAGGGGATATTCCACAGATTTCCGGCGGTGTTGCTCTGTAGTGACGTGCTGAACGAGTGAATGTCCGCTTTGGGTCAAAAACAAACATGAAGCTCTGAAACCGCGATATCCGCTTTACTCCCGAAGCGGACATTGCAGTTCGCAGCCCTTAAAGCACGAGTTGCACGGTCCCACCGCCGTGTCGCGCTGCGCGGCCGTCTCCCGTTCTTGCCGCCGCTTTGTGTGCAGTATTACCACTTAGTCCCGGAAAGTCGCGAAGATCTTAACCCTATTGCCGTCTCGTTGCTGAGAAAAAGACTGCTTCGGTTAGGATGCGCTTGTGTCGCAACCTGCTGTGACGGCGGCGTCAGTGGAGCGGTCAGCAATAAGGGAATGTGACAATGCGAAGACAGATCATGATTTCGGCGGCGGTCACAGCCGCCATTGCGGCATTCGCTTTTGCCCTTGGGCCGGCGCAGGCCCATAGCGACATCGTGTCGGTGAAGGACAGCTATATGCCGGGAACGATCGTCATCCGCACCGGCGAACGCCGTCTTTATTACTTTGTTGGTGCAGGCGAAGCGATCCGCTATCCGGTAGGCGTTGGCCGCGCCGGCATGCAATGGTCTGGCACGGCCGTCATCAATGGCAAATACATCGAGCCGGCATGGTCGGCGCCAGCATCGATCCGGCGCGACTACCGGTCGCTGCCGAGCGTTGTTCCAGGCGGCTCCTCGCATAACCCGATGGGAGCGGCGGCCATGACGCTGTCCGGCGGTGAATACGCCATTCACGGCACCAATGCGCCGGGCACGATCGGCGGATTCGTGTCGCACGGCTGCATCCGCATGTATAACGAAGACATTATGGACCTCTATAGCCGCGTCCGCGTCGGAACGCGCGTGGTGGTTACGAGGTGATCGGCAATCCGGAAGTCTGCGAGATAAAGCGCGGTTGAAGACATCTTCTCACGCCGGGGAAGGCCAATGTCCGCTATGGGTCAGGAACGGACATCGAGGTGCATCCGCTCGACGTCCGCCTTGCCCCTGAAAGCAGACATCCGTCAGCGCAATTTTCACGTCGGCCGGTTTGTGCGGTGCTGATTTTGCGCGTTAGCTCACGCTGGCTCGCATGGCTGCGTGCGCATCTCGCCTAAGAATGCCACCACGCATGCGTGCCTGAAACAAGGCTCAATTGGGTATTCGTGCCGGATTGATCGGTTGAGTTGGCGCCACCGGTTTTTGTAACGGTAGCGGTGATGCTGCTGGCGCAGGCGTAGTCGTCATCGGCCCTGCCGATCCGCTTGGCAGGAGCGGACTGTTTGAAATTGTTTTTCTCGAAGCCGGCGCAGCCAAATGACCGCCTATGACTGCGAGAACTTCGCTTAGCACGCGAGCATGCAGTTCTGGCGACTTGTCGATATTGAGATGATCAATGTCACGATTGGAGCTCAGATCCACATTGTTAAGCGAGCCGCGGAAGCCGGGTCCTGGCCGTATGTAAGCGTAATCTCGTTGAGTAAAATTGACGACGCGAGCGACATTTCCTGGCGCCGGAAACGACTGTGTACCGTCAAACGGCACCACAAGTGCCACTGGGACTCCTTTGTCGCCGAGATAGTCGGCCATCTCCATAGCCGCATCAGCGCCAAGCGAATGACCAATGAGGATAATTGGGCCTTCCTTTTTGGCCTTGTAATCCGCTGCCGCTCGATCAGCGATCGCCTTCCAGTCCGTATGGCTGTGCGATGTCGCATGGACGCCGTGTTTACTGAGCTCGTCGGCCAGAGTATCCATGCCGGTGGAAAAAACATCGGCTAAACCGCGAAAAAGATATACGTGCGGGTGTGACGCTGCCAGCCCCGGTCTGAAACCCAGGCCGAGCGGGGTTGCAATTGCCAGGGTTCCAATCGCGACGAGGCGAAACCAGCGTTTCATCGATCCTGCGGGGCATCAAGTCTGATTAGGCTTCCAATTTTGCCACATCTGCAAGTCGAATATGTCTCCTTTGAGTCAAAAGCAGACATCGGATTGCTGTCCGTTGATGTCCGCCTTACTCGCAAAAGCGGACATTGCCGTGCAGCAGTTGGATGTCCGCTAAGTGCTGGAAGCAGACATTTCCTTTCGTCGGCGTGATATCCGCTTTACCCGAATTAGCCAGATTATCGGCAGAGCACGCCGGGATGTCCGCTAAGTGCCAAAAGCGACTTTGCGGTAGCAAACTTGCATTTGGATTTGGCAAAAGGCGCTGAATTGTAAAATAATACCGCTCGGAATGGGTCAGCTGGGAAGCTGTCGACTGGAAAGGAGATCCGCCGTGACCGTTCAGGCAATGGGCTATTTCTGGGTTGGCACTTCAAAGCTCGATGACTGGAGCAGTTTAGCTATCGGCCAGCTTGGGCTTCAGCCAGTTGATCGCGGTGGCAACACGCGTGCGTTTCGCATGGACGACCGAAAGCAGCGCCTGATTGTCGATGGCGGGTTGACCGATGGAGAGCGATTTTTCGGCTGGGAGGTCGCGGACGCGACGGCGCTCGATGCGCTGGCGGCGCGGTTGGAAAAGGCCGGCGCCGCGGTGCGGCGGGAAACCACGGCCCTGGCGGACCAACGTTGCGCCGCTGAAGTGATTTCCTTCCGCGACCCGGCCGGTAACCGTGTCGAGGCGTTTCACGGTGGTCAGATCGCCGATGAACCGTTCCGCCCGGCGCGGCATATAGGAGGCTTCCGTACCGGGACGCAGGGCATGGGACATGCCGTGCTGATAATGCCTGAAATCGACGCGGCCCTTACATTCTATCGCGACCTGCTGGGCTTCCGGATTACGGATTTCATGGGTCCTCCGGTGTCGCTGTATTTCATGCACGTCAACAGCCGACACCACAGTCTCGCCATTGCGCAAGGGCCGAGCAATCGCATGCACCATCTGATGATGGAGTTTTATTCTCTCGACGATGTTGGCCAGAGTTACGATATTGCGCAGCAGGAAAACCGTGTCGCGGTGAAGTTCGGTCGGCATCCGAACGATTTCATGACGTCATTCTACATGCGCACGCCGTCGGAGTTTCTGATCGAGCATGGATGGGGCGGTCGCGAAGTCACCCCTGGCAGGCAGCCAGTCGAGCTCAAATCCGCCGGCAGCTTTTGGGGGCATCAAGGGTTATTCGAGTCGCTCGGTGAATCACCGACGCCAGATCTGCCGCCACCCCCGCCGATGCCGGCTCCAGAGCCGAACCACGCGCCGTTGCAGGTGATCGACGGTAATTACGAGCGTATGAGCGGTGTCTGCCCGTGGTGGGATGCAGTGAAGCGCGGCAATAGGCCGATCTAAGTTTTCGCTAGCTGCCCAATGCCTTCTGTATCGTCGGGTAATCGTTGCAGATACATGTGCCGTGGTCGTTGATGTCTCGTTTCAGTGAGGCAGACAAGTGACGATGGCAGGTCAGACCTCCATCGCAATTGTTGGCGGGGGCATCGGTGGCCTCACGGCGGCGATCTTGCTACTGCGTGCAGGATTTGACGTTCAAGTTTACGAGCAGGCGAAAGCACTCGGCGAGGTTGGCGCTGGCATTAATATTGGCCCCAATGCGTCGCGAATTCTGTATCGGATCGGAATTGCCAACGAATTGGACAGGACGGGCGTCAAGCCTGCTCGTTTCGTCCAGCGGCGCTGGGATGACGGTCGTATTTTGCTCCGTTCCCCGCTGGGCGAAGACGTCGAGACGGCTTTCGGTGCTCCTTACTATACATTTCATCGGGGTGATTTGCATCGCGCTCTGACGAACGCAATTTCGGCTGAGCGTGTACATCTTGTGCACCGCTTCACACGCCTGGTGGATCATGGCGACCGTGTCGAAGTTTATTTTGAAAATGGAAACTCGATCTTAGTTGATGCTCTTGTTGGAGCAGACGGAATTCATTCGGTTGTGCGGCATGCTTTGTTTGGACCAGAGAAGCCTCATTTCACCGGTTGTGTAGCTTATCGCGGTCTGGTCCCTTCCAGTCGCCTGAGACATTTGGATCTTGAATTTGTCAATCAAATTTGGATGGGCCCTGGCGCTCATTTTGTTCATTACTTCGTGTCCGCCGGAAGAGCAGTTAATTTTGTAGGGATCACCGAACAAGTCAACTGGCTTGGGGAATCGTGGGTCGATCGTGGTGAGGTCACCGATGCCCTAGCCTTATTTCAGGGCTGGCACGATCAGGTGCTCTCGATCATTGGAGCCACGGATGAAACGTACAAATGGGCATTGTTCGACCGCAACCCGCTACAGCGCTGGTCCGTCGGAAGAGTGACGCTTTTGGGGGATGCCTGCCACTCAATGCTGCCGTTTATGGGTCAGGGTGCCGGGCAGGCAATCGAAGATGGCGCCACGCTTAAGGGCTGCCTTTTAAAATTGTCGAACGATATTCCCGCGGCGTTGCAGCTCTATGAGAAGCTACGCTTGCCACGAGCGTCACGCCTGCAGGGAATGTCCGCGACTAACAAGACCCGATTCCATATGCTCGATGGACCAGCACAAAGAGAACGCGACGCAGAGATGGCGCGTGGCGCAACTGATTGGTCACCAACCGCGATCGCATGGCTGTTCGCACACGACGCCGAATTAATCGAGGTCCAATCAATGTCCGCTTTGCCCCCAAAAGCGGACAGTTAGGGAAAACGACCATGGCAACCTATGTCGTGCTTGCTACGTTCACCGATCAGGGTGTCAAAAACGCCAAAGATTCTCCGAAGCGAGCGGAGGCCTTCAGGCAAATGGCGGAGACGTTCGGGGTGACCGTAAAGGACATATTCTGGACGCAAGGACGGTACGACATCGTAATAGTCATTGAAGCTCCTGATGAGCTCTCCGCTACGGCGCTTAACTTGAGCCTGAGCGCACTGGGCAACATCCGCACGGAATCGCTGCGGGCCTTTTCGTCAGATGACATGTTGAAAATCGTCGCCAAAATGCTCTAACCCAGCACATCCTCGCGTGGGATTGGCGACGGCGCCAATTTACGATGTCTGCTTTGTCTCCGAAAGCAGACATCAAACCGTTTATGATTACCGGCCCAAATTCAGACGCAACTCGTCATTGGGATGAGCGAGCGCAACGAAGCAATCCCTTCCTCCATCATGCCCGCGGGCGGGCGAGGGAGTGCTTCGTTCGCAATGACTCATCCTACATCTTGCGAGTGAATACGGCGCTCGGCCACCGCGATCGGTTCGAGCTTGCCCCGCTGGCGTCGGATCATCAGCTTGTTGAGCGCGGCGAGATAGGCCTTGGCCGATGCGACCAGCGTGTCGGGATCGGCGCCCTTGGCGGTCACCGAGCGGCCCTGCTCGGACAGCCGCACTGAAACCTCGGCTTGCGCGTCGGTTCCTTCGGTCACCGCGTGCACCTGATAGAGCTCCAGCACCGCCTCGTGCGGCACCATCGCCTTGATGCAATTGAACGTGGCGTCGACTGGACCATTGCCCTCGCGTTCGTCGATCAGCGATTTGCCGTCGATGTCGAGCCGCATCGTGGCGCGCTGCGGGCCGCGCGTGCCGGCGATCACGGACAGCGAGATCAGCTTGATGTGATCTTGGGCGGTCGCGATCTCTTCATCGACCAGCGCTTCGATATCTTCGTCATAGACGTGCTTTTTGCGATCGGCCAGCGCCTTGAAACGCACGAACGCGTCTTCGAGCTGATTGCCGGCGAGCCGATAGCCAAGCTCTTCGAGCTTGTGGACGAAGGCATGGCGGCCGGAATGCTTGCCCATCACCAGCGAGGTCTGCTTCACGCCGACATCCTCGGGCATCATGATCTCGTAGGTCTGGGTATGCTTGAGCATGCCGTCCTGGTGGATGCCGCTCTCGTGTGCGAAAGCATTCCGCCCGACGATCGCCTTGTTGTATTGCACTGGGAACGAGGTCACGGCTGCGACAAGCTTTGAGGCGCGCGTCAGTATGGTGGCGTCGATGCGCGTCCAATAGGGCAGCACGTCGTTGCGTACCCGCATTGCCATCACGACTTCCTCGAGCGATGCATTACCAGCGCGCTCGCCGATGCCGTTGATGGTGCACTCGATCTGGCGGGCGCCGGCGTGGACGCCAGCGAGCGAATTGGCCACCGCCATGCCCAGATCATTGTGGCAATGCACCGAGAAGCGCGCGGCATCCGAATTCGGCACGCGCTCGCGCAGCCGCTTGATCAGCGAGAAATATTCGTCCGGGACCGTGTAGCCGACCGTGTCCGGAATATTGATCGTGGTTGCGCCGGCTTTGATCGCCGCTTCTACGCAGCGGCACAGGAAATCAAATTCAGTACGCGTGCCGTCCTCACTCGACCATTCGACGTCGTCGGTGTAATTGCGCCCGCGTGTGACCTGCGCGATCACCATCTCGTAAACTTCGTGTGGCTCCTTCTGGAGCTTGTATTTCATGTGCACCGGCGAGGTGGACAGGAAAGTGTGGATGCGCCGTTGCTCGGCCGGCTTGATCGCTTCGGCACAGCGATCAATGTCCTTGAAACTGGCGCGGGCAAGGCCGCAGATCACCGCTTTCTTACTGCGCTTGGCGATCTCGTGAACAGCGGCGAAATCGCCGTCCGAGGCGATCGGGAATCCGGCCTCAATCACGTCGACGCCCATCGTATCGAGCATCTCGGCGACTTCGAGCTTCTCCTCGTGCGTCATGGTGGCGCCAGGGCATTGCTCGCCGTCGCGCAACGTCGTGTCGAAGATGAGAACGTGGTCAGCTTCGGCTTTCGGTGCAGTTTTGGCTTTGGCTGGACTGGTATTGGCGGGTTTCATGGCGAGTGTCCTTGGCGAGGTCCTTGTCTCTTGCGCCCGTCCCGATCTGATTTTGAGTGCTCGGGGTCCTTCGGCGCTCTTGTGCTCTCTTGGGTTTGGGCGATCCCCTGAGTGCCAAGGCGCAAAGGCCCGACCGGCCCTCAGGGGGCGATAAGGAGCAGGAGCCCGCCGAGAATGAGGGTGGCGCCGGCGGAAGCCTTAGCCTCGCCGTTGATCGCGCGGAAATCGCAGCGGATCGACATCACCATCGCCCTCATGATGCCCACAAAAGTGGGTCTAAACTCACGGATTGACGTGAATTCCACGTTAAGCCGGGGTCGGACCGGTCTGTTTTAACGGAATAAAGCACAGTTCTGCAAGGTGTGGTGAGCTTCTTCTTAGCCGCCGCCTACTGGCCGCCGCTAGTCCGAACGCCGCTTTTCGGCAAAGGCGCGCAGCCTTTCTTGCGCGGCATCCGTGGCGATAATGTTGCAAAAATCGTCGACCGCATTGGCAATGCCGCGCCGATAATCAAGGTCGATCTGGCGCAAGAACGCGGCCCGCCCGACACGCACCGCACTTTCCGGTTTTGCCGCGAACTCGCCGGCGAGCTTGATGGCCTCCGCTTCAAGTTCGGCGTCGGCAACGACGCGATTGACGAGACCCAGCGCCGCCGCATGTTTGGCGTCGAAGGACCGCCCGGTGAACAAGAGCTCGAAGGCGCGATGCCGGCCGATGATGCGCGGCAGATGCACAAAGTGAATTGCCGGCAGCACGCCCAGATCGATTTCCGGATAACCGAAGGTAGCGCTCTCGCCCGCAAGGATGACGTCGCACGAGACCGCCAGCGTCATGCCGCCGCCGCGGGCTGCGCCGTTGACCGCGGCGATCGAAGGCTTGCCGAGATGATACTGCGCCTCGAATAGTTCGACATAGAGCGCATGCACGAGCGTTCTAATCTCGCCCGGCGATCGTCCGACAAGATCGACCAAGTCCAAGCCGGCGCAGAAACGTCTTGCCACCGCGCTTGCGAGCACGACGCTTCGCACCGCATCGGCAGCGGCGGCTTGGTGCAAAGCCGCGATCACGGCGCGCACCATCGCAAGATTGAGCGCGTTGACCGGCTTCCGCGCGAGCCTGATCCAGGCGATGCCGCCGGTGACTTCATAGCGAATTAAATTATCGGCGTGTTCTGTCGCCATCGTGTCGCTGCAGACTAAGTTAGCCTGCGCATCCAGGGGAGGATGCCTGCCATCACGTGCTTGATGAGGCTGTCTTTTCCGGCCGCGTCGATGCCCTGGAGCACGATCAGCGCGCCCCAGCGAGCGTGTGCGTAAAGACGCTCCTGGATTTCGGCAAGGCGGGCGACGCCATCGGCGAGAATCGGCCTCACGTCCTGGATATAGGTCGAGAGGCCGAAGGTTTCGGCAGGATCAAAATCGGCAAGCTTGAAACGTTCCGGCTTGTCGATCCGGCACTGCTTGACGATTTTGGCAAGCTTCATCGCCAAAGCGCTTGCTCAGTCAGGTCAGGCTCACTTGGCCATTGTCCGTTCATGCCAAGTCGTTCAAGTCGTTTATGCCGAGCCGTTCACGCGAAGTCATTCATGCCAAGGATTGACAAACAGTCCGACCATGCCGGCCACTCCTTTGGTGTGGGCTGGCGGCTGCCCGGGCGGCGCGAGCTTGGCGGTGACCTCTTCCCGCGTCAATCCGGGCGGCAACTCAGTCGGCGCAAGATCGGTAGCGATCAGATCGAATGTGTAATGATGCGCCGTTTGATTGGGCGGCGTGCACGGGCCGGAGTAGAACGCGACGCCTTGGGTGCTTTTGCCGCCGACGAACTTGTCGGTCTGCTTGCTCACGTCGCCTTCGGCAAAGCCGGTCACGGACGCGGGAATGCCGTAGGCCACCCAGTGATTAACGCCGGCACCGCCGCGGCCTTCGGGGTCGATCATCAAAAAAACGAAGGTCGTGGTACCCTCGGGTACGTTGCTCCAGGAGAATTGCGGCGAGACGTTATCGCCGACGCAATTCGGATTATTGTTGCCGTTTGCTTTGGTATTAGCGACCTTCTTCGGCATCATCTTGCCGTCGGCGAAAGTGGTCGATTTGAGCGTGAAAACATCCGCAGCTTCAGCGGCCGCAGCGGTCAAACCGACCGCAACCGCCGCTGTAGCAACGACTAAGATAGACTTTTTAATCATGGTGGTTCCTCTGTGTTTTCGCGGGGCACAAGCGGCCAGCGACGTCCACATCAACCCCATTGCTGCAGCAAAATTCCTGCGCAACGGGACTCGAACGTGTGAGTCCGCTTTAACCAAAATGCCGTGGATCAGTTTCTGTTCCTGTCCGCCAGTGCGCCCCTGCGAGCCCGTCTTAGCCAACATGCCGTGGATCAGTTCTTAGTCTTGTCCACCAGCGCGCGCTGTTTAATCCACGGCATCATCTCGCGCAGCTTGGCGCCGACCTGCTCGATCGGATGGGTGGCGCATTTGGCCCGCATCGCCTTGAACGAGGTCTGGTTGACCTTGTTCTCCAGCATCCATTCTTTCACGAATTTCCCGGACTGGATGTCGCCGAGAATGCGTTTCATTTCGGCGCGCGTCTTGTCGTCGACGACGCGAGGGCCCGAAACATATTCGCCGTATTCGGCCGTATTTGAGACCGAATAATTCATGGTAGCGATGCCGCCCTCATAGATCAGGTCGACGATCAGTTTGACTTCGTGGACGCATTCGAAATAGGCCATTTCCGGCGCGTAACCGGCTTCGACCAAAGTCTCGTAGCCGGCCTTCATCAGCTCGACCAACCCGCCGCACAGCACCGACTGTTCGCCGAACAAGTCGGTCTCGCATTCTTCACGGAAGCTCGTTTCGATGATGCCGGCGCGGCCGCCGCCGATCGCCGCGCCATAGGACAGGCAGAGGTCGTGGGCGTTGCCGGAGATGTCGCAGTGAATGGCAAGCAGGCAGGGGACGCCGGCACCGCGTTGATATTCCGAACGCACGGTATGGCCCGGTCCTTTCGGTGCGATCATCATGACGTCTAGGTCGCCGCGCGGCTCGATCAGGTTGAAATGGATATTGAGTCCGTGGGCGAACATCAGCGCCGCGCCCTGTTTCATGCTGCCATGCAGATGATTGGCGTAGATGTCAGCCTGCAATTCATCGGGCGTCAGCATCATCATGATGTCGGCCCATTTCGCCGCCTCGGCGACGTCCATGACGGGCAGCTTCTCGGCTTGCGCCTTCTTGACCCCTTGCGAGGTCTTGCGCAGTGCCACGGCAACGTCCTTGACGCCGGAATCGCGCAGATTGAGCGCGTGGGCGTGGCCTTGGCTGCCATAGCCGATGATGGCGACCTTCTTGCCCTTGATCAGGTTCAGGTCGGCGTCGCGATCGTAATAAACCCGCATGTTGTTTCCTTACCCTTGCTGCGGCCAAACGAATGCACTGGCGCTATCCGCCGCTCGCTTCTAATTTCTGCTTGCCGCGGCGACAAGCCCGCTCGCCCGCAGGTCGCGCCGCGCCGGTTCGGCCGCTGTTTTCGCCGAATTGTCGAACTGCTCGCGGGCGCGGGCGATCTTGCCCTGATTGCGCAGCGCCCACTCGCTTAAGCCCGAGACCGGCTGCAACAGATCCCGCCCCAGCGCGGTCAACGCATATTCGACCCGCGGCGGAATGGTCGGGAATATGGTGCGCGTGATCAAGCCGTCGCGCTCGAGCCCGCGCAACGTCAGCGTCAGCATGCGTTGCGAGATGCCGCCGATCGAGCGGCGCAATTCATTGAACCGGACCGGTCCGCCGCCAAGCCGCGTCACCACCAGGACCGACCATTTATCGCCGACGCGGGCGAGCACATCGCTCACGGCGCGGCAGTCGGCAGGCAAATGCTTGTGTCTAGGTTTCATCGATGTGCCTTCTTGGCGGGGCCTACTGGGGTCACCTATCTAGCCCTAGTTACGCATTGTCACTAGGGGATTCAACCATGCTCAGTTCTGCGCAACTGCCTCGCATCGCCTTGATTGTCGGCAGCAATCGCCGCGATTCCATCAATCGCAAGCTCGCCCAGGCGCTGATCCGGCTCGGCGCCGGCAAATTCGACGGTGCTTTCGCGCGCATCGACGATTTGCCGATGTATAACCAGGACAACGAAGGCAATCTGCCACCTGAGGTCGTGCGCTTCAAAAATGAAATAGCGCGCGCCGACGGCGTGCTGATTGTCACGCCCGAACATGACCGCTCCATTCCCGCCGCCCTTAAGAACGCGGTCGATTGGGGTGCGCGGCCGTGGGGCAAGAACTCTTGGACCGGCAAGCCCGCCTTCATCACCGGCACTTCGCCCGGCGCGATCGGCAGTGCCTTGGCGCAACAGCATTTGCGCTCGGTGATGACCGGCCTCGGCATGATCCTGCTCGGCGGCGAAGCCTATGTCACGTTCAAGCCGGATCTGATCGACGAACACGGCGATATCGGCGACGAGGGCACGAGAAAGTTCTTGGCGGATTTCATCGACCGCTTCGCGCATCTGGTGACGCGATTGGCGCCGGTGGCGCAGGCTTCGGCGGCGTAATCGCGCCAACTAGTGCGGCGAAGAAAGGACGAATTTTTATTCTTACGCTCCCCTGGAGGGGGAGGCGCAGGCGGCCTTCGGCCGCCGTACTGTTCAAGCAACGCCGATGCGAAGCATCGGCTATGGCACCGCAGGGCGCGGGGTGGGGTGAGCGGTGATTGAAGCCGAGCACCGGCGGGTTTGAATGACCCCCTTCCGCTCGCTTCGCTCACGACCTCCCCCGCCAGGGGGAGGTAAGCGATCGCGTGTCGGAAAGCGTTACATGCCCTCCGGGCCCCGCGCGATCGCCACCACGCCGGTCCGCGAGACTTCGACCAGGCCCACCGGCAGCATCAAATTGATGAAGCTCTCGATCTTGTCCGAGGCGCCGGTGATCTCGAACACGAAGCTCTCCGTGGTGGCGTCGATCACGCGCGCGCGGAAGGCGTCGGCGAGCCGCAGCGCCTCCATGCGATGCTCGCCGGTACCGCGCACTTTGACCATCGCCAGTTCGCGGGCGATCGCCGGGCGGCCGCTGCTCAGATCGACGACGCGATGCACCGGCACCAAACGATCGAGTTGATTTTTAATCTGTTCGAGCACCATCGCGGTGCCTCGGGTCACGATGGTGATGCGCGACAGATGCTTCTCATGCTCGGTTTCCGAAACCGTGAGCGAGTCGATGTTGTAGCCGCGGCCGGAGAACAGGCCGATCACCCGCGCCAGCACCCCGGGCTCGTTGTCGACGAGCACGCACAAGGTGCGCGTCTCGATCGGCTCGGCCGTGGTCATCGCCGGGTAATGAGTGGTGGTCGTCGTGGTGGTGCTCACGCGCTTTGTCCTCCGCGAGTGGCGAGTAGCGAATGGGGCTTGTCCTCCATTTGCCAATCGCTATTCGCTAATCACTCTTCGCCCTCTTAGACCAGCATCTTGCCTTTTTCGGTCACAGCATCCTCGACGCGGGTCGTGGCGTCGCCCAGCAGCATTTCGTTATGCGCGCGTCCCGATGGGATCATCGGGAAGCAATTCTCCGCCGGATCGACGACGCAATCGAAAATGACCGGCTTCTGCACCTCGATCATTTCCCGGATCTTGTCGTCGAGCTCGCCGGGATGCTCGCAGCGAATGCCGTGGGCGTGATAGGCCTCGGCCAGCTTGACGAAATCCGGCAGCGCTTCGGTGTAGGAATGCGAATAGCGGCCGCCGTGGAGCAGCTCCTGCCACTGGCGCACCATCCCCATGTACTGATTGTTGAGAATGAAAATCTTGATCGGCAGATCGTACTGCACCGCCGTCGACATTTCCTGCATGGTCATCAGCACCGAGGCTTCGCCGGCAATGTCGATGACAAGCGAATTCGGATGCGCCGTCTGCACGCCGACCGAGGCCGGCAGTCCATAACCCATAGTGCCGAGCCCGCCCGAGGTCATCCACCGCGTCGGCCCCTGGAACTGATAAAACTGCGCCGCCCACATCTGGTGCTGGCCCACTTCGGTGGTGATGTAGGTGTCGCGGTCCTTGGTCAGCGCGTAGAGACGCTGGATCGCATATTGCGGCTTTATGATTTCGTTCGAGTTGCGATAAGCGAGTGAATTCTTCGCCCGCCATTTGCCGATCTGCGCCCACCAGGCATCGAGCGCTTTCTTGTCCGGCTTGGCGCCGGTATCGCGCCAGACGCGCAGCAGGTCTTCGAGCACGTGCGCGCAATCGCCGACGATCGGCAGGTCGACCTTGACGTTCTTGTTGATCGATGAGGGATCGATGTCGATGTGGATTTTCTTCGAGCCCGGCGAGAAGGCATCGAGCCGCCCGGTGATACGATCGTCGAACCGCGCGCCGACCGCGATCATCAGGTCGCAATCGTGCATCGACCAGTTCGCTTCCCAGGTGCCGTGCATGCCGAGCATGCCAAGCCATTGCGGGTCGGCGGCCGGGAATGCGCCAAGCCCCATTAACGTCGAGGTGATCGGGAAATCGGTGAGCTTGGCCAGTTCGCGCAACAGCTCGCTGGCGTGACGGCCGGAATTGATCACGCCGCCGCCGGTATAGAACAGCGGCCGCTTGGCCGCGGCCATCATTTCGACCGCGCGCTTGATTTTGTCGGGATCGCCCTTGAGCTTCGGCCGATAGCCGCGGTGGTGAAATTCGGTCGGCTTGAAATACCGTCCCTTGGCGAACTGCACATCTTTTGGAATGTCGACGACGACAGGGCCCGGGCGGCCGCTGGCGGCGATGTGAAAAGCCTCATGCAGCACATGCGGCAGATCGCTCACCGATTTGACGAGATAATTGTACTTGGTGCAGGGCCGGGTGATGCCGACGGTGTCGCATTCCTGAAAGGCGTCATTGCCGATGAGGTGTGTCGGCACTTGCCCGGTGATGGCGACGAGCGGGACCGAGTCGCACAGCGCATCGGTCAGGCCGGTGACCGCATTGGTCGCGCCCGGACCGGATGTCACCAGCACAGCGCCGACTTTGCCGGTCGAGCGTGCATAGCCTTCGGCGGCATGAACGGCGCCTTGTTCATGGCGCACCAGGACGTGCTGCACCTTTTTTTGCTGAAACAGCGCGTCGTAAATCGGCAACACCGCGCCGCCGGGATAGCCGAAAATGTGCTCGACGCCTTGATCGGCGAGTGCCGCGATCACCATTTCCGCGCCGGTCATCTCAGTCATCGCACTCTCCATTCACTGGCCGTCGGGGCGGGTCGCGAATCGATCGACGGCAACAAATCCAAATCCTCGAACGAGCACTCGAACACTTATTGGAACCAGGTAACAAAAAAGGGCCTCGAAGGCCCTTGGTCGCGCACCGCCACGTCTCGCGGGTGGCCTAGCCACCCCCGGCGGTGCGCTTCGATACGAGGATCAGCGAAACGAACGGACGCACGCGTCTGCCTCTTGGTCTGCTGCTTGAACGCGAGGGTTTATAAGCATTGTGACACGGGGGGTCAAGCAAATTGCGGCAACAATCTGGTCTTGGCGCCCGTCATCGCGTTCAAACTGGCGTTTGAAATCGGAATGACGCGGCAAATTGCAATCGTTGACCAGCCTTAACTGTCACATCGCAGCCGCGATTTTGCGCGGCCGCGGCCTTTAATTTTCCTAAGCCTGTTGCTGCATTACCGCAGGTCGGGGGCGTGATCGTTCCACATCGTCCGGTCACGCGCTGCCGTTTTGCGGCGGAGGGCACATGATCGCAGCATATCGGTTTCGCACAGGTCGGCGCGGCGCGTTCGCCGCCATTGTCGGTCTCGTGATCGGATTGAGCCTGTTGGTTGCGCCGCTGACGCCGGCCAGGGCAGTCCAACCGCCGGCGTCGGGGTTCAATTCGAACGAGGCCATTCTCAAATGGATCAACGGCTATCGCCATCGCCCGGATCCGGACCGGTTGCCGGCGGTCGTGCATGCGCTCAGCGCCATGCAGGCCTTCAAAGCGGCCGAAAGTTCGGGCCCCTATGTCGGCTTCATCGCCGGCGTGCTTGGCACCAATGCGTCGCATGCCGAGGATCTGATCGCCAAAATGTTGCCGATCGATCCTTCTGATCATTGGGTGCTGGTGCGCGCCGTCGCCTATTCCGGCCTGCCGAACTGGCGCGAGCTGCTGGCGACTTTCGTCGACCGGATGGCGACGCGCCGCGCCATGATCGACAAATATCTCGACGGCAAGCTGCCGCGGCTCGAGCAGATTGATTTCCGCGCCGAAAAGCCGGGCATGATCGACAAGATAAAGTCGAGCTTGCATATCGGTAAGGACCAGAAGAAAGCCGTGGCGCTCGAGCCGACGCCGGAGCTGATCGACGTACTGTGGGGCTATTATCTCGCCACCGGCAGCTATGTGCCGATCGAGCGCGTCATCAAGCTGTTGCCGCTCTCCAACGACAAAGACAACGTCGACAGTCTCACCACCGGCAGCGCCGCCAAGTTCACGCTCGCCAGCAACGCCGTGCGCGATGCCGATCTCTTGGCAATGTTGAAATGGGCCGACAAGGACCAGCCCAAAGAAGTGAAAGTCGTGCTCGACGACGTCATCGAGACCGCGGAGACGGTCGACACCGTTCATATGCGCCAGGAATCGCTCGCCGCGATCGAGGAGCTCAAGAGCAAGGGTCCGAACTCCAAGCGCGAACTGTCGGGCTGGGGGCAGATCGGGCAGGGCGCGCTGTCGATGGGCTGCGTCGTCGCCGCCGCAACCGGGCAGATCGAATTGGGCATACCTTGCGTGATCGGCGGCGCCGCTTACACTGCCGGCCTGCAATATGTGACGCATTAGCGAGAACTGCTGTCTGTCGCGGCGGTCCTTCGGCTAGCGAAGGACCGACATGACTCGCCGCGACATGACTCGCCGCGATCCTTGGGCGATCCTTTACGCCTCTCTCATTTTTGGCGGCCTTGCCATTCCCTATTGCTACCTTGCCCTGAACATCGCCGTCATCCTGCTCATCAATTTTCCTTTGCACCTTGGGCTCTTGGCTCTGTTCTTGCTCGGCGCTTCGACCGCGGTGCTGTTGCTTGTCTTCATCGCGCGGACGCCGCTGGAGCGAAGGCTGAGTCAAAGGCTTAGGCGACTGTTTCCCCTGCTGCGCGCGATCCTGATAGTCCTGGCCGCGGGTTACTTAGTCGTCGATATTCTGGCATCAATGAATCCATTTCCTTTGATGTTACCGGTCGCGTCCTGGTCCGACTTTATGATGATCGCTGCAATCGCGACGGTGGTCGCAACGGTCGTGGTAGTTGTCCGCCCGCCGTCGCGGCTCGAAAGGGCTATCGCGATCAGGCTAGACGCTGGCAATTCGCGGCATCGCGCCTACCGCGCGTTTGGATATGTCACGCTTCTAGGCGGGCTTATCTTCGCAAGCTACTGGTTTCGCCAGTGCTACCTTTATGAGCATTATTGCGTCGGCTACATCGAGACGCAGGACTATTTCGACTGCCAATTCTGGCATTGAGCTCACATTGAAGGCGCTAGTTTAGTTCGTCATGGCCTGGCTTGTTCCGGCCCATCCGCTCCAGCTGCGCCTCGACCGCCACGGCCGCGTGTTGCGGCTCGACCCATTCGAATGTCGGCAGCTGATTGCGGAACCAGGTGACTTGCCGTTTGGTATAGCGGCGGGTGTCGCGCTTGGATTCCGCCACCGCTTCGGCCATCGTGATCTCGCCCGTCAAGTGACGGATCAGCCAGGGCACGCCGTGCGCTTTCATCGCCGGCAGATTGGGGTCGAGATTGCGCGCGGCGAGCGCGCGGACTTCCGCCAGCGCGCCGGCCACCATCATGGCATCGAACCGCGCATCGATGCGCAGTCCAAGCTCGTCGCGCTTGGGCATTAGAAACACTTTGGCGGCGCGGGCAAGATCGACGCGCGCCGGTGTGTTGTCCTCGTGCCAGGCAGTCAGCGAGCGGCCGGTCGCCAGCACCACTTCGAGGGCGCGGGTAATGCGGGCGCGGTCGCCGGGTTTCAGCCGCGCCGCGGTGGCCGGATCATGCAACGCAAGCTCGGCATGTAGCGCCGCGACGCCTTCTGCCGCGAGCCGGCCGCGGACATCGCGGCGAATTTCCTCGGGGATCGGCGGCACCGCCGCGATGCCGCGGGTGAGCGTCGAGAAATAAAGTCCGGTGCCGCCGACCACGATTGCAGGACGATCTTCGCTGGCCGCATCCGCCAGCACCTGCGCGGCTTCCGTGAACCAGCGGCCGACTGAATAGTTTTCCGCCGCATCGACATGGCCGTAGAGCCGGTGCGGCACGCGTTTTTCCTCGTCCGGCGAAGGCCGCGCGGTGATGACCCGCAGGTCGCGATAAACCTGCATGGAATCGGCATTGATGATGACCCCGCGGTGCTTTTCCGCGAGCTCAAGCGCCAATGCCGACTTGCCGCTCGCCGTCGGGCCTGCAATGAGAATGACTTTGGACACGCGGTTGAGAGCTCCTAGCGCATGATCCCGAAAAGTGGTCACCGGTTTTCGGAAAAGATCATGCGCCAACAATAAATCCGGATTGCATGAGATGTCATACGTGGCAACGCTTATCTCGGCGGCGCACCGCCCGGCACTGACCGAGGCCTTGACGAAGCGCGTCGCGGAAAAGCTACCGCAAGCGCGCGTCGGCGAGTGGCTTTCGGCGGGCGTCGCGATCGACATTGCCTTCGCCGCGCCGCAGAACGACTCCGGCGTGACGGCAAGCACGCTTAGAAAGCTCACGCCCGAACTCCGCAGCATTATCGGCGCCGCGCCGGTCGATGTGATTGTTCAACCGCGGGACGGGCGCCGCAAGAAGCTCCTGGTCGCCGACATGGATTCGACCATGATCGGCCAGGAATGCATCGACGAGCTCGCCGACTATGCCGGTTTCAAGGAGCGCGTGGCAGCGATCACCGAGGGCGCCATGCGGGGCGAGATCGCGTTCGCGCCCGCCCTGCGCGAACGGGTAGCGTTGCTGAAGGGGCTGCCGATTGCAACGATCGAAAAAGTTATCGCCGAACGCATCCGACCGAATCCAGGCGCCACGACGCTGGTGCAAACCATGCGCGCGAACGGCGCTTACACTTGCGTGGTCACCGGCGGCTTCACCGCCTTCATGGCGCCGCTCGCCGCGGCAATCGGATTCGATGAATACCACGCCAACAAACTACTCACCGACGCCAACGGACGGCTCACCGGCGAAGTGGCGGAGCCGGTGCTCGGCCGTGAGGCCAAGCGTGACACCTTACTTACGCTCCGCCGGCGATTGCGGCTCGGGCGTGAAGACACGCTCGCGGTCGGCGACGGTGCTAATGATATTCCGATGATCGAGGCGGCCGGACTCGGCGTCGCCTTCCACGGCAAACCGGCGCTGCGCGAGGCCGCCGGCGCTTGCATCGACCACGGCGATCTTACCGCGCTCCTCTATGCGCAAGGTTATCGGCGCGAAGATTTTGTCGGCGCTGAATAGTCCATTTTGAGCCCTGTTGCTCGGCCGGCCTGATACATATTCTTGATATATGGATCAGCTTGACGTCGCGCTGCCAGTGAATAATCAGGCGCAAGTTCCGAAGCGTCGAAGGGTGCGGGCATTTCTGCTGAGCGATCGGATCGACACGGCGAATCTCGAGCATGACGGCGTCGTGTCGACCGCCCCGGTCACCTACAAATTCGGCAAGGACGGCTTTGTCACGCTGTTTCGCTACGGCGTTGTGGTGACTTTGTGTCTTTCGCCGGACGAGGAACAGCAAGTTCTTCGCAGTCTGCAACCTCGCCTGGTGCGTCCGATTTCGCCGCCGGAGGAGGAGACCTTATTGATCGAACAGGTGCCCGATAAGGATGATCAAATCCTGCCGGGCGGACCGCTCGTCCTCAAAACCATCACGCCGGAGCATTTGATCGTCATCGCCGATGCCTTATCCAAGAGCGTTGTGCTCGCCCGCGACGAGCGCGAAGTCGCCGCCGTCTTCGATATTGTCGAGCCGTTCGCCCGGCAACTTGCGGAAAAAGGGCGCCTGTTTGGCGGTCGCCGGACAATCTTGAAGCACATCGGCAATGCCTTGCTCGTTCAGCATCGCTTGTCGGGCCGGGTGGCCGTCACTGAAAAACCCGACGTGGTCTGGGACCGGCAAGACCTGGATCGTCTTTATGCGCGGCTTGAAGACGAATATGAGCTGAAAGAACGCGCCGAGGCCCTATCGCGCAAGCTTAAAGTCATCGCCGACACCGCCGAAATCCTCACTGACACAATCGATACCAGGCGGTCGTTGCGCTTGGAAATCATCATTGTGATTTTGATCGCCGTCGAACTCTTGGTCGCCGGATATCAGGTTCTGCACTCGGCGAATTAAAGCATGATCCCGGAAAGTGGATACCGGTTTTCGGAAAAGATCTTGCTCAAACAACAAGCCAAAGCGAAATATTGGATCAAGCTCAAATCTTTTCGCTTTAGCGTTCAGGGCGCCTCGCGCTGCAGAATTTCAATGTGCCGCGCCACCGATTTTGCCGTTACGTTCGCGCCATCGCCGGCAATGACGCGATCCCAAAATGCGCCGTAGATGGTGTCGTAGCTCCAGCCGTCGAGGCGCTTGGCGATAGCGCGCACGGCGTTCTCGCCGAGCGGTACGTAATTGGGATAGCTCCACATGAAGCTGACGAATTTTCGGTCCGGCGTCACTTGCAGGAGATCGCCGGATAAGAGAGCGCCTTTGCTGCCGGCGCCTTTAGCCCAGTGCATGACGGTGCCACCTTCAAAATGACCACCGACGCGGATGAGGGTGAGACCGGGCAATACCTCTTTCGTCGCATTGGTCCATAATTTCAGACACGGCGCCGATCGCATGATCCAGCGCTGGTCGGCTGCATGCAGATAGACCGGGATGTCGCCAAAGGCGGCGCTCCAATCCACCATGGTGGTGTAGTAGTGCGGATGCGAAATCGCGATCGCCTTGAGTCCGCCGAGCGCATTGACGATTTGCACGATCGCATCGTCGATGAGGCTGATGCAGTCCCACAGCACATTGCCTTGTGGCGTGCGCACCAAAAGCGCTCGCTGGCCGATGCCGAATGCCGGCGCTGTCCCGATGCCGATCAGTTCCGCTTCGCGGTGAAACGTGGCCATATGGGATTTCCGCAATTGCGTCAGGCTCGTCCACTGTTGACCGGTCGGCAATACATATTGCCGCTCTTCATCGCAGATCGAGCATACTGGTGCCGGTTGTTCCGACGGCTCGTATTGCGTTCCGCAGGTCGTACAGATCCAGGCGTGTTTCACAATCGACCCTTTGGTGCATCATCAAGCGTAACGCTCGGCGGTTTGTCGTCGGGCGCACGAGGTCCTCGCCCGACTTCTATAATGGCTCGCCTGCCATTGGCACCACAACTGAGTGTGGCTCTGGCGGCCGCAAACCCAGCGCGCACTGTGACGAGGGGCACGGTGTGCGATACCGCAGGGCGATATGGATGGGCCGGCGTAAAAGTTTCAAGGGGACTAGTGTCATGAATATTCATCTAACTGGCCTTACTGAAACCAATGCGGATGACCTTGGCTTTGACGTGTCCGATGAAGCGCTGGAGCGCGCGGCTGCAGTCGCCGCAGGGAGCCCCTGACCATCGGATTTTGCACCCACTGGTATTATTGCGGCTGGCCGCTGTCGCCTGGGCAACAAATAGCGTCTGGCGGCCGAGCTCTTCGCGCGCGAGCGCAGCAGCCGTCGTGGCCGAAACAAACGATCAACCCCCCTGCGCGTCGGGGTTGCACCGTGCCCGATTGCACTGTGCCGCGGGTCACAGGGCCTTTTCTCGTTCGCGGTTACGTTTGCTAGAGCTTTGCGAACCAGACCTTTCCTGCTCAGGAGGGGGGATTATGGGCGGAATAGGTGAAAGCTTGGCGATCCGGATGCTTGATAACCGGCACTTCTCGATGCCGTGGTCGGTCGAAGAAACGCCGGCTTGTTTCATCGTCCGCGATCACGACGGTCAGGGCCTGGCCTATCTCTATTTCGAGGATGAGCCAGAACGCCACAGCGGCGAGAAGCTGTACACGCGCGGTGAGGCGCAACAGATCGCGGCGAAGATCGCCAAGGTTTGCGCCGCCCACTGACGCGTATTAACCCCGCGCATTGGACTGCATTCTTCCGCCTCGCGAATCTTGACACGGCCACGGTCGCTCGGCCCAATGCGCGGCCGCGCCAGCGCGTCTCTTCCCAAAACGACGAATTGGCCCGCTACATGTCCTGTTCTGGACGGTTGGAGCCGAGATGAGACGACGAGACTTCATTGCTCTCATAGGCATTGCCCCCGGCTGGCCGCTCGTTGCTTATGCGCAGCAGGGATCGGCGGTCCCGATTGTCGGGTTCATGAGTGGCCGCTCGCCGGCCGATTCGGCGCATCTTGTCGATGCATTCCGACAAGGGTTGGCGGAAACCGGCTTTATCGAAGGGCAGAATGTCAAAATCGAAATTCGCTGGGCGCAAGGCGATTACGACCGCTTGCCGGCGCTCGCCGCCGATTTGATTAGCCGCGGCGTTGCGGTTCTGGTTGGCGTGGGCGGAGATGTTTCGGCCGTCGTCGCGGCCAAGCAGGCGACGGCGAAGACGCCGGTCGTCTTTGGCATGGGAGGCGATCCGGTCACGGCGGGCCTTGTCGCCAGTTTCAATCGGCCCGGCGGCAACGTGACCGGCTACACGCTCTGGACCAGTGAGATGGAATCAAAGCGGCTTGGCTTACTGCGGGAATTAGTTCCGGGCGTCGCGCTGATCGGAATACTGCTCAATCCCCGATTTCCTCCGACCACAGAAGAGCTGAATGATCTTGTTTCTGCCGCCAAAGACGTCAATCAAAACCTGTTCGTGGCACCAGCGGATAACGACATGGAATTGGATTCGGCTTTAAACTCGCTCCTGCAACATCGAGTCGGCGCTTTTCTCGTGACGGCCTCACCCTTTTTCGACACGCGTCACGGTCGCATTATCGAATTTGCTGCGCAGAACAAGTTGCCCGCAATCTATCAATTTCGGGAATACGCCGTTCACGGCGGCCTGATCAGCTACGGTCCCAATATTGTCGATAGTTATCACAATGGCGGGATTTATGTCGGCCGCATTCTCAAAGGCGAAAAGCCGGCGGACCTTCCGGTGCTGCAGCCGACCAAATTCGATTTCGTGATCAATCTAAAAACCGCCAAGGCGCTCGGGCTGACGGTGCCGCCGACGCTGCTTGCCCAAGCCGGCGAGGTGATCGAATAGGGCTGGGTCTTGTACTGTCGGGCGGCGCGGGCGCCGCGCGTCGAGAAATTCTGAGCAAAGGCGGACTACTCTACGGTGTCGGACCGTCGCATTCGGGTCCAAATTGGAAACGGACAAGGCTGTCAGGCTTCAAGGCTGGCGCTCTTCGTTTCAGGCGTGCGTAGAATCGCGATGATCGCCGCGATCGCATAGAGAGCATCACGTAACCGACGATATACGGATAGGCGCCGAGAACGCGGCGCCAAATATGCGCGTGGCAAGCGCGATGAACGCTCCAATCGAGGGATTATCTGCGTTATTGCAAACTTAACGCCACGAACCGGGTGGCGCCGTCGGCATTCGATACCAGCAGCACCGCGATCTTTTTGCCTTGTGACTTGAGCTGATCGAGCCGCTTCTGCAAGTCGGCCGGATCGGCGACCGCTTGATATTGCACCTCGATGATTACGTCACCGGGCGCCAGCCGCTTGTCGGGATCGGCCATGGCGACGCTCGGATCGACGCCGGTGATTAGGACGCCATTGACGCCGCTCTTGATCTTGAACTTGCGACGCAGGTCGTCGGACAGGCCGGAAAGTTCGAGCCCGAGGGTCTTCTGCACCACCGATTTTTCGGACGGGGCTTCTTGCTTGGCGCTTGCTTCGGCCACTTTTTCATTGTCCTGGAGCCGACCGACGGTGACCTTGTGCGTCTCCTGCTTGCCCTTGCGGATGACAACGACTTCGACGACTTTGCCGACCGGCGTGTCTGCGACAACGCGCGGCAGGTCGTGCATTTCCTTGATGTCGTGGCCGTCAAATGACACCACGACGTCGCCGGGTTCGATGCCGGCCGGCTTGGCCGGCCCCTTGTCGTCCACGCCAGCGACGAGCGCACCGCGCGCCGGCGAAATGTTCAGGCTTTCGGCGATATCGTCGGTGACTTGTTGAATGCGCACACCGAGCCAACCGCGGCGGGTCTCGCCGAATTGGCGCAGCTGATCGATCACGGCGACGGCGCTGTTGGACGGCACGGCGAAGCCGATGCCGATCGAGCCGCCCGACGGCGAAATGATCGCGGTGTTGACGCCAACCACTTCGCCATTGAGGTTGAACAGCGGTCCGCCGGAATTGCCGCGATTGATGGCGGCGTCGGTCTGAATGTAATTGTCGTATGGTCCGGAATTGATGTCGCGGTTGCGCGCCGAGACGATACCGGCGGTGACCGAGCCGCCGAGGCTGAACGGATTGCCGATCGCGATCACCCATTCGCCAAGCCGCAGTCTGTCGGAATCGCCGAATTTCACCGCCTTGATCGGCTTATCGGCATGTACGCGAAGCAGCGCCAGATCGCTTTTATTGTCCTTGCCGACAAGCGTTGCCTTCAGCTTGGTGCCGTCATTGAGAATGACATTGATCTCGTCGGCGTCGGAGATCACGTGATTATTGGTGACGACCAGGCCCGAGGAATCGATGATGAAGCCCGAGCCAAGCGAGTTGATCCGGCGTGGCGTCTGATCGCCGCCCTGGCCGCGCCGGTTCTTGAAGAACTGATCGAAGAATTCCTCCATCGGCGAGCCGGGCGGCAGGTCGGGAAGCTCGGTGACGCGCGGGTCGACTTTCTGCGAGGTGGAGATATTGACCACGGCATCGATCACCTGTTCAGCGACGTCGGCGATATTTTCGGGCCCCCGCGCGGCCGCCGGCTGGGCTGTCGCGAAAGCGAGCGCCGCTGTGAGCGCTGCGGCCTGCGCCAGGTGGATAGACAGATCGCGGGCGGAAAAGCGACGGGACTTGAACCTATTGAATTGGGACGGCATGGAGGCCGGGACTCCTGATATGCGACTCATGCGGAAATGACGTTTCGGCAAGGTGCGCCTGTCGCGACTGAGACGCAAGGCCGCATCTGGCCGAACGTTGATTAGGGATTAGCACGTAGGAATGGAATTGGGGCGGAAAAGGGTCGGGCGGACGCAATAGTCCGGAGCGAACCCGGTCACTCGTCGGCGAACCAATGCTTGTCGTGAAAAACAATCTCCGTCGACCAGTCCTGATGGTCGACGATCTCGACGCTCGTGCCCTGCTTGAGCACGATGCAGCCTTTCCATCTCACTGGAAAGGGCGGGCGGCCATTGTTGAGACTGGCGAGCGACCGCTCATGCGCTTCCGCCCAGCTCGGACAAAATCGCGTGTCGTTGGTCAGCGTCTGCGTTTCCGCAAGCGCTGGCTGGACGCCAAGCACGGTGGCGAGAATGATGAGATCAAGCCTGAACCGGTTCATTGCCGATGTCCTGCCCGAGCTCGCGGGCAATAAGTTCGAGATCGTTCGATTTTGCCCGGTTTGACGGGCTTTAGCCAGGTTTCGCTATCCCCATTGGGTGTGATGGCGGTCACAGACCAGGGCTGCCTCACGTGGCAAAACCAGCTACGTCGCGCAGGATGACTGACCCCGCCTGCAGCGGCAAAAAATAACGTGGTTGGAGCGTCAAATGAGTTACCTGTACAACGTCGCAAATCAGCGACCGATGCTTCGCCTTACAGTTGAAGTCACTCTGGCTTTTTGTTGTGCCGCGCCGGTGGTGCTCTTGATTTCAAGTGTCGTGGCGTATGGCGTGCGCGCCCTGACTCATTGAGCGCCCGCGAGCGGCCAGAAAACTGAGCGCTAGCTTCAACACGGTTTTTCTTTTCCGCCTCGAACGTCGTGCCACTTGGTTGCCGACGCTACCGGAGAAATACGTGGCGTGAGAAAGTGCACGACCGTGGGGGCAAGCGTTGCTGCCACGGCCACCAACAGGGGTTATCGGTCGAAGCGATCACGCCGAAGTAGATGGCGCTGAAGTAGATGGCGCCAAGGCGGATGGCGCTGAAGTAGATAGCGCCAAGGCAGATGGCGCTTGACGCCTGTCCACCGGGCTTGGTTTTCCAGGATTAGTCTCCCACATCAATCGGGAGGGCGCTGTCACGAGGAGACGACAAAATGGCAGTTGAAAATCGAGCTGCCCGGAACGGATCGGCTATCTTGATAGCCATCTGCACATTTGTGTTGGCAATGACTGGCGCTGCGCAATTATCGGCCCAGCCGATGGGGCAAGGCAGCGAGCAGGAACGGGCGGCCTGCCGACATGACGTCAGGAGATTTTGCCAGGCCGAATTGCAGAGGAATTCCGGTGACGTACTGGGTATTACGGGTTGCCTCCAGGCAAACCGGGGAAGGATCAGCCGCACCTGTCGGAACGCGCTCGCGAGCCACGGTCAATAATTTCAGCGGTGGTTGGACGCGAACAAACTGAAAAGAGAAGGCCGCCCGAAGGCGGCCTATAGGTTATTTGCTATTTCATATGTTATTGCCACCACAAACGCGGTCCCTGATAGGGCTTACAGGCGCCGCCCTGGATAGTCCAATCCGGCGGGCAGCCGTTCCATGTGCCCCCGCCATAATAATTGTAGTAGCGGTTATGATGGTGGCCGTACCAATCTGCGGCTGCCGGAACTGCGCTGCCGACGGCGATTGTGCCGACGAGCCCGATTGCTACAGCGATTATGCCTAAGGTTCGCATTATTGCTCCTCCTTGGTTTTCGAGGAAATAACGCGGAGCCGAAGCCGACGGTTGCATGAATGGAACTTGAACAGACCATTCAGAATCCTCGAGAACGCGCCGCACAATTGTGCGGCGCGAAGCGTTACCCGAGATGCTGGCCTGTCGGATGCGCTGTTCTCACAAGAAACCCGCGTAACGCCGAACCATTCAGACGATGCGCGCGGCTTCCTGCCCGGTCGTCAGCCGCCCGTCCGGCCCTTTGCGGAGGTCGCGACGCGACATCCCGGAAAACACGGTTAACAGGCCGACGACGCCGGATAAGCCCTTGACCGGCATCATATGCTTTCGCGGCCCGCCAACAGTCCGTTGCAGCGCAAAATGTTTTTTGCCCCTCTTTTGACCGTGAACCGCCCGGATTCTTTAGGAATCCTAGCTGTGGTCAGCCCCGGCCTTTGCCTCAATGAAGCCGCAGATCTCCTTGATGCTTTCCCTGGTTTCGATTGGGGGAATGGGACGGGGGAATGGCGTTCGCCAGCGGACGGCGCGACAGCGTTACCGCATACGATCACCGACCTTTGCCATCGAATGCGCTGCCGCAAAGGGTCATAGGCGGCGCGGCGGTCGCAATCGTTGCGGCTTTGTGCGTTTCGACGGCCTGGACCGCTTGGGATTCCGGCGGCGGTGCCGATCTCGTTGAAGTTACCGGCACCCGTGGCGATAAGCTCGACGTTGTCATCGCCCGCGGCGATAAAGGCGACGTCATCGCCAGTCGTGGTGAAGGTTTGCGTGGCGACAAGCTTGCCGTGTCGAAGCCGTCGCTTTCGAATGTCTATGCCACACTGTTCGATCCTCGCTTCGCCTTGGACGTTCCGTCGGGCTTTGTCAGTGACACGCCGGTTGAGCAGGTAGCATTGGCGTCGTCAGCGCCCCCGCCAGCTGCAAGTTCAGCGCGTAACGATCGAGCCGCAAAAAGCGCAACCGCGCCGCGGCCGAATCTGGCGCCGATCCGCACTGCAGCGGCGCGCGATGACGGACAAAATCAACCCGCTGCGGATCGGCCGACAATGTTACAAAGCATTTTCGCGAAGCTTTTCGGCAAACCGGCGCCGGTCACGCTGGCCTATGCGGCCACCGACGATGCCGGCCTGAGCACGAGCAAGAACATCGTCGGCCGCTATGATCGATATACCGCGGTTTATGATATTTCCGCGCATACCGTTTACATGCCGGACGGCAGCCAGCTTGAAGCGCATTCGGGCCTTGGTGACCGGCTCGACGATCCGCGCCACGCCGACGAAAGAATGCACGGCGTCACCCCGCCCAATATCTACGGTCTCCGGCTGCGCGAAGCGCCGTTCCACGGCGTGCGGGCGTTGCGGATGATTCCCGAGGACGAAGACAAGACCTTCGGCCGCGCCGGGCTGCTCGCGCACACCTACATGCTCGGGCCAAACGGCGACTCGAATGGCTGTGTGTCGTTTAAGAATTACGACGCTTTCTTGCAGGCCTATCTGCGAAACGATGTCAAGCGTCTCGCCGTGGTCACACATCTAGAATAAGGCCTGCGTTCCCTCCCTCCTTCCGACCGCCGCCCGATCGAACGCGCCGCCGTTTAGCGCATCACCTTTCGTCGTCCAAGGTTTTCAGCGCGTCCTGCAGAATCTCACGGATGTGCGGCGCTTTGCTCGCGTCGATCATGCTGGCGTTGAAGTAGAAATCCAACCCGGTCATGTGCTCGCTGAAAACCTGAACGTTCTTGCCGGTGCTGTCGAGGACGCCGCTGACGAGATATGGAATTACTTCGGGGCTGATGCCCTTCATCGTGATCGGCGGCAGCGCGCGAGCGACCACGGTGTCGCGGACCAACGCATAGGTCTCGTAGCTGATGACGATCTGTCCGGGCTCGGCGATCGCCTGAAGGCGCGCGGCCAGGTTGGCTTCAGCGCCGATGATCGTATAGTCCATGCGGTCATTACTGCCGAAATTTCCGACATTGCAAAAACCGGTATTGACGCCCATCCGCACGCGGAACGGATGTTCGATGCCGTTGCTGCGCCACTTGGCGTTCAAGCTGGCAATGCGATGCTGCATCTCGATCGCCATCCGCAGGCATTCGCGCGCATCTTCCGCGTCGCCCTTGGTTTCGGGATCGCCGAAAAAGACCAGCATGGCGTCGCCGACAAATTTATCGACCGCCCCGCCATGCGCGAGCGCAATGCCTGACATTTCGGTAAAGTACTCGTTGAGCAATTGGGTGATTTGCTCCGGCTGCAGACGCTCGGTCGTGGCGGTGAAATCCTTGATGTCGGAAAAGAAGATCGTCAGCTTCTTCCGCTCGGTATGTATGGTGACTTCCTTCTGTCCACTGAAGATGCTTTTGTAGATTTGCGGCGACAGATAGCGCGATATCTTCATCGACAACGAGCCGAGAAATTCGTTGGTGGTCTCGAGCTCAGCATTCATGCCGTTGATGATAGCTGCTTGGCGCCGCTGCAGCAGGATGAACAAGGTGCCGACGCTGGCGATCAGCAGGAAATAGGCCAGCAGATATTTGAAAGCGAACACGTTATTACCGATCGGCTGCGTAATCGCGACTTCCTGGATGCCGCGGACATCGCCGACCTTCCAATCAAGTTTCGGGCTTTCGGGATGCGAGTTGTGGCAGTCGACGCAAGCCTGCCCCATGATCACCGGCGCTATCAGCCGGACTTGATCGCTGAACACTGTGGCCGACACCTCGGCAAGCTGCTGATTTGAATTCCCCCGCAATACGCTCAATGCGTTGGTCTCAAACGCGTCCAGCGCATGTGGCGGACGATTCTTGAACGGGTAGTCGGAAACAAAGCGATAACCGATGTTCTGCTGCTGCTCGCTGATGACCTTGCCCAGCTCAAGCGACAGGGTCGCCGGTATCGGTATCGCGCCTGGAATCTCCCGGTAATTGTGCACGACTTTGGTTGTGCCGGGCGACGCGAGAACGCGGCCGACAACGTTGGCGGCGTAATAACCGCGCACGCTGCTGATAATGGAATTGAGGTCTTTGGCCTGCCGACGCAGATTGGTGTCGACCAAGTTGCTCAGATCGAGCCACGCTGCGAACGGCAGTCCCGCAAGCAGCAGCAAGACCAGCAACATCAGGACAAAACTCACCGCGGAACTCTGCTTCTTTTTCATGTCACGGCCTGCAGGTGAAGCGCGCCAACCTCGGCTCAAGATGCGCCAAGCGCCATATAGTGTCGAGTGGCCGGAATAACGCAGCGTTCACGCGCGTTGCCTTTTTGCTTCTCAGTTGGAACCGGAGTTATGCTTCTGCAGCAAAGTCTCGGGAGAAGGCGTCATGGCCAAGGCGAAACGAAAATCCGCGCGCAAAGTGGCAAAGAAGTCAGCAAGTAAATCTGCAAGTAAATCTGCAAGTAAATTCGGCGCGAGATCCGTCACCGTCGCCGCGCTCAAGCGCGCGGTTGAAGGGCGAAACGCGCAAGCGCTCGCCGACATGTATGCCGAGGATGCGCTGATGCTGGTGATCGATCACGCCAACCCGCCGAGTAATCCGCGCCGCTTGCAAGGCAAGGACGCGATCGCCGGTTATTCCAGCGACGTGTGCGATCGCGACATGACCCACATGATCGAGAACGGCGTCGCCGCCGGCAATCGGCTCGCGTTCACACAATGCTGCACTTATCCAGACGGCACCAAAGTGTTTTGCTCGGCGATGCTCGATCTCAAAGCCGGCAAGATCGCGCAGCAGACCGTTATTCAGGCGTGGGACGGCTGAAGCGGAATGGTATTAGGTTGCTTCGGTATTTCGCTTTAGCCGCGAATGAACCAGACGATGAGCACGCCGATCACGGCGGAGACGATGCCGGCGATGCGCAATGGGCCGTCCGGCGTGTCGAGCACGGTTGCCATCATGCGCTTGGTGCTGGCCGGGAAAGCGGCGAGCACCAGGCCTTCGAACGCGAAGAACAGGCCAAGCGCCACAATGAAATCCGACATCAGCGCAGCCTGCCTGCCTTGGATGCGCTCGCGCTATTTGTTGGCGCTCGCGCGCGGCGGATTTGCCGTCGCGGATGGCGCGGCGCCGGTGGACGCGCCGGGTGTGCCCTCTAGCGCCTTGCCGGTTGGATCGCCGAAGAAGCGGAAGAAGTCGGTATCCGGGCGAAGCACCAGATGCGTGTCGTTGCGCTGCATACTGCGCTCATAGGCCTGCATGGTGCGATAGAAACTGAAGAAATCGGTATCTTTGCCATAGGCATCGGCAAAAATGCGGTTGCGTTCGGCATCGCCCTGGCCGCGAACGGTTTCAGCCTGTGAATTCGCCTCCGCGAGAAGCACCGTTACGTCGCGGTCGGCCCTGGCGCGGATTTCCTGACTCTTCTGACTGCCCTGGGCGCGGAATTCGGCCGCCTCGCGCTGCCGTTCCGTTTGCATGCGTTGATAGACCGCTTGGCTGTTCTGCTCCGGAAGATCGACGCGGCGGATGCGCACGTCAACGACCTCGATGCCAAACGACCGTGCGTCGCGGTCAAGCTGTTCGCGCATCTGCGCCATGAGATCCTCGCGGCGGTTGCGCACCGCGTCGGCCAGCGTCGCGGCGCCGAGCACGCGGCGCACGGCCGAATTCAGCAGGATCGAAAGCTGCGAACTGGCGCCATCCGGGCCAACGGTCTGATAAAACTTCAAAGGATCGATGATGCGATAGCGCGCGAAGGCGTCGACGACGAGCCGCTCGCCGGCCTGCGCGGCGCGTGGGACACCGGCATCCGACCTGTCCTGGCTCGAGGCGATCACCTCTTG
>Ga0306919_10000013_pt1 | contig 57817 bp, 60 predicted proteins | sample flu12Cox44000172_FD_203764 | JGI IMG/M metagenome (GOLD analysis project Ga0306919, IMG submission 203764) | Lab enrichment of tropical soil microbial communities from Luquillo Experimental Forest, Puerto Rico - flux4day.12C.oxic.44.000.172 (v2)... | ecosystem: Environmental > Terrestrial >... | reverse complement strand
CGTGCCAGATGCCCACCCCGGTCGACCACATCGTGGACCCGAAGCTGGTGGCCCAGTTCGGGACGTCCGAGGTGAAGAAGTGACCGACGGTGCGGTTGACGTTGTTCGCCCAGCCCTGGGCCATCCCCGAGGTGCTCTTTCCCCAGGCGGCGGTCGCGCCGCCCATCCAGCCGGGGATCAGGTTCATGAAGGCGCGGCCGACGAACACGATGAAGTTGCCGTGGAAGCTGTTGTACCAGCTGGAGAAGTCGCGGCCCAGGAACCCGCCCGCGCTGGCCGCCCAGCTCGGGATCTGGGTGTTGAAGAAGTTGTGCACCGGGGTCTGGACGTTGTTGTAGAACCCGTGCCAGCCGGTGATCCACGAGCCGGAGACGGCGCCGGCGGCGGTGGTCGCCCAGTGCGGGATGTCGCTGGTGAAGACGCGGCCGACGGTGCGGTTGAAGTTGTCGGCCCAGTGCTGGGCGGCCGACTTGCTGCCCACCGCGGAGCTGTTGGGCAGGGTCTTGGTGAAGAACTTCTCGATCTCGGAGATCCCGGTAGGCTGCGACAGCGCCCAGCTGATCTTGTCCCGGATCTGGGCCCAGACGCTGGACTGGGCCAGCTTGCCGGCCGTGTTGCCCGCCCCGGCGATGTTCTTGTCGATCTTGCCCGCGTTGCCGGCCGCGGTGATCAGCTGCCCGTTGAGCTGGTCGAGCTTGTCCTTCTCGTACTTGATCTCCAGCTCGATCAGCTTGCGCTTCTTCGGGTCGGTGGTCTTGCCCAGCTCGGCCTGCAGCACGTCGAGCCTGGACTGCACGTGCTTGATGTTGTCCTCGACCTGCAGCTGGTACTTGGCCGAGCCGATCTTGGTGGCGGACTTCCACAGCTGCTCGGCCTGGTCCCGGGTCACGCCCATGGTGCCGGCCCAGGCGACGAACTGGTCGTGTGCCTTCTTGCTGTTCCCGTCGATCGCGATCAGGACCGAGGCCACCTGGGCGGCGGCGTCGATGGTCTTCTGGCTGTTCGGCCCGAACTTGAACAGGTCATCGGAGAAGGTGTTGAACTTGGACTGCGCGCCGAGCGCCCCCTTGGTGGCGTTGGTCATGGCCGGCACGAGGTCGTTCTGGAGGGAGGCGCCGAGCTTCTGGGCGTCCTGCTGCAGGTCGGACAGCGGCTTCTCCAGCTGGGTGGCCTGGGTGTTCAGGTCGGCCGCGGCCTGGGCCGCGCCCTGCTTGCCCATCCACTTGGTGGCCTGCTGCCAGGTGGTGATGCTCGGGTCGACCTCGTTGATGAGCGCGATCACCGAGTCCTGCAGCGCCTTGTTGCCGCCGGCCGCCGGGCCGAGGATGTCGGCGTAGTCGCGCACCGCCCGGGTCAGCTGCTTCTGCCCGGACTCGCCGCTCTGGGTGACCGCGGCCTGGGTGCGTACCCAGTCGACGTAGCTCTCGGCCTGCGGCAGCAGCTGGTTGTAGGTGCTGCGCAGGGCCAGGCTCTGGCTGTTCAGCCCGGAGGTGGAGGCCCCGGCCACCTGCTGCTGCTGGGTGAGCGACTGATAGGTCTGCAGGAACTTGACCAGGTCGGTCTGGCCGCCGGTCACGATGGTGAACCACTGGTCCCACGCCTGGTTCAGCTTGTTCATCGCGGTCAGCGCGTCGGACTGCAGGATGATCTGCACCGACACGTCGCCCTGCAGCTGGGTGAGCCCCTGGCCCATGTTCCGGTAGCCGTCGACCAGGCCCTTGACCTGCTGCAGGTCCGCAGCCCACACGTTGGCCTGGTTGGTGAACAGGTCGCTGGTCTTGACCCCGGCAGTGTTGAGCAGGGCCAGCGCCCCGGCCAGGTCGGTGCCGTAGGCCTTGGATACCTGCCCGACGTGGCCCAGCTCGGTCTGCAGCTTGCCGCTCAGGTCGGCCTGCGCAGCGGACAGCTCCGAGGCGTTCCCGGTGGCGCCGTGCTGGACGGCGGCCAGCTGCTGGGTGACCGCGGCCAGGTTCTGGATGGTATTGGCGATCACGTTGCCCAGGCCGGACTTGCCGAGCCCGGCGTTCAGCGAGTCGATCCACTGCTGGGTGGTGTCCTTGGCCGTGGCCACCTTGTAGATGAAGAAGCCGATGGCGGCGACCACGGCGATGATGGCGGCGTAAGGCAGCGCGGCCAGCAGCACGCCCATCGCCCCGGCCAGGCTGAACGTCATCCCGGTCGCCACGACCTCGGCGGCGGCCAGCTCCCCGGTCGCCATCATCTCGGCCTCTTCGGCGATGGCGGCTGCCCCGGCCGAGGCGGCCAGCCCGTCCTCGCTGGCCGCGGCGGCATCGGTGGCCCCGGTGAGGACGCCAAGCGAGACCAGCAGGCCGGTGATGCGGCCCGGGATGGCGGCGAACCCGGCCACGATGTCACCGAGCACGGTGGTCAGCCGGGTCCAGGACGAGGCGTTCTTGGCCACCTGGGTGGCGGCCAGCCCGCCCAGCGCCAGCGCTACCGACTTGATCGGGTTCAGCAGGCTCAAGAGGATCGTGGCCAGCAGCCCGCCCCACAGCCACAGCCCGTGGATGCCGACGATCAGCGCCAGGATCGGCGTCGGCAGCCGGGTGAGCATGTCCAGGAGCTTGGACGCAGCGACCAGGATCTGCAGGAAAATCTGGTCGATATGGGTCTGCTGGGTGACCCGGATCAGGTTCATGAAGGCGTTGCCCAGGCTGGCCAGGATGCGGCCGAGCTGGGCCAGGTTCTGGCCGCCGACGGCGAAGAACTTGTCGAGTCCCTTGCTGGCCTGGTCCACGAAGACGGTGAGCTTGCCGGCCAGCCGGTCCACCTCGCGGCCGGTCTCGACGGCCAGCCTGTTGAAGATGCCGTTCTTGCTGGTCACGATGTCGATCGCATCGCCGTACAGCTGCCAGACCATCGGCCGGACCTGCTCGTGCAGCTTCTCCAGCTTGCCGGTCAGCGGCGGCAGCGAGGCGCCCCAGGCATCGCTGACGTTGTAGACGTCGACGAGCCGGTTGTAGACGGCCTTGCCCGCGTCCAGGCCGGCCAGGCCGAACGCGGCCAGCCCGGCGATCAGCGTGACGATGGCCGGGATGAGGATGGCCACCGCCTCGATGAGGGCGTCCAGGACCACGTGCCAGACCGCGACGGTGCCCATGAACCCGCCGAACACGGTCAGCGTGCCAGCCAGGCCGAACCAGCCGCCGGTCGCCTTGATCAGGCCCGGCACGGTGGCCTCGACCTGCCGTCCTGCCTTCTCCGCGGCGTCCCCCGCCTGCTGCTGGGCCAGCCGCTCCGCGATGGCGGCGGCCCGGACGTAGGCCGCGGCGCGGGTGGCGGTATCCGCGGACTCGGCCATCCGCAGCCACTCCTGCGCGGTGCGGTCCGAGGACTGGGCCTCGGCGTCCTGCGCGCCGCGCAGCCGGTCCATCGCCTCAGCCGACGCCTCGGCCGCCCGGGCGTCATCCGGCCCCGGCCCTCCCCCGGGCGGCAGGGCGGGCGGCTCCGGCGGCCCGGGCGGAAGCCCCGGCGGCCCGGGCGGCCCGCGGGGCGGCAGCGGCGGGGCGCCGAACGCGCCGCCCGCGCGCGCGATCCGCTCCTCGTCGGTCAGCTTGGCCCACGCCGCGCGCAGCTCCTCGATGCTGGCCGTGGCCTTGCCCGTGTCGTCCGCGAGCACCCGCTGCGCCAGGCTGATCAGGTAGGCGCTGGCCGCCGCCGACCGCTGGTCCCCGTCCAGGCCGCGCACCGTGAACGCCAGCCCCGCCTCGGCATCCTGGTACCGGTCGGCGGCCTGGACGGCGCGCAGCACGCTGGCGATGAACGCCTCGATGCCGCCGACGGTGCGCCAGCCGGAGCCCGGACCCTCGCCCATGGTGCCCGGCGGCAGCGCCCGGCGGTCCGGCGGCGGCAGCGCGCCCGGCTCGGGCGGGCCGATCGGGATGGGCGGCCCCGGCTCGGGCGGCTGCCCGGGCATGATGGCCAGCCGGGTCACCGACGGCAGCGCCATCAGCGCGGCCCGGTACATGGCCAGCTGGGTCATCGCCCGGCTGGCGTCGAAGTCGGCCTGGGTGACCACCACGTCCGGCAGGCCGGTCAGCGCGGCGGCGTACGCGTTGGCGGCGGACAGGCCCTCGCCCAGCTGGCCGATCGACTGGTGAGTGCCCTGGACCGCGTTATCGTACTCCAGCATCGCGGAAGTCTCGTCCCGGATGGCCGCCGCCCGGCTCTTCATCGCGGCGGTCTCCAGGTTGGTGGCCGTGATCTCCTTCTGCAGGTAGGTCAGCCACTGGTCCGGGGTGAGGTACCCGCCGAACCGGGCCTTGTTCTCGTTCAGCGCCAGCGCGAGCAGCTGCTGCCGGTAGGCCTGGTACTGCTGCGGGGTGGTGAAGCCCATGTTCCGCGCGCGGTTGAGCAGCGTCTGCAGCTGCTCCTCCTTGGCCAGGTCGGCCAGGTGCTGCTGCATGTCCGACCGGCCGCCGTACAGGGCCTGGACGTTGCTCTGCTTGGCCGACGCGGCCAGCTGGTCCAGCGCGTGGCCCTGGTCCCGGATGACGCTGATGTCCTGGCGGCGCGCCTGGGCCGCCTGCTCGGCGCCGGTCTTCTCGGCCGCAGACTCGTCCCGGGCCGCGTCGGCCATGTCCTTCAGGGCTTCCTTGGCCTTCTTGGCGTCCCGCATGAGGTCGCCGAAGTCAGCTGATCAGGGTCTAGCTATCGCCTTGTAGATGACATACCAGGCGATAACCAGTACTCAGGACCGCTGTATTCAGGCATTATTCACGCCCACAGCCTCTGAGTATTGCATTCGGGCACCACCTCCCTCCGTCAAGAAGGGGCGCATGCCCAGGTAATCAGCGAACCGGACAGCTACAAGCGGCTTAGCCTCGGCGAACCCGAGCAGCCGGTTGCAGTCATCGCAGAGCAGGCCGCGTATGCACCAGATGCAGGCCTGAGTCAGCCCGTGCCGATCGCAGGAATGATCATGATCCACGCCCAGGCGATCTACCACCCGGACAATGCCGTGCCGGTCGACACGCCGTCGCTGGGTCTCCGGTTGCAGGCAGAGCGCGCACTTGTGTCCCTGCCGCTCCGCCAGCCAGGCGTACTGCTCTGCAGTAATGCCGTACTTCCTCACGAGGTACGACGCCCAGGCAGCAAGACGCTTCGCCCCTGGATCTTTCGCTACAGCCTCCTTGGTCTTGACATTCCGGCAGGATTTACAGGCCGACTGATGACCGGTCAGCCTGGACTGACGGAGCGGAGAGAACTCGGCCCAGGATTTGAAGACCTGACACCGCGAGCACTCCCGGCCCTCCTCGGTGATCCGGCCCCCAGGCGGCCGATTCCGCCCACGGGGCTTGACATGCAACTGCCCGCGAACAATGTGGCTTATCAGGGCCTGCGAGACGCCGAACCGAGCAGCAAGCTCGTGCTGGTAGATACCACCAGCCAGCCAGAGCTGCCTGATTTCAGCGACCTGAGCATCTGAAAGTTTCAGCATGCTTATTACTACGCACGAGCGCACGGCCTCACCCCCCGTCCCCGTTGACGCGGCTGTTGATGTCCGGCATGGGCGGCCTGGAGCCGCCCCCCATGAGCTGCATCAGACGCTCGAAGCTGCCGTCGGCGTTGCTCGCCTCCACGCCGTGCTCCGGGTCGGCGGGCTGCGGGGCGAACCGCGGATCGTCCTCGACCCGGTCGGCCACCCGCTCCCCGCGGATGGCGTCCAGCTCCAGCTCCTCCGCGGTCCGGCCGCCGAGCGCGTCGATGGCCAGCGCGGCATCGACCAGCGGGTTGCGCCCGCCGGTCTTGTCCGTGTCAACCATCGCCTGCGCCCCGATGAAGATGCACACCGTCTTGACCTGCCACTCGGCCAGCCGCAGGCGGATCAGGTGCTCACGCTGCCGGCGGACTCCGATGGCCTCGACGACCTGCCGGAGGCGTCCGAGGGAGAGGTCGAAGATGTCCTCGTCTCGCCATCCGTACTCGCTGGAGATGATGTCGAAGGCGCTGGCGAAGGCCCCTGCGAGGCCAGGTCCTGCACGCTCGGCTCCGGCTCCGGCGGCTCCTGGTCCTGGCCCGTCTTCTGAAACACCGCCATCATGGCCTGCAGCCGTTTTCCCAGGGCCTGCAGCTCCGGAGCCTCCTGCCGGACCATCACCTCGATCAGGTCGATGGTGTCGGTCAGCTCGGGGTTGAACAGCTCCTCGTTAAACCGGTCCCACAGCCCCTGGTTGTCTTCCTTCTGCTGCTTGGTCAGCTGGCTGTCCGGCTTGTCGGCCAGCCCGGCCGGCTTGAGCATCGACTGGAGGAACATGATGGCCTGCTGCTCGGCATCCGGGATGCTCATCAGCACCAGCATCAGGAACTTCTGGGTGAAGTCGTCCGGGTTGTCGCGGAAGTTGAGCCCGGCCTGCATCATGGCCGGGCCGGCGCCGTTGGTCAGCACCCGCAGCAGGCGAAAAAACTGCCGGGTCCGCAGCCGGACCACCTCGACAGCGAACCCGGTAGACATCTTGACGATGACCGGCTCTGGGTCGAGCCTGTCCAGCTCTGATTCGGCCATGGCGGCCCTCCGGGGGCTCTAGGCGGATTTACCCGGTGCCATCGGCACCGTCACGGCACCGCCCAGGCGAACGCCCAGGCCGCGAACCCGGCCGCCAGCCACTCGTAGCCGTTGGCGGACAGAATCCTGTGGCCGCCGAAGGTGAGCGCGGAGAACAGGAAACAGACGGCACTGACCAGCATGAAAATGCGGAACAGGAACCACCACCGGGTGCTGTAGCCCTGCTGCGCAGGAGCGGGAGTGGCCATGGCTAGACGATCGTGCCGCCGCCCGCGCCGAACGGCTCGGGGACGAACGCTCCGGTCTGGGCACCCGGCCAGGCCACCAGGCGGCCAATCGACTGCGGGTAGGACGCGGGCAGCGCCCCGCCGATCTCGTTCACGCCGCTGAATAGCGCGCGCCCCGCGATGGAACAGGAAAGGCCGGTCTTGTACGACGGACCAGTAAAGTTAAAGGGCTGGAATTGCACGCGGTAAAGGACGAAATCGAGCGTCCGTACCTGCCCGCCCGCGTCCTTTGACGGCACGCGAATTGCTAGCGGCTGGGTGACAGCGTTCATCGAGTTGAGCGTCCACAGCGGAATAGCGTAGTAGTCAGCACCCGCTGCGCCCGAGCTAGTGACCGTCGTACCGGTGATCAGCGCGATCGTGGAGAATGGCACGAAGCCTTCTTCAATGGTCACGTTCGCGAAATTGATCCAGAAATGCTCGGACAGGACAACATCGTCACCGGTGTTTTCAAAGTTGCCCTGGTCGGTGCTGATCGTGCCATTCCGCACGCCATAGACCGTGGAGGCCTCCGCGCCGGTCGCGCCGTTCAGGATGGCTGCGTGGGAGAGCGAGAAGCCCTCGAACGGGGTACCTGCGTACGAGCTTGCTAGTGTGGCCATGCCCGCGTGCCCTCCTGGCTCGGCGAGTGCGTCTGCCGTGGATAATCGACCGCAGCCCGCCTCCCGCTCGGCCTGCCGCAGCTCGATGACCAGGGCACGGTCCCCGTCCCCCGGCACGTGCTGGGTCACCACCGCAAAGTACGAGCACCAGCGGTCATCGTTGGCCTGGACGTACCAGCTGACCAGCACGTAGATCCCGGCCAGGAACAGCACCACCAGCCCGGCCAGGACCGCGGCGCCGATGACGAGCGCCTGCGGGGTGGCCAGCCTCTTCACTTGCCACCGTCCTGCGGGTCGTTCTCCCCGAGCGCCTCCATGACGGCCAGCCGGGTGTCGTGGTCGTGCGCCTGGTCCTGCAGCTCGCCCACGTCAGCGAGCACCTTGCCGAGCTGGCCCAGCTGGGCGTCATGCGCGGTCGCCTGGTCCTGCAGCTCGGCCACGTCAGTGACCAGCTTCTCGACGGCCCCGGCATTCTGCTGGGCGGTGGCCACCGCCTTGTACAGCGCCCGGCCGATGGCGGTCACCAGGGATAGCGCGGCGCTCAGCCCGGCCAGCCCGCCGATGACGACGCCCGGGTGCACGGCGCGCCTCAGCCCAGGCTCAGCGGGCGGCCGGTCACCTGCAAGAAGTCGGCCGCGAGCGCGGTCCTATCGACTCCCTCGGCGAACGCGCGGGAGCCCAGGTGCTCAGGCCAGATGCACACCCAGGCCTCCTCGGCCTGGCTGCCCCAGTAGGCGTCGGTGAAGCTGGTCTCGGCCGCCCAGGTGATGAACTTCTCGTCGCCGGCCAGCGCGCCGCCGCCGGGCAGCCCGTAGCCCCCGGTGAGCACGGAGTGCCCGCCGTCCGGCGGGCTGCCGGCCACGTAGTCCCAGGGCCTCCCGGCGCGGAACTGGTCGAGGTTAGCGGCCTGCACGTTCACCCCGGTCCAGACATAGCCGAAGACGGCGATGGCGTCCTTGACCTCGCTGACGTCGCGAGTGTCGACCTTGCCGAAAGCCAGCGCCTTGGCCCCGTCCGGGCCGCCGTCGCGGACCAGGGTCTCCAGCGCGGTCTGGATGTCCATCCCGTTGTCCTCGCGGCTGCCCGGCCCGTTGGTGTCCGCGGTGCCGGCCGGGTCGAAGCCGGGGTTCTGGGTCTTGTAGAAGGCCCACACCTGGTCCTGGGTGGGGTAGTGCCCCGGCGGGGCCAGCAGCGAGGTGACCAGGCGGCGGGCATTGGCCCAGGTGACGGACACGCAGTCGCCGGCCACGTCGTTGGAGAGCATCTGCCAGCCGCCGTTCAGCCGGGCCAGGTAGTCGACCCCGGACGGGTACAGCAGCGGGGCCCCGGCCCGCCACCGGCTGAACTGCAGGGCGGGGCCGCGCTTGGGGGTTCTCCGGCCATACGCGCCGGGCTCGGGCATGACGCCTCCAGGGACGACGAGAGGGCGGAGGCCCGTGGTCCTCCGCCCTCGTCATCGGCCCCGTCAGTCGTCGGGAGACAGGAAACGGCCTGTGCCGGGATCACGCAGCAGCCTGCTGTTCTCGTACTGCTGCAGGGCCGTCGCCCAGTGGACGTTCCACCAGGCATACGGGCCATCGTTGTCCTTGCGGTCCAGGCTGTGACCAGGAGGCCGCTGACCTAGGTTGGCCTCGATCCACGCGACGAAGACCCGCACGTCGTGCCATTCCCGGCAGACCTCGATGCCGCGACCGCCCCAGCGCGGGTAATGGAAGTCCGTTTCGTCGTAACACCGTCTCATCATGCCGCGCCAAGTCTGATAGAGAGGGTGCCCCCTGAGGCCATGCGAATCCTTCCAACGTGTCTCACTGACGATCGTTGCTGTTCGCTCACGCCTCCAGCACCCGCAACTCGGGTTGGCCCGGTTCTTTCGACGAAGGCTCTGCACCAGCACAAGACGCTCAGTCCCGCAATCACACCGACACGGGACCGCCGCCCGGCCGCCCGGCCAGGAGACTTCGCCGGTCACAGTCCAACGGCCAAACTTCTCATCTATGCGAGGAGGTAGCTGCATGCGCTAAGCATATGACGGCTGCAGACTACCTCCATCACACATCTAACAATGGTCGTAGGGCGACCAGGGGCTGGTCCCGGCGATGGCGTACTCCTTCTCGAAGGCCTGGTGCTGCAGCCAGGCGGGGGCGTATTCCGGGAGCCCGGAGTAGCCGAGCGCGTGCCAGGTGGACGGCAGGAACCCGTACAGGCCGCCCGCCCCGGACGTGGGGTTGACCGCGTCGGCCCGGCCGCCGGACTCGCGGGCGATGACACAGGACTCGAACGAGCCCGGCGCGGCCCGGTAGCTGCCGACGGCGACAGCCGCCCGGGCCAGGTGGCGCCCCCCTGACTCGTGGTGGTGCCGGGTCGAGCAGCTGACGTCCCAGCCGTCGCCGTCGCCGTCGCCGCAGAAGTTGGGGTACCCGTAGGTGATCCCCCAAACCCGGCCGCCGGAGCTGGCGTGGCGGATGGCCCGGCCGCCGCCGCCGGGCCGGAACCCGCCGGCCTGGCAGACGATCCGGATGGCGTGCCAGGCGTAGATCAGGTCCGGGTCACCGATCCCGTTGGCCGCGGCCAGGCCCGGGTAGTCGGCCCGGGTGCCGCAGAAACGCTCTGAGATGGCCCCCAGCGTGTCGCCGGGCCGGATCAGGTACGTCCGGCCGGACCGGGACACGCGGGCCGCCAGCGGCCTCTGGTAGCCCGCCAGGAGGATCAGGCGGTGGCCGCCGTGCGGCCCGGCCGGCTCCAGCCGGTCCGGCGCCTGCGGCGGCGGGTGGGCAGGAACGCGCGGCAGCACGATGGCGGCAGCCGCCGCGACGGCGAGCAGGGCGGCCAGCCTGGCCGCTCGGATGGTACTTCGGGCATACTCCAGCATGGCTCTCCCCGCCCGGCAGGAGCCCCGGCCGCGCCAGTACCCTGCGGCTGGCCTCCTGCGGGCCAGTAGGTTACTGAACGGGGCGACCCTAACAAGCGGGCAAGGTGTCCCGCAGGTAAACTCCGCAGGTCACGGACTATCTTCCGTGACCTCCGCGTGACTTTCGCGGACCTCCAGCAGCCACTGCACGCCCTTGACCCAGCCCTGGATCTCGCGGCAGGGCTCGCCGGTCTCAGGGAAGAACCGGTGCTCCTGGTGCCGCCGCAGCCGCCGGGACCGGCCGATGATCACGCTTCCCTCGGCACGCGGCACGCCCAGCCAGATGATGTACCACTCGGCCGGCCGCTTGTTGCCGTCCCGCTCCCGATGCACGCCGCCGGGGACGAACCGCATCCCCGGCATCTAGCGCCCGGCGTCCCGGGACACCGGCAGCCAGTCGTCCAGCCGGGCGGCGAAGTCCTCCGGCACGACCAGCAGGCCGATCTCCACCAGGTGCAGCACGGCAGCGCCGACCAGGCGCCGGGTCAGCTCGGCCTGCGTCTCGCCCTGGACTCCGCCGTCCGGGTTGCGGACGGCGCTGCGCGGCCTGGGCTTCATGGCCTCGTGGTCAGCGGCGAAGGTGGCGATGGAGACCAGCGCCTCCGCCACCTCGGCCGGCACCTCGGTGCGGGGGAACACCAGCCCGGGATCATCCGTCATCAGGCCCTCCGGAGCGTAATCTTCTTCACGCGGATCAGCCGGGTCGGGAAGTCGGCCATGTCCGCGTGGGTCTTGCACAGCCCGACCGGCTGGCCGTTGCCGTTATGCGGGTGGCCCTCGTACCGGGCGCTGAAGACGCACTGCGCATCGTCGGCCTTCCGCCGCGCCTCGCACCGCGGCAGCGGCACGTGGTACCAGGGCATCTGCTTGGCATCACGCCTGATCGTTCCCGACCGCGCCACCGCCCCCACCTCCTGAGAGGCGAGCTTAACCCGAGACCAGGGCCTCCCTCAGTCAGAGTCTCCCAAAGGACGCCGGCCAGGTCGTAGCGGTGCAGCACCCGGCCCACCCGGACCCCGGCCAGCTTCAGCCGGTACTTGCAGTCCTCGCAGCTCAGCTCGATGAGGTTGTCCGGGTGCACGTAGGACGGCACCTCGCCGCGCAGCCGCAGCTTCAGCAGCAGGCGGCCCGGCCTGCACCGCCCGCTGGGCAGCTCCGCCGGGACCGGGCACCGCACCTCGACCACGATCAGGTCCTCCGCCGCCATGCCCGGGCTGATCGTCACCATCACGCCCGCCTCCACCCGGCCGGGGCCATCAGGGCGCCCAGGCTGAGGTCCCCGTCCTCCTGGCGGCAGCCCATGGCCAGGTCGTAGATGGCCGGGCCGGGGCCCTTCACCTCGTCCCGGATGCGCCGGAACAGCGCCTCCAGCACCACCTGCCAGTCGCACATCTTGGGGATGACGTCAACGGCCAGCGCGCCCTTGCGGCGGGCCTCGTCACGGTGCGCGTAGATGTGCCAGATGACGTCCTTGAGGTGCTCGATGGGCACCCGGGCGCTGTGCGCGCCCCACGGGCACTGCTCGAACGTCGGGGTCAGCTCGTACTCCAGCGGGTAGGCGTAGTCCGCGTTCATCCACTGCATGTGGCCGCCGAACGCGGTGGCCGCGACCGCCCCGCCCGTGGTCATGAACTCCAGCGCCGGCAGGTTCTTGCCCTCGCCCAGGGACGGCGCCAGCAGGCAGTGCCCGGCCTTGTAGAACTCCTCCAGCGTGCGGTGGTCGAACGCGTCGACGAACACCTTGATCCGCTGGGCCTCGAAGGGCTCGTTCAGCTCGGGGAACAGGTCCCCCGGCGCGACCGTGTGCAGCGCCAGGCTGGCGTCGTCGAAGCCCTCGGGCCAGGGGCCGGGCCGCTCGAACTTCAGCGCGGTGAACGCCTGCACGGCGGTCCACGGGGCCTTGCGCTTGTTCAGCGCGCCGTGCATCAGGAAGCCGAACCGGGGGCTGTCCCAGTCCCGGCTCAGCGGACGCCAGTCGCTGCTGTCATAGCCGCCCTGGAGCACGCCGCGGCGCACCTTGCGCGGGGTGTAGGGCTCCAGGGCGGCCAGGCTCACCTCGTCATAGCCCAGCAGCATGTCGAACCAGCGCAGGTTCCGCGGCAGCAGGGTGCGGCCCTTGCAGTGCGGCACCAGCCCGGACACGCCCTGGCCGTCCTTGCCCGGGCCGCCGGCGAACTCCCACATGGTCCACGCCACCGCCACCCGGGTGGCCAGGCGGGCCTCCCTGGTGATGAACAGGTGGCCGGGGTCCCAGTGATTGATGAGCAAGTCGAACGGCGCGGCCAGGGTGCGGCCGAACAGGTGCAGCAGGTCGCCCGGGATGGGGACGTCCACCCAGACCGGCTGCGGGTAGACCTCGCAGCCCCAGCGGTGCAGCGCGCGGAGCAGCCCGAAGCCGTCGGTGCCGTAGCCGCTGTACTGGCTAAAAATGGTGACTTGACAATCACCTTCAGGGGGCGCTGCCCGGTCACTGAACCACCTCCCCGGCTCTTGAGCGGCGAGCAGCATAATCGGACGTAGCGCAGCCCACGTACGAGACGACTCACAGTCATCTCGCTAACGCCATAACGCAAACCAAGAGTCTCGCATGACACTCCGCCCGCTGCGTAACGAACACGGATCTCCTCGGCCTGCGCCCAGGTGAGAGCCGAACAGGGGCTGTCACCTCCACAAGGATGGACAGCAGACCGGAGCCGGAGACTGGCCGCTTGACGGGAAGCATCAGCCCGTCCGCGATCGTACATTTCCTGGATGTTCTGCGCTGGAGTGCCCTCGTGCACATGCTCCGGGTTCTCTGCGTTGCAACACGGCGGATTGTCACACCCGTGCAGGCCGTGCGGTACCGGCCACCGTCCGTGAATCAAGCGGTAAGCCACCCGGTGCGCCGGATAATGCCCCACCCGAACAACTTCGAGCTGACCTGGGTTCAGCTCGAACTTCCCGTACCCCTGCCGACTGCAGCCTGCCTGCCAGGGCCAGCATTCACCAGGACCCCGGCGATCCACCTTCTCCCAGAAGCGCTCAGCTACATCACGCGCGATTCGTCCCATACCCCGTACTACGGGGCGCCCAACCGGCTAACCGGCCCACCCTGCGCAACTCACGCCGTAGTAGGCCGTGCCCCGCTGCAGCATGTCGCCGTCCGGCACCGGCAGGAACTGGATGTCGGTGAGCAGGTGGCAGTCGGTGGTGACCAGGTTGCCCCACAGCACCGCGTCCGGGTCGGTGCGCTGCAGCCGGAACTGCACCGCGGCGAACACGGCCAGGCCCCGGTTAGTGGTCAGGCTGCTGGACTCGGTGACATTGGAGCCGGAGTCCCGCACCGGGTCCACCCACACGTCCAGGCGGAGCCGCCTGAACCGCAGCGTGCCGAGCGGCTCGGCCACCGACCAGCCGCCGAAGTCACCGCACACCACCGCGGCGGCCGAGCTGCCCTCCATGACCTTGAGGACCCCGGCGTTGGTGTCGGCGAACAGCCACGGCTGGCCGGCGTTCGCCGCGATCGGGTCGCCGGCGGGGAAGGCCCCGAGCAGCCCGGTGACATCGGGGAAGGCGGCCAGGTAGCGAACAGCGCCCGACGCGACATCATCCACGTCCGGCAATATCGGGACAGCGGGCCCGGCGGGGGACTACAGTGGGAACCCGCTCAGGGACCATACCGCGCCGCCGGGCAATCATGGCTCGTCACCTCACTTCCCCAAGGTGCGCTGGAACCTCTCCCGCTACGGCGGTCCGGGCCGGGTCTTCCTCGTGGTCAGCTAAGGAGGCCCGGCCCGTCAGTACCCGCCGGAGTACGGGCCCAGGCCTCCGGCCGGGGCCGGGCCGCCCTTGCCGTCGGTCACCCAGTCCCACAGCGCCTGCCGCACCTCGCGCTCGAACTCCGGCCCGCCCGGGTCGAAGAAGTAGTGGCCGCCGGCGTGGTGCCGGGTCGGCCGGTCGTCCCGGGCCAGCTCGAAGATGCCCGGGTGCCGGGCGAAATTCACCTGGCCGGACCACTCGCCCGCGGTGAAGCTGGACTCGGGGTGCCCGGAGGCTTTCAGGAACCCGGTGATGACGTGCGCCCGGGCCTCGCTGACGGCGTAGCACATCAGCAGCGCGCCCTCCCAGCGGCCGATCGTGGCCGGGCCGGGCCCCCTGGCCAGCCGGTCCAGCTCGTCGCCGGCGCCGTCCAGGTCGACGGTGACGTAGACGACGCCCATCTCAGGGCTGACTGCCGGGGAACGGGGTCGGGCTGCCCGTGCCGAGCTGCTGGGACACCTCGATGACCTGCACCTCGGCGTGGTGGGCGCCGGTCAGGTCCTGCGCGACGTCGGGGATCAGCCGCACCTCGAAGGTGCCGAAGATCGGCCCGGCCACGCAGCGCACCCGGTCCGCGGCCAGCACCTGCGGCGCGCCGTTGGCGTCCGGGGACAGGCTGAAGTACATCACGCCCACCCGGTCCGGGGCGCGGCCCGCCACCATGGGCGACGGCAGGTCCTTGCCCGGCCGCAGGTGGGTCAGGTCGATCCGGCAGCGCAGCTGGCCCACCACGCTGGTCAGCGGGTCCACGATGGTGGTCACCGGCTGCCAGGACATGGTCATGCCGCCGCCGGCCTGCAGCGTCTCGGTCAGCCGCAGCACCTGCACCGTGGAGGTGTAGAACACGGCCAGGCCCGCCTGGCTCGGGGCGAACGGGGTGTATGGCGTGGTCACTGGCGCTCCCGATACGGGAGGTCGTGCGGCTCGCCGTACCACATGCAGCAGCCGCCGTCCCGGCGCAGCGGAGCCTCGCAGTACCGGCAGCGCGATTCCCAGTACGCGGCCTCACGGGCATCCGCAGTCACGCCCTGGGAATCGGACTCCCGAACCGCCGGGTCATGATGCCGCACACCCGGTCGGCGTAGCCGGAGCAGTGGGAGGCGCCGTGCGAGGCGTGCTTGCCGCGCAGCGAGCAGTCCTCCCGGTCGCACGGGCCGAAGAAGGCCAGGCACAGGTCAGCGCCGAGCTTCGCCATCTTCTCGCTGCGGTCGAACCCGGCGAACTTCCAGACCTTGCCCTCGTTCCACTCAGGCCGCCAGCGGACCGGGTGCGGCTCGTCCTGGCCGCCGAGGGACGCCCAGATCCGGACCGCCCTCAGGTCGCTGTCCTTCTGCGCGCCGTGCACCAGCACCGCGCCCGGCGCCCAGGTCCACGCCGCGCGCAGCACGCGCTCCATCTCGGCGGGGTTGTCGTAGGTCCGCGAGACGGTGACCAGGATGCGCTTGGCCATACCTGGTTATACGCCCTACGTGAGGATGCCCTCGCGCTCCAGGACGGCAACCGCGCGCTGGTAAACGTCCGCGGCCTCCTGCTCGGTAGCAAACCGGCCCAGGTGCACGCGCGCTACCCACAACCCGGTCACCTTCTCCCGGCTAGCCCCCTTCGCCCGCCCGTTACGCGGCTGCCGATTGCGATTCTGCTGCGACCACGTAGCCCACCGCACATTACCGGGCTCGTAGTCTTTGTCGTTATCTTTCCGGTCCAGCGTCCAGCCCCGCCCGGGGCAAGGCCCGATCTCCGCCAGGATGTCCTCGATGAACTGGCGTACATCCTGCCAGCGGTCGCAGACCTCGATGCCCCGGCCTCCGTAGTGCTGATACCGGGGATTGCCCGGATACTCGCACCGGTTCTTCATTGCGGCCCAGGTGCGGTACAGCGGAGTCATGGAGAGCCCGCCCAGACCACGGGACTCAACCCAGGCCGAATGAGCCTCACAGATTGTGCGCTTACCGTATTCGCCTGCAATCTCCCGCTGAGCACACCCGCAAGACGTGGTGTTGATCCGGCCATCCCCCCTACGAGGCACAAGCGTCAACAGCGCCGCCTCGTAACGAGTCCCGCAGTCACACTGAAGCAGGGCGGCCCTGCGCCCCTTCGGCACAGCAGGCGTCGGAGCCAGCCTGGTCTCGGGGTCGATAACCACGCCCCTGCCGATGCGCTGACCAGCAGTGAGTTTGATTGACGGCGGCCTTCCCATGAAGCCAGCATACGACATTAACGCAAAAATGCAACCTAAAATAAGACCCCAGGATCGGAGGGGAAGATGGGCGCGTTGATGTCGAACATGACCATCTCCAGCTGGTCCCGGTCGGACGGGCCGACCAGCACCATCCGCTGCTCGTCGGAGTCCCAGTGGATGCCCACCCCGTCATAGCGCTCGTTGAACCGCTCAAACCCGCTAATCTGCCCGAAGTACACGCCGTTGGCCTTGGTCCGCTTGGCCAGCATCCGGACCGCCAGGTCGAACAGGTCCACCCCGGTGCGCTCGGCGAACACCTCCATGGCCTGGGCGTTGCGGGCCATCTCCTGGAAGGGCTTCTGGTAGGTGTAGGAGCCGATCGTCTCGGACTGCAGCGGGCTGGCCAGCACCTGCTGGTACGGCCAGCGCAGGTACAGGTAGTCCGCCATGGCCATGACCCCGGTGTTGGCCAGCTGCTGGTCATCCGCGGACATCGAGCCGAAGTCGTCCTGGTTCCGCTCGGCCAGGTAGGTGAACATCAGCGCGGCCTGCAGCAGCGCCGAGTTGACGTAGGAGGTGTAGCTGACGGCCGGGCGGCCGGAGAAGCCGGACAGGTCGTTCACGCTGGGCAGCGGCCACATGACCAGTACATCGGCCGGGAGAGGGGCGCGCGCACGGCCTTGGTCCGCCCCGGGGAGCCCTTGGCTCCGAGGACGGGGCTCAGAACTGCCCCTCCCCCGGCTCCGGGCTCTATCGTCACCTGAACGCCCGGGCGGGCACGCCCCGGCCGCGCTGGGCCTCGATCGCGTCGGCGCGGCGCAGCGCCTCCTCGCCCGGGCCCTGGATGGTCACCGGGTTGCCCTGGTGGTCGGTGCCGGCCAGCCGCTCGTAGCTCTCCTGGCCCTCGGTGTAGGAGCGGCGCCCTGGCCACGGGCCGTGCTCAAAGTAGTGCTTGCCCCACCGGGCCGCCTGCTGCATCCGGTTCAGCATGATCCAGCCGCGGGCCTCCTCCCACCGCGGGTGGTCCGGGCCGATCTCCAGCTCCTGGCCCCGGTACCAGACCTGGCCGAACGCGGTCAGCCCGTCGTCGATGAAGTGGATGAGCACCGCATCGCCCTCGGTGTAGACCCACTCGGGCGGGGCGGCCTCGAAGCGGGCGGTCTCGGCCACCGCCGCGGCGTGCGCCTTCTCCCGCGCGGCCAGCTCCTCCGCGCTCAGCTCAGCGGCGGGCCTCGGCCGGATGCCCTCGGCCCGGACTACCTGCGGCGCGGTCTCCGCGTCCATGGACAGCCCGCAGCTGGCGCAGAACCGGGCTCCGGGCACGTTCGGGTGGCCCAGCGCGCACACCGGGCCGGCTGGCAGCGCGTTCCCGCCAGCCGCCGACGCGACACCCGGCCCGTCACCCTGGAGGAACTGCCCGGCGCCGACTGCCGGCTGCTCCTCCTGCGGTCCCTCGGGCACCAGCCGCTCAGCCAGCGCCGCCACGTCGACGATGACCTGCTTTCCGGACAGTCCAGCCACGCCCGGGGGAATCGACACCCCTACACGGTCATCTCCAGCTGCGGCCCGGGGATCACCTCGCGCCACTCCTGCGGCGGGTAGTCGCGGCTGAAGCAGCTGCTCCGGGTGCCCGGGTACATGTGCGCGGCCAGCTCCGGGCTGAACAGGGTGCTGGCCTGCCCGATGTGCAGCGACCGGGACAGCACCGGGAACAGGCAGGCCCGCTCCACCTCCCGCAGCTGCTCGCGCAGGTGCACGTCCCAGCCCTGGGCGTTGCCCTCGGCCGGGCCCCAGCCGGGCCCGATGAACTCGTCCCAGCAGGGCTTCCAGGTGCCCCAGACCAGCGGGCTGAACCAGGGCAGCCGGACCGCGGCATCCGGCCACGAGATCCCCCGCAGGACCCGGCTGGACAGCACGTGCGAGCAGGCCGCCATGATGTCGGTGTCGCGCTCGTACCGGCCGGCCGCCCAGCCGAAGTACTCCAGCACGTCGGTGCTGACCTCGATGTCCTCCTCGGCCAGCACCGCGAAGCCCGCCCCGCCGCCGAACGCCAGCTCCATCGCCTGCCGGGTGTTGGCCAGGCAGCCCAGCACGGCCGGGTTGACCGCCACCTGGACCCGGGAGAACGTCTCCCCGGCCCAGGCGGTGAAGTCCGGCACCGGGAACGACGGCTCGGGCTCGACGCAGAACAGCATCCGCGCATCCTGCACGCCCCGGGCGCGCGCCCAGCTGGCCAGCGCCTGGCGCAGGTACTTCTGCCGCTGCCCGCTGACCGTGAACGCGACGGTGATGTCCATGCAGGACAGGTTCGTCAGGCAGCCAGCAGCGGCCGGCGGGCCAGCAGGTCAGCCACCCGGGGCCGGAGGATTTGCGAGCGCTCAGCTCGGCTGATGAAGATGTTGCAGTTGTAGCAGGCCAGGCCACGCAGGCAGTACTCGCACGCCTTCTTCGGGTCATGCCCCTGACTGCAGTCATGGTCATGGTCGACACCGAGCCTCATGACCTCACCCGAGGCATGGTGAATGACGGTCTCCCCGAAGCCGCAGAAGTAGCAGCGCCCGTCCTGCTGCTCCCAGAGCCAGTCGTACTGCCCCACGGAGATGCCATAGCGGTACCTGATCTTCGCCCGCCGGTTGACTTCCTTGCCGGTCTCGGTCTGCTGGTACCTCGCCTGCCGCTCGTTACGGCGCTGCTGCACCTCGGTCGGCTCGCGCTTGAGGTACTCAGTGGCCTTGGCGACCATGCAGTCCCGGCAGCGCCGCTCCCTGCCATGCGGCCCGTTGCCGGGACCGAACGCCGACCAGAGCTTGAACTTGTTCCCGCAGCTGCCAGGTCCGCTGTAAGCGCACTCACGGCCCTCGTCATTAACGACACGCTTATGCCGGAGCACCACGCCCTGGGCTCTAGCCTGCCTGGACCTGCGCTGCCGTTCCGCTCCCGTCATCACCATGGTTGTCACAATAGGAAAGGCCCTGACTCGTGTCAAGTCAGGGCCTCTCGCTATACGGAGAGTGACTAGTCGATGAGACCGCCACCAGGAGCGTTGCCCACAGAACCAGCCCAGTACCCGGCCGGAGCTGCGGTAGCGCCAGTTCCGATAATACCCGTAGCCACGAGCATCTGCTCAGGCCTGGTTACGATCGGTAGCAGGTGCCATTCGAGTAGATACTGCCTGGCCGATGGATCTTTTTCCTTCCAGGTTTTCGCATATTTGCCCGTGAATCCGTCAGGCGCCTCGTCATCGGCGGTCGGGCCAATGAGAAGCTCGATAGGACGCTGATCGGTATAGTTCCCGAGATAAAGCTGGCCGTCCGGCACGAAGAATGTGATATTGCCCAGGTCCGATTCAAAAACCTGCTCCACCGTATTCCAGACGAGCCCCATAAAGCCTGACATGATCCCGGTGGAATAGAACTCGTCCTTCATCCGGTCCGAGAGCATGGTCGCGGGGATGTTGACGGTGGCGCCGGAGGTGGCCTGGGTCCAGGCCTCCATCAGGGCCGCCATCGACACCGAGGTGGCGAAGACCTCCTTGGCCGGGACCCGGCCGTGGATCTGGACCACGCGCTTCCAGGACCGGACGTCCTCCAGGATGGAGACCGGGTTGGCGTACGTTATCGTACCGGTGCCACCGGTCAGCCGGGTGTTGGCCTGGCCCAGCGTGAGCGGGTTGCCCTGGGCCGCGCCGGTACCGGCGGTCGCGCCGCCCGTGGTGAAGTAGGTCAGCGACGGGTTGTTCACCCACGGCGTGGCCGGGGTGACGAAATGGGACGCCGGGAACTTGTAATTCACTACCGCGGAAACGTCCGCGTAGTTGTAGTTGATGCCGCCGCCCAGGGCCTGCCAACACGACCATTCCGCGAAATTGTCGAACCTCATATTGAGGTCGTTGATCTCCCGGAGCACCGCCTGCTCGGCGTTTACCCGGGCAATTTCACCGGGCACGCGCAGCCAGTGCAGCGTGGTGGGCTCGAAGACCTTCTTCTCCCGCAGATAGATAAAGGCAGCCGACTCCTGGCTCCTGCCGAGCCGGGAGATGATGTGCGCCTCGCTGTTCGGGACGTTCGGCTTGGCGACCATCCGCGAGCCCTTGATGACGTCCCATGTCGCGGACGGGAAAGGCCAGGGGGTCTGATCCAGCCGGTTCAGCAGCACCAGCGTTTCGGGGGTGACGAACTTCTCCACGACTCCCCTGAGCACGACCGGCTCTAGGAGGCTGATGTCCGGCATTCCAGGGCTCCCTGCGTAGGCGCTTCGCTGAAGGCAGCGGCACCCGTCAGGGTGCCCGGCCTGCGCCGCCCCCTCGGGGGGAGCCACCTGGCTGGCCTGGCCGCGTGATGGCGGTTACCCGGTCATATCGTCCGGCCCGCGCGGGGCCAGGCCAGCGGGGCGGATCAGGGCCGGGCGGCCACGCCGGCGAACACGAGGAGATCCTCCAGGCCAAACTGCCCCGGGGCCGGGGCGATCGGCGGGACGGGCTGCCACCGCCGGCTGGTCGGGCTGTTGTCGTGCAGCAGCCCGTCCTTGTCCGCGGTCATGGAGCCCAGGAACGAGTCGGCGACCAGCCGGGCTCCGGTCCGGCCCAGGGTCAGCCCGCCGCCCAGCTCCGCCTCCCGCAGGACGTAGAACCACAGCGGCGTGCCGCCCGAGAACCCGGCCGTGATGGCGGCGCTGTCGACGTTGTCCGGCAGCGCGTCCGCGGGGCTGATCACCGTCTCGCCCATCGCCGCGGCGACGTCCTGCCCGCTGGGCAGGCCGTACCGGAAGCCCCTGAGCAGGTTGCGGAACGGCAGCACCGTCGACCCGGACGCCTCGGCGCCGCCGGGGCCGCCGATCGGCAGCGTGAACAGGCCGGAGCTGACCAGGGTGTCGATGAACCGCGGGTTGTTGAAGTGCGCGGCGTTCTCGGGACGCTGCAGCGGCAGCACGAAGTTGCCCCAGTCGATCTGCCTCCCGCTGGGGATCGGGCGGCCTCCGTGCAGGTCAGCGGCAGTCCCGTTGAAGACCTGGAGCTTGCCGGTGCTGACCGTCAGCTCGTAGGCCTTCCTGACCATGCTGTGGCCGAACCTGTAGGCGGCGACCTGCATCTCGACCGGGACCAGCGGCGCGTTCGGGTTGCCGGCCTTGTACAGGCTGGGGATGGACCCGTCGAGCAGGCCGGAGACCACGCCGTCCCCGCAGATGTGCGGCAGGAACTGGTGGATCACGATCCACTGGTAATGCCGGCGCACGGTGGCGGCCACCTGGTCGAAGCCCGCGCCGGGCATGGCGTCGGCCACCGCGTTGTGGAACTTCAGGAACGCGACGTGCACCTGGGCGATGATCTCGTTCTCGTCGTTGCGGTGCTCGACGAGGATCGCGACCCCGGAGCTGTCGCGGGGCAGGTCCCGGACCCCGTTGCCGTTGTCCTCCTGGACCAGCATCCGCACCCCGTCGCTGGCGTAGAGCTGCGGCGAGACCGCCGGCCCGCCACCGTACACGCTGCTCAGGTCAAACCTGAATGATTCCAGGTTGAAGACGATGCTGCCGTCCGGGTCGAGCAGGTTGCCCTGGTTGTCGCGGCCGAAGAACGCGGTCGGCTGCGGCTCGCCGTCCAGGAAGTTGTCGTGGTCGATGAATTGCCCGAGATACGTCAGCGAGCTGCCGAAACTGCCCACCTGGTCCCGGTTTCCCGGCCCGGCGGTGACGTTGGGATCGAGCAGGGTGTTAGCCAGCGCCATCAGCTCGGTGGTGGCGGTGTCGGGGTCCGGGTCCGGCACGAACGGGGGGAGGTCGGGGAACATGAACGCCATCGGGGCGAGCATCTTGCCGCCGGTCGGGACGGGCTGGCCGGGCTGCACCGCGCCAGCCGCGGCCGAGGCGGTGCCGGCCACGGCCCGGCCGCCCCAGGGCAGCAGCGCGACGGTGCCGCCGAGCACGCCAGCTCTGATGAAGGTCCTGCGGGTGAAGTCAGTCATGCCCCCGCTATCGGGCGCGCCGGGCCGCCGGGCAGCCCTCCGGGTTACCGGGAAGTGAACGCGCTCAGGCGGCCTGAAGCAGGGCCAGGAACTCGTCCCCGTTGAGAGACCCTTCTTCGGTTTGTTCGAAAAAGGGCCTCTGAGCTGCGACTAGAAGATGAAAGCATTAACCCCGACCTGGCCGGCCACCGGGTTGCCGTCCATCGGGCTGCCGGGGAACGGCGCCGGGCCCTGCGCGGCGACCGAGCCGCCGTAGGACACGTACCGGGCGCCCAGCTGGGCCAGGATCTGGCCCGTGCCCGAGCCCACGCCCGCCCCGTTGACCACGTTGGTGGTCTCGGTGCCGGACACCACGTTGCCGTTCAGGATGCCGCGGATCACCAGGTTGCCCAGGGAGTCCCCGGCCACCTTGCCGGCCGGGCTGGACGGGTAGGTGATGGTGCCGCCGGCCAGGGTGATGCCGTCCGGGTTGACCCCGTTGGTGTTCGCGTTGTACGCGGCCACCGAGGCGGCGCCCGGGCCGCCCGTGTCGCGGGCATCGCGCAGCACGCCCATGGCCACGCCCCGGCCGTCGGTGGCGGCGGCCTGGTAGACGAAGTACTTGCCGCTGGCGGTGTGCCGGGCGATCACGCAGCCGGTGGGCAGGATGCCCTGGCCAGCGGCCAGGGTGACACCGCGCTGGGTGTACCCGGCCATGGACAGGAGCAGCTCCGCGACCGCCTCGGCGTGGAACTCATCGCCCCAGGGCTGGCCGTACTCGTGGGTCGGCTTCTGGTAGTTGGCCGGGTAGTCGAATTCAACGCTGTCGTTGGCTGGCATCTACCTCACCTCCCCTTCGTGCCGTTCGGCGAGAAGAACTGGCTGTGCACGGCGGTGAGCCGCGCCACCTCCGCGTCGATGTCCTGCTCCTGCTGCTGCGCCCCGTCCGGGCCGGACAGGCCCTCCTGGTTGTTGAGCTTGACCACCGGCTCGTCCGGCAGCAGCGTGAGGAGCATGTCCCGGTCGGTCAGCGCCAGCGTCACGTAGGCGGCCCGCTGCTTGGGCAGCACCCGGCCCGCGGCGATCCAGCCGTCCACCTCGGCCTCGGCCGCAGACTGCCGCAGCGCGGCGATGTCGCCGGCCTGCTTCTTGTTCGAGGCGGCCAGCTCCAGCACCGCGGCCACCACGTCGTCCTGGGAGACCTTCTCGGGCGGCGCGGCCAGCTGCACCGCCCCGGAGGCCTGCAGCGCCTGCACCACCGCGGCGGACAGCGCAGCCGTGTCCGGGGCACCCGGCGGAGCGGCCTGGGCGGCCAGCAGCGCCTCAACGTCGATTCCGTGCCCGTCCTTCAGAGCGGCGAGCAGCTCATCCTTGGTCTGTGGCACGGGCTCCTCCGGGGCTGCGGTGAGTACGACTACCTCGGCTGTGTTATCGTCCGAGGCCGCCAGGACTTCCTTGTAGTCCTCCAGGCCGGTGACGTAGGGCCGGTTGGTGACCGCCACGTGCAGCAGCGCCGGGCCGACCTTCTGGCCGGTGGAGCTGTCGGTGTAGTTGGTGGACAGGAAGGCGCTGGCGCCCAGGTAGGTCTTGCCGAACTGGTCGGCGTCCCGGCGGGCGTCGATGAGCGCGTAGACCTTGCCGGCCCGCTCCCGGATGGCCACGACCTCGCCCAGGTTGGCGGCCGGGCTCTCGACGTGCTCGTTCTTGTCGTTGGCCAGCGGCACCTGGACGATGTCCGCCACGCCCCTGGCGAAGTTGTCGACCATGGACGTCACGAAGGCGTCGTCGATCACGATCTTCGCCCCGGTCTTGGGGTGGATCAGCGTCCCGAGGTTGAGGATGTGCTTCTCGAACAGGCGGCCCTGCACCTTGCGGCTGCGGGCCAGCTCGACCGGGACTTCCGGGACCGGCTGGTACGGCTCGTCGGCCGGGGCCGGGATGATGTAACGCAGGTCATCGCCCATGACCTGGTAATCGGATTCGGCATGCGGGAGGGGCGGCATGCGCCGCCCCTCCCGTTAAAGCAGGCCCAGGTCCTGCAGTGGCTGGCGCCAGCCTACTCCCCGTCGAGCGCGGGCAGGCTCTCGGTGTCCTCGCCCCGGCGCGGCCGGCGCGGCTTGGCCTGCTGCTGGCCGACCAGGTCGGACTCGGGCAGCTCGTCCGCGATGTTCCGCAGGCCCTGCGCGTACGCCGGGCTCTTGGCGTCCGCGGCCCGGGCCGCGGCCCGCAGCGCCTCGGCGGCCTCGTCGAAGTTGCTGTCCCGCAGGAAGCCGAACGCCTGCTGCACGAGCTGCGCCGACTGCGCCAGGCCGGCGTCCGAGAGGAGCCGGGCCGCGTCGTGCAGCTCGATGAACGGGTTGCCGTGCTCGGTCGCCTGCCGGGCCTGGGCGTGCCAGTGCCCGATGCCCTTGAACGGCACCGGCTTGCCGGGCGCCTGCCCCGGCGCGTTCCCGTCTGCCATGGCCCCTCCTTCCTTGACTCAAGTATAGCTTATGGCGGCAGCCTCCAGGCACCGGTGCCGGTCCATGTAAACCCTCATTGGCGAGCCCTCGGGACAGGCCGCACCCCACTTCTCGATGATTCCTTCGGCATGGTTGCAGCCCTGGCAGAGTGCCCCACGGTACCAACGACACCCGTGACAGTGATCAGCGAACAGCCCGCGCTTGGTGGGCAGCTTCCCGCACACCTCGCAGTGAGTCTTCGCCAGGTGCTCAGCCTCCTGCTCCGGGGTCCAAAGCATGCCCCGGGCAATCCGCATACGCCTGGTGTTTAGGTTGACCGGACCCTGAGTCCTGTACGCCTTGTGATAGGCCAGCACGGCCTCACGACGCCCGGGTTCCTCCGCATAGCGCTGACGGCTCCGAGCGTTGCGCCTCTTCTTGTACTCCGGGTCGTTCCGGCGGCGTTCCTGCCGGACTCGATCGTATTCCTGGCGTCCCTCAGTACTAACACGTGGCATACCTGGTATTACGCCCCAGGAGATGGGCTAGGAGACGACTGTGCAGGACCTGGCTGTTCTTCTCGAATATGTGGTGGAAAATATCCGTTACCGTCGGCGAAGTTGTAGGCGCCCCCGATATTCCCAGTGTACGCGCCCAGGGCGTTGGCGTCCTCCAGGCTGCTCGCGATGATGACCGGGTCGAACTCGATGGTGCCCTTCTCGTCGTCGTGGAAGATGCCCAGGTGGTAGCCGGACGCCGCGAGCAGCGGCCCGAACTCCTTCAGCGCCCGGTCCATCGCCCGCTTGAACTGGGCCTCGGTGGACGTCTCCGGGATCTCGATGGTCCGGTAGCCGAACGGCAGCTTGCCGGTGACGGCCCACAGGTTCTCGTTGCCGGACAGCGGCACCCCGGTGTGCGCGTCGATGGTCATGCCGCCCCAGGACTCCTGCGCCGCCGTCCAGGCCTGCTGGACCAGCGCATCCCAGTTGTCGGTCAGGCCGGTCGGCGGGCTGGAGTTAGACAGCATCGAGCCGATCATGTCACGGCCCCGGGTCGCGGTGTCCCAGAACTCGGCGGCCGACACCGGCTTGCTGTCGCCGCGTGCCTCGGCCGCGGTGATGGGCTTGGGGGCCAGCGCGGTAGAGCCCAACTCGGTGCGGATGCCGTGCTCGCGGGCGTACTGCTCCCACCGGGCCCAGTGGTTCTTCATGGCGGTGTACAGGCCCATCGCGCCCTTGGCCTTCTTCTCCCCGGCCGCGGCGGCGGCCCTCGTCCGGGCCTCGTTCAGCTCCTGCTGCCGCAGCCAGGTGATGGCCTGCAGCTCGGACGGGGAGATTTCCTCGCCGTCGCGCTCGGAGATGGTCCGGGCCGCGTTGCGGTACATGTCGGCGACGTGGGAATAGAACGGCTCCTTGCCGATCGGGGCGGACCCCACCTCCTCGTCGGTCAGGTTGCCGCCGCCGGCCACGTTGACCGCGTGCCGGTCGACCACCACCGCGCCGATCGGGTCCCCGGGGTGGTCCAGGCCCTGCTCGCCCAGGTGGGCGAACGCGTGGGTCTTCGGCCCGTTGAACACCTGGTCGTAGTGCTTGCCGGCGAACGCCGCGGTGGACATCGAGGTGTGCGCGGGCAGGAAGATGCCCTCGCCCTTCTGCAGCGGGCGGCCCTCGGCCAGCGCGCGGGCCGCGTTGAACATGTTCAGCGGCCAGCCGGCCTGCGGGGAGTAGGCCGACAGCTGCTTGGCGCCGGCCTCGGCGTCCCCGCCGCCGAGCACCCAGGCCAGCCGGGCCATGTCCGGGTACCAGCGCATCCCCTGGCCCCGGTGCGAGGCGGTGGTGGCGTCGTAGGCGGCGACGATGTTCTTCTCGGAGAAGTCATGCTGCTTGAAGAACGGATGGTCCTCGGGCCGGGCGTAGCCGCCCTTGCGCGGCGGCCGGGCCAGCCGCTCGGGGTTGGGCCGCGCGTAGCCGTGCACCGGCCGCTCGTGCATGGTGCCCTGGCCGACCACCCCCTCGGCGCCCGGGCGCTCCTCGGCGGTCAGCGGCTCGCCGTTCTCCGGCGTCCGGGCCCAGCGCGGCAGGTCGGTCTCGCCCTCGCGGACATCCTCGGCGGCCTCGGCCGCGCGCCCGGCCTGCTGGCCCTTCGCCCAGTTCTCCGCACCCTCCCGGCGCCAGCCGGCCTCGCCGGCGGTGACCCACCGCTGCTGGCCCTTCACCCAGTCCGGGTGGGGTATCCACCAGCGCCTGGCATACGGCCTGACCCACTCGGGCCTTCCTCGCTCGACACGCCGGTACCCGCGGACCTGCGCGAGGGCCAGGTCCGTTTCCTCCTCGCAGACCACCCACCCGGACACGCTCAGGCTATCGGGACCGGCGCCTCCTCCGCCCCGTTGCGGTACTCGGTCAGCCCGGGGATCTCGGCCAGCAGCCCGGCCACCCCGTCCAGGTCCTCCCCGCTCACGGTCAGCCCGCCGGCCCGCATGGACTCAGCGTCCAGCGGGCCGAACTCGAAGTGCTCGCCCCGGTGGTCGCGGGCGTACTCGATCAGCGCGATGGCGGCCAGCGCGTAGGAGACCGAGCTGTCCGCGAACCAGCGCCGGGTGCGGCTAGCCATGCCGCCTCCGGGTAGCAAAGGGGCGCCGCTCCCGCGGCGCCCGTCCCTCTGTAGTCACAGTCCCTCCGACAGCCTCTTCAACACCAGGCTTAGCTCGTGCATAGCGGCCCTCAGGAATGCTAGTTCTGCCTGGTACCTGTCCTCAGGTACCGCGCGTACCTCGGATGCGCTCAGGAAAACGCCAGACGTCCGGTGCTCCGGCCGACGGCGGCGTCCCTGGCTGCCTCCCCTCCGCGCTATTTCCAGCCAGCACCTGCAGAAAGGATGCAGGGGCGGTCCTTGCAGGTCACCATGGTACAGCCGGGGCGGCTGGGTGTAGATGATCCGGCTGCCAGCGCGCCGGCCGAATTTCCGCTCGCCGGCCCCGGACACCACGTACCGGGGCGAGGCCTGCGGCATCCGGGCCGGGCCGCCCAGGTAGGGGGCGAAGCTGGCCCGCAGCGGGATGGCCACCCCGTCCAGCCGGTCACACCAGAAGCAGCAGGACGCGTCCGAGCGGGCCGCCCACCGCTTGAGCACCTCCTGGCCGCTCTCACGCAGCGCGTGGGCGGCCTGCAGCGCGGCCAGCGTCCTGGCGGAGCCCTCCGCCGTCGAGACCGTCATGCGCGCCCTCAGCGCCGCGGAGCGGGCCCAGTCGAGCACCGCCTGGCGGACCGCCGCGGCGCGCTCGGCCGCCGCCTCCATGGCCGGGCTGGCGCCCGGCTCGGTCGCCCCCGGGACGAACGCCCGCTGCCCGACCGAGGCATGCGCCCGGCGGATGCGGACGTGCAGGTGCGGCAGCGCGTCGAAGGTGCGGCCGACGTCGGCCAGCAGCCGCTCCAGCTGGGCGGGGGCCAGGGCGGACGCCGGCGCCCCCAAGTACCAGCCCTGCCGGACCAGCTCCTCGGCGTCCGCCCTGGCCTCGTCCAGCGCCTCGGTGAGCACCGCGGTGACGTCCGGCCGGGCCAGCAGCTGGGCCACGCTGCCGTGCGGGTTGTTCCGGGTCACCAGCTCCAGGTAACCGGCGGCGCTTCCCAGCGCGGCGGCCACCGCCTGCGCTACCCGCGCCCCCAGCTCCGACTCCGCCACGTGCCCCCGAATCGTCCTGCGGCAGCTGCTCGCGCGGCTCCACCAGGTGCCGGTAGGCGTGGAAGGAGATGGTGTCCCCCGGATGCCGGATCAGGTGCCCGCCCAGCTGCGGGTGCACCGCCCAGGCTCCCGCGCGCGGCGGCGCCTCCCGCCACGGCGGGCCGAGCAGCGGGGCGGGCGCCGGGTTGGGGCTCTCCCGGGCCGCCGCGGCGGCCAGCTCGGCCGCGCGCCCGGCGGCGATCTCCTCGACCAGGTCCGCGGCCAGCGCGGCCAGCGCCTCCTCCGCGCTCACGAGCCCCGGCCCTGCAGCTGCGGCGGCCCCGGTCCCGGGCCGCCGCCCAGGCCCGGCCCGCCCGGCGGCGGGGGCGCCATGCCCGGCGGCGGGAACGGAGGCGGCGCGGGAGGCCCCGCCCCCGGCCCGCCAGCCGCCGGGCCCTGACCCGCCCCCGGCGGCATGGGCATCGGCGGCCCGCCCATGGCGCCCTGCTGCGCCATGAGCTTGGCCTGCTGCTCCCGGTCCTTCTTGATCTTGTCGTAGTCGATGTCGAACCCGAAGTCGACCGCCATTCTCTGCTCCAGGTCCAGCATGAACTCGGGCGTGACGTTGGCCTGCATTCCCGCCGCGGCGATCTTATCGAACGTGTCCTGCACCGCCGCCTTCTGCTCGCTGGTCAGCGTGCCCCACTTGAACTCCGGGTATTTCCCGCTGCCGAAATTCCAGTCCACGAACCTCGGGAAGATATACGTGTTGATCATCTCGGCCATCTCCTCCAGGATGCCCTCCAGCATCAGGAAGAAGGTCACGTCGTCCTGCTTGCCGAAATCCACCAGCGTGCTGTCGCCCTGGCCGCCGCCCTGCTCGTTGTCGAACCACTGCGCGAGCACCGACTTGGACATCTGCGAATTGTGGTGGTTGATCAGGCCCAGGAAGTCGAACCGGGCCGCCGCCTCGTTCAGGGTCTGCACGGTCCAGTCCGCCGACGGCACCGCGATGTACTGGGCCAGGCCCAGCTGGCTCAGCGCCGCGATGAAGTGGTCCTTGTCCGCGGCCGGGGCGTTGGGCACCATGGTGCCGATCCGGAGCCCCACCGCGGCCCGCTGCGCCGCCAGGTGGGCGATGTAGTACAGCTTCTCCTTCTTGTCGTAGTGGTAGAACGCCGACTCGAACATCGACACGCCGTAGAACGGGCGCTCGGCCTCCTCGTGCGCGTAATAGAGCGCAGTTTCCCTGGGGAGCTTGACATCAATGGTCCGGCCCTGAAAGAAGGTGCGCTGCCGGAACCCGTTCCACTTCCCCTGGCCGTCGAGCAGGAATGTCAGGGTCTCAGACGGGCGCCAGTCGATTTCCCGGAGGGTGATTTTCCCCTTATTTGGCCCGGTCTTAGGAATCCAGTAGATCATTTCCCAGGCCGAGAACCCGTTGAACAATGCCAGCAGCATCTGCTTGACGAACCGGGAGAAGGAATGCGTCATGCCGCCGGCGTTAGCGGGCAGGAACAGCAGGTCCTTGCAGAACTTGGCCTCGTCCACCCCGCCCACCATGCCGTCGACCGGCACCACGTCGGCGTTCTTGAGGCTGGCCAGCAGCGGCTTGGTCAGCAGCCGGAACAGCGCCCTGGCCTGGCCGTCCCGCCTGCGCATGGTGACCAGCTGGCGGATGGAGACCGGGTCGTCTCTGAAGACTTCCCAGGATTAAGGAGTCCCGGTAGGGCGTGGCAAATGGTAGGAATCGCTAAGAAGTACGGGACACCTACCGCAAAATTCTCTCCTTCAGGAGGTGGTTTCGGAAGAGCCTGCGTCTCAGGCAGGACATATCCTTCCTGACCCTAAACCGAACCCCTGCGTCGTGACTCCCATACCGCCCGGCGGCTGGAGACGTGACTCATAGGAACCTTGCCCTGGTCCTGGGGTACTCATGGGGCATCACCTCCCCTCACACGAGAGAGGCAGCGCCTCGGACAACCTGTTCACCTCCCTCCGTATCGACCCTCAGCAGCGCCTCGACAAAGGAAGCGCTCCGATGGCCGCGGGGCCACGTCAGCGGGCGGGGGGCCGCCAGGCTAGGCAGAGACCTCGGTGAGGTCTCCAGGAGTTGAACCTGGAGTGGAGGAAGCCTGGCGATGGCCGCCCGCGAAGCCGGGCCAGCGGAGAGCCGGGATGCTAGTCAGGTTGGCTATGTCCGCGGGGCAGGGCCCCGCAGGCATAAGAGGGAAGGAAGCGTCCCGATGGCCGCCGGCATTCAGTTGTGTGAGGCAGGCCGGGGGGAGAGCGAACGGGCTAGGTTCCGTATCAGGGGGTGAAGGAAGCCCGCTCATAGCCCCCCGGCCTGTTCAGTTGTAGGTCGTGCCCCGATCCTAAGCCGGGACCAGGCTGCCCAGGTTCTCCAGGGTGAACACCCGGGCGTCCCGCGGCAGCCCCTCCGGCTGCTCGATACCGATGTAGGTCACTTCCGAGCCCTCCGGGGCACCGCCGTCAGCGAACAGCTGCGGCACCATGAAGAACTGGGCCTTGGCCTTGAGGGCCTCAGCGATGTAGCCCACCCGCAGGTACTCGCGCTCCATGATGCCGCGCGCCAGGCCAGCGGTGGTGACCTTGTTGTCCTCGACCTGGGCGCCGCCGAAGAAGTTGAGGGCACCGCGCAGGTACAGGTGCACCCACTTGGCGTACCACTTGCCGTCCTCGCCGCGGTAGAACACCAGCGGCATGGCGGTGCGGTGCTCACCGGCCAGCGCGCCCTTCATCCGCACCGTGCGCGCCTCGAACGGGGCTCCGGCCTGCATGCCCTCGCGGGTCATGAAGCCGAAGAAGTTCTCCTCGACCTCGGAGAAGCCCTCGCCGGAGTACACGTACACCTGCGGGATGACGTAGCCGCGCCGGACGCCCAGCGTGATGTCGATGAACTCGGTGGCGCCGTTGGTGGCGTCGGTGATGTCGCCGGAGTAGACCGCGCCGTCGGCGTGGTAGCTGGTCCAGCTCACGTGCGACATGTTGCCGAACTGCTCGTCGGTGAGCAGCGCGGACAGGTCGAAGTCGGTGCGCTGGGAGCGCTGCTTCCAGTACACGAAGAACCGGAGCAGGTCACCGCCCACCGGGATGACCGAGCCGCGCGGCCACACGCCCAGGCCGTCCGGGGTGCCCTTGCCGCTGAGCGGCAGCGCGGCCCCGGCGATGGCCGGGTCGATGACCAGCGTGCCGGTGTCCGGCAGCCGGCGTAGCACCTCGGCGTCGATGACGCCCAGCACGTCGCGCACGGCGCCCTCGTCCAGCGGCACGCGCGGGTCGCCGGTCACCCAGGCCCGGCCGCGCCGGTTGACGAACACCCGCGGCGCGCCGCCCTTGCGGGCGCGGTTCATCAGGTGCTCGCGCACGCCCAGCAGCACCCGGCCGGACACCCGCGGGGCCGAGGCCTCCAGGTGATACAGCGCGTCCGCCCTCATGCCCGGCCGGGATTCGCGCAGAATCCGGTCCGCGGCACGCCACAGCATGCCCGGCGCGGCCAGCAGCACCCGCGCGGCCAGGTCGGCCCGGCCCGAGCGGAACTCGTACTCGGCCACCGACGCCAGGCTGCGCGCCTGCACCTCGCCGCGGGCCACCGCGAACACCTCGGCCGCGGCCGGGTACTCGTGCGGGTGGATGCGCTCGCCGAGCCGCTTGAACTGCTCAGCCCGCTGCGGGACGTCGCTGCGGCCCACGTGCCGCAGCGCCGCGGCCAGCAGGCGCCGCTGGGCGCGCGGGAACGAGGCGAACTTCGGCGGCGTGGCCAGCGTGACGTCCGAGCCGGACAGCTCGGCGGCCAGCCGCAGCACGTCGGTCGCCGTGCGGACGGACGGGGCGGCGCCCTGGCGGACCCGGACCGCGTTGATGACGGCCAGGTTCTCGGCGACCTTCACCTCCGGCACCGGCATGCCGGTGCACGCGTCGGCCAGCTCGCGCAGCGCGTCCAGGCTCTCGCCGGACAGCGGCACGGCCGAGCCGGCCAGCTCGGCGTACAGCGCCCCGGCCTCGGTGACCTGGTCCTGGCCCAGGTGGATGACGGTCACCCGGTCACCGAGCAGCGGGATCAGCTCGTCGTGCCGGGCCAGCATGTCCTCGTAGCTGTGCTGGTAGGTGCCGTAGCCCGGCAGGCTCAGCAGGTCCACGAAGAACCGCGCCTCGTTGGTCAGCGAGTTGACCGCCACGCCGCCGCGCACTCCCACGCGCTCCCGGACGGCCTGCTCGATCAGGCTCATCCAGAACTCCTCGGTGTCCGGGACGTTGCGCGGGAAGTCGATGAAGTAGGTGTTGTGCTGGCGATGCGCCCCGGACAGCTCGCGGGCCCAGCCGATGACCTGGACGGCCTTGTCGATGACGTAGGCCGGGTGCATCGCGCCGAGCGCGGCCAGCAGGCCGCCGGAGCACTTGAAGCCCAGCGTCATGAGCACGGCGTCGAGCTGGCGGGCCTGCACGGTGCCGTCGCCGTGATGCCCGGCCGGCCGCGTCACGCGGTGCTTCCGGTTGAAGATCAGCTGCTCGATGTCCACGCGGTGCCTCCTGCCCTGCTCTCGTCGTGCTTGTCTGCAGTTAAATCTACGCTTGTACTTGACCCAGGTCAAGACCGACCACAGCGTGAGCATTTCCGATGTACAGCTGGTGCGCTGGTTCTGGGACGAGTACCGCAGGCACCCCGTGCCCGCCGTGGCCATGCTTATCGTACTGCTGGCCGCGCTGGCGGCGGGGGCATTCACCTATGTTGCGCGGTCCGGCAACACCCCGGCGCCGCCCGCCAAGGCCTCGCCCGGGCCGGGCAAGTACCCCGGGCCGCTGCACACGGCCTCCAGGGCCACGCACAGGCCCGCGGCGTCGGTCGCCCCGGTGATAGCCACCCCGGCCCCGTCGGCCGCCTACAGCCCGCTCCCCGCGCCGCCCGGGACCACGTACAGCCCGGTCCCGTCGCCGCGGGCGCCGGGCCCCGGCCCGGAAAAAACGACACCCTCGCCCAGTCTGACGCCGAACCCCCCGGCATCGTCCGGCCCGCCGACGGCATCACCGACGGCATCACCGACGGCATCACCGCCGCCGAGCCTGGTCACCACCCCGGCCAGCCCGCCGCCGAGCAGCCCGGAAACGTTCACCGGATCAGGCGGGACGTGATTACCCGTTCGCCCTGCACCGGACACCTGGCTGCTCTACGCTGCTGCCTCGTGGCCGCAGCCGATATACCAGTCGTGGAACCCGCTCAGCCAGCCCCGGACATTGTCGGCGTGCGCCAGGCGGCCATGGTCGCCGCGGCGCAGTTCTGGGCCGGACGTGACGTCGACGCCAGCCAGGTGCTCGAAACGGCTGCCGCCTGGTCAGCCTGGGTCACGGACTCCCCGCCACCCGCGCCCGTCCCGCCCGCGCCGCCTGCCGCCCACCTGGGCGCCCAGGTAGCCAGGGCCGTGGCGCTCGTGGCCGCGAGCGTGATGCACGAGGGGGAAGGCCCGCTCGATGCAGCCCAGCTCATTGCCCTGGCCAAGCCGCTAACGGCCTGGGCCGTGAGAGCCCCCGCCGCCTCAGTTGCCATCACTATCGAAGGAGACCCCATGCCCCTGACCGTCGACTCGACCAACGCCGTAGCCGTGCTCTCGTTCACGGACGACCACGGGGACCCGGTAGCGCCCCCGGAAGGCACGCTGTCAACTGCCACGTCTGACAACACCGCCATCCTGGGCGTCGGGGCCGCCGTAGCCGGCGCCGACGCGACCACCGGCATCGCCAACATCCAGTTCCCGCTCTCCGCGGTCGCCGCGGGCTCGGCCAACCTGAGCGTTGCCTCCACCGCGGCAGACGGCAGCCCGCTGCTCGGCCCGGACGGCGCCACGCCGATCGCGGACCCCGCGCCGGTCGCCGTCACGGTGAACCCGGGCGCGGCTGCGGCCGAGATGTTCTCCGTCCCCGGCGCCTGACCCGGCATCCCGCACAGGCCGCGCCCGTCGCAGCGGGCGCGGTCGCTTATCTGGCGGCCCCGGCGCGACTCGAACGCGCGCTTACGCCTTAGGAGGGCGTCGTCCTCGTCCACTGGACCACGGGGTCATGGAGAGACACCCGGGAGTCGAACCCGGCTTGCTGCGGTTTTGCGGACCGCATCCCGCGCCGGCGAGATGTGCCTCATAGTGCGCCTGAGAGGAGTCGAACCTCCATCAACGGCTTCGGGGGCCGCCATCCTGTCCATTGAACGACAGGCGCTTAGTGACATTGCTGTCACACACTGCTAACGTGCTGAGCGGCGCCGCGGAGCGTGACCCTCGTCATCAGGCGCTCTGATGGGTTACCGAGTCCGAGGTCCGGTTTGCTGGCATCGGCACGGGCCGGTCACGACCGCGGTGCAAAGAGTGGCGGAACCAGGTGCCGACCCTGGCATGCCCGAAAGCGACGGTTTTACAGACCGCTGAGCGCGCCGGCGCTCACTTCCGCCTTGGGGTGACCGGAGGGTACCGACCCCTCTCCAACCGGATTCACAGCCCGGCTCCTCGCCTCTCGAACTCGGCCACCATAGTGGGCAATACAGGACTCGAACCTGTGCACGGCACTGGGTGTGGACCAGCCGCTCTGCCGCTGAGCTAATCGCCCTGAGTGCCCCCTGCGAGATTCGAACTCACATCTGACCGGTTCGTAGCCGGCCGCTCTGTCCGTTGAGCTAAAGAGGCGTGGTCACAGCTGGGTTTGAACCAGCGCACTCCTGCTTGTCGAGCAGGCGCTCTCCCTGGCTGAGCTATGCGACCTAGTTACAAATGGCCAGGCGCGGGTTACCATCCGTGCCATGGCTGGTGCTCTGATCGTGGGCCTGATAGTGGGCCTGTTCATAGGCTTGCGGATCGGCCGCTGGTGGGGCTTCAACAACCTCGGCAACTTCGAGCGCAAAGAGCGCATACGCCGGGCCAAGATCGGCTAGCGGAGACGACGGGATTCGAACCCACGGAGGAGTTACCCTCGGCCGTTTTCGGGACGGCGGCCATAAGCCACTAGGCGACAGCTCCAGGATTGCGGCCAGGCGGTAATCGCGTAACCCAGGTAACGCGGCAGAGTCAACCGTGCGCAGGGAGTCTGTGCAACTGCCGCGGCAAGTGCTAGCGTCATGCGCGATGCCAGGAAACGACTTCGACGCGAGCGGCAGCCCCTACCGAGTGCAGACAGCCGGGCACTGGGCCGAGGGGAAGGCCGTCTACCTGGCCAGGGGCTTCGACCAGATGGCCACGGAGACGGGCCTGCCAGACGGCAGCGCGCTGATCGAGAAGGCCACCGGCCACGGCGCCGACGCCATTGCCCTGGCCAGCGACTGGCAGTTCCGCGAGTGGTTCCAGGCCTGCTACGCGTTCGCCCACCCGGGCCAGGCGCGCCGCCTGGGCGACATCGTGATGTACAACTCGACCGGCATCTTCAGCTGCGAGGCAGGCTGGACCGCCCCGGCCAACCTGAGCGGAGGGTGAGGGATTCGAACCCCCGAGGGCTGACGCCCAACCTGCTTTCCGGGCAGGCGCCATAGGCCTGACTAGGCGAACCCTCCATGGAGGAGCTGGCGGGATTCGAACCCGCGGACGTCTCGCGTCGGCCGGTTAGCAACCGGCTCCTGTGCAGCCACTCCAGGCCACAGCTCCATGGTGTCCAAGGTGGGATTCGAACCCACACATCTACGGGTCTGAGCCGCATGCCTCCTGCCAGTTGGGCTACTCGGACATTGAGCACTTCACACACCCCGCTACCGGGGTTATCCTGCCGGTAATCGCACGCAGGGAGTGACATGGGGATTACCCGTCGCATCATCGCCGCCCTGGCGCTGGCTGCCGGGCTGGCCCTGGCCGCTTCCCCGGCCTCCGCCGGCACGTACCAGTACTACGGCGCAGAAGCCTACAGCGCTCCAGCGAGCGCGTTCGTCCAGTTCAACGCGGCTCACTCCACCATACTGATCAGCATCAAGTCCGGCTACGTGCACTGCCCGGCATACAACGGCGCGCACGTCACCTGGTGCGGGACGGTCGGGAACAACACGAACCACGCGCAGGCCGGGGTCAACTTCACCGCTGGCGGCCGGTCGTACTGGATGCGCGAGGACGTGTACGCCGCGATCTGGTACGGCTCCCTGAAGTGCGACACCCGGGGTAATTCCACGACGTACTTCGTCACCTACTGCGCCGGGGTGGGCAACTGAGCAAGGGGCCTGTTCCTCCGAGTGACCGACGAGATTCGAACTCGCGCTGCAACCTTGGCAAAGTCGCGTGCTACCGCTAGACACTACGGTCACATGGATGCCTGGCCTGAGCAGCCAGGACTTATACCGCACATCCGCCCGGAGGCGGGAAAACCTGGCGCCAGCCCCTGGAGCAAACTTGGGGGTCGGCTGATCGGGACCAGCGCCAGGCGCGAGCAGCATACAGCTTTGAGCCGGCCTGTAGGCCGGGTTCTGTCCCCCTCGCGGGGTGACGGCCATCCATCTAGGCCAGACGTCGCCGCCTGGCTCGTGCGACCTACCAGGCGTCAGCGGGCGGGCCGCCCTCGGCCTTGCGGTCTTGCTCCGGGTGGGGTTTACCTAGCCAGGCCGGTCACCCGGCCTGCTGGTGGTCTCTTACACCGCCGTTTCACCCTTACCCAGCTGCTAACGATCCTGCCTAGCCCGGGGCTTCAATCCGGCGCTAATCCGTCTCAGCTAGAGAGCCATAGGGGGGAGGCGGCCGGACGGAGACCCCGCTCCGCGACCCGTGCCAGGGGTTCCTCCCCGCAGTCGGGAAACAGGGACTCGAACCCCATCTGCCTGCTCCCAAAGCAGGCGCGCTGACCCTTACGCGATTTCCCGTTATGAGGGTGCTCTATCCGGCTGAGCTACCTGCCAGAACCCCTCGCGCCGGCCGGACACTAAACGGGGCTTCTTACTGGCAGGGCAGGACTTGAACCCGCATCTCCCTCTCGTCAGGACCCCGGGAGTCGAACCCGGTTTCTCCTCGCTCCGAACGAGGCAGATTACCGTCTTCCTCGATCCTGTCATTGCTGGCTGTCGTGCCTCTGATACCTCGTTCCGGTCCCGTTCGCGACCAGGCCGGACCTTACTTCGGCGCCTGGGCCAGCCAGCTAGCCCGAGTGGAGAAGGACGGATTTGAACCGACGCGAAGACCCCGGGTGCGAACCGGGCGCTCTACCAGGCTGAGCTACATCCCCTTGACCGCAGAGGTGGTCTGGGCGCTTGGCCCGAACCCGGGAGGACGACCGGCCGATTACGACCCGCAGCCGCGGCTAGCGGACCGCCGGCGCCCTACTCTGCACCCCGATCTCTCCTGGTGGAGCCTGCGGGATTTGAACCCGCGGCCTACTGCATGCCATGCAGCCGCTCTACCGAGCTGAGCTAAGGCCCCAGGGGCAGCACCGGGCCGGAGCCCGGAGCCGCCTTGTCCCTGCCGCCATACGGCGGTCAGGGTCGTATGTGAGCAGGCTTGGCAGGCCCGCTCGATGCTCACGCTATGGTCTTGAGAATTTGCAGTTGACATGCGCCCGCTTCGCTCTCGCTCGGCCGACGGTCGCAGGTGAGGAAGGACTCGAACCCTCGATGATGGCGGTTTTGGAATGACTGCAGTCGCCGCTGTGCCACTCACCCATGTGAAGTTGTCCTAGATGCCGAGAGCCGCCCTTTCCGGTGTGTCCCGGGGGCGGCTCCTGGTCTCAGGTCCTGCTGGTCCTTATCCAGGTGCCACCTCGGCGTCCTTGGCGCACTCGGGCAGCGCGATGAACGGGTTTGACCACCCGTGTCGCTGTGCTTGCCTCGTGCCCACCATGACTCCTACGTTATCGGGCTGCCGGGCTGTCCGGCAACCGGGTTTTCTCGTTCACCCCCTACGTTACGCTCTTGCTTGACCGGTGTCAAGCCCGGTTCCTTGACTCGGGGAAAAAATCTGGAAAGATGAAGCCGTGCCTAAGAAACCCACTGCTCAGAAGCCCGCTCCCCCGACGCCGCCGCCCGCCCCGGTGCGAACCGGCCCGCCGCCGATCGCGATCTGCGCGCTCTGCAGCGACGAGATGCCCCCGCCCCAGCTGTCCGGCCACTACGAGCGCGAGCACCCTATCGCGGTAGCTGCGGCGCTGGCAGCGAGCCGCTGACCGTCACGCCGGTCCGGGCGTCGTCGTGGTGCACGCACAGGCAGCCGGTACCGCCGATGTCCTCGGCCCGGCACGCCTGGTGCAGGATCATGGCCGCCGGGCCGGTCTCGCGCAGGGCGGCCAGGCAGGCCTGCGACAGCCCGTACACCGCGGCCCGCTCGCAGGCCAGGTCCAGCTGCCGCCGCATCACCTCCTGGCGCAGCTGCTGCCGCTCCAGCACGGTCATCGACCGCCGGAGCCGCTTCACCGGTAGTAGTCCGGGGACGAGCCCCAGTCGTCCAGGTAGCCCGGTCCCGCCTCCATGCCCGGGCGGTCGACCGGCATGAACCGGTCCGGCTGCATCAGCCGCAGCGGGACCATGCCCAGCGGCGCCAGGCTGATGTCCGGCTCGGGCCCGTAGAACACCGCCTCGCCCAGGTAGGCGCGCTCGCCGGACGGGTCCTCCTGGCCGCCGGCCTCCAGCGCCCCGCAGACCGCGCCGGCCAGCGCGTCGGCCTCGTCCTTGGAGCTGTCGCCCAGGTGGTCAACCTTGCCGTTGGGGAGCCTTGACAATCCCAGCAGCTCGGTGACCACCAGCTCGCGCAGCGGCATGTCCAGGCGGCCCTCGTACATCACGTCCCGCAGCGTCCGCCAGCCCTCCTCGGACACGTCGGTGGAGAACCGGTCGGTCTCGATGCCCTGGGCCTCCAGGATCTGCATCGAGTCCTTGGACTGCCACTGGTCGAAAGTGAACCTGGTGATCGGGAAGCCCATCCGGCGCAGCTCCAGGCACAGCAGCCTGGCCCACCGGATCTGGATCTCCATCGGCGGCACCGCGCCGGGGTTGGAGCTGTAGGACAGCACGAAGTCGACCTTGACCACCGGGCGCCGCTCGGTGAGCCTGACCTCGATCTTGTCCTCCTGCTCGCCGGTCACCACGTGGTCCTGCCAGGTGGCAATGTGCGCCATGGCAAGCCCGGCCCGGTCGCCGGACTGGGCCAGGTCGGCGTGCATCGCGTACAGCGCGCCCTTGACCGGGTAGAAGCCCGGCGCAAAGGTGTACAGCGGGCGCCAGGAGGCCCGCTCGCGCACGTAGTCGACGGCCACCGGCTGCTGGGCCACCTCGCGGCAGCACTCGCGGATGGCGGTCTCGTTGGCGAAGTACGGGTTGACCGCGCGCCGCGGCCTGCACTCGTACTTGGCCTCGGCCAGCGCCGGGTCCTTCTCGTAGTCCTCGCTGAACGCGTGCTTGCCGGGAATGCGCGGGTTGGCGTCCCAGGACGCCAGCGGCCCGCTGACGTAGTACCGGGACCGGTCACCCTTCTCCGCGTTGTCCTGGCGGCCCCGGGCGACGAGCTTCTGGATGGTGCTGCCCAGGTACCGGGGATAGCTGATGTGCATGCACTTGTAGGTCTGCGGGAACCGGGTGGCGGCCGAGGTGCGGAGCATGTCCAGGATGGCCTCGGCCGAGCTGGAGGACTCGCGCTGCCGGTTCGGGGTCAGCCGGGCCAGCTCGGCGTTGGACCGGAACGCGTCGATCTCGTCCGCGATCCCCAGGATGAGGTTGAGGCCCTCCTGGCTGTCCGCCTCGCTGTGCCCGGAGACCGCCTCGATGTTGTGCTCGAACTTGATCGTGTCGAGCAGGGCCGTGGCGCGGCCCTCGCTCCGGCTGCCGCGGCGCTGCCGCTCGGCGGCGTCCAGGATGTCCACGATGCCGGACCGCTGGAACCAGCAGCCGGGCCGGGTGACCGCCCGCCGCATCGGGGTGAAGAAGGCCCGCTGGGCCTGCTTGGAGCTGGACGCCACGTTCAGGCAGTGGATGGAGTCCTGCTCGGGCATCGCGTAGTACTCCTGCGGGCTGCGCAGGCAGAGCAGCAGGTAGCAGACCCGCATCGCCACCATTCTGCACGTGTGGTCCTTGCCGCCGCCTTTGCCCCACTCCAGCTCCAGGAAGTTGACCATCCGGCAGGGCTGCGACCAGTAGCCGCGGACCGCCCGGTCGTCGCTGCCGGCCAGCAGGTCGTAGGTCTCGGCGTAGAACACCCGTTCCGCATGCCGGACGGCCTCGTACTGCACCTCGGACAGCGGCGGGTTGGCCAGATAGCCGCGGTCCTGCACGAACGCGGTCAGCGGGACCGGCTCCTCGGCGAAGACGTCCTGGCTGGCCCGCCTGGACAGCAGCACGTCGGCGTCGGTGGCGCCGGCCAGCAGCAGCGCCGCGGACTGCCCGGCCCGGCTCACATGTAGCCGCGCTGGGCCTTGGACCCGGCCCGGTGCAGCGGCCCGCCGTCGTGGCTGTTGTCGCCGTGGTGCTGGTGGTCGTGGTCGTGCGCGGAGGACTGGAAGTGCGCGTGGGAGTGGGTGCCGGTGAACGGGCCATGGCTCATGGGTATGGCGCCGCCGGCCAGCCTGGCGGCCAGCGCGAGCATCGTGGCGGCGGCCTTCTCCCCGTCGTCGTCCCCGCTGACCTCGATGCCGAGCCGGCGGGCGGCGGCCTTGATCTTGGACTTGATCGAGGCGAGCTGGCCGGAGGAGTACTCGGCCGCGTTGTCGCTGTGGTTTATGTACGAAAGAGCGGCCCTGACGTGGGCTTCAGTATCCAGCGGATAGCGCTTCTTGCCGTCCTTCTGGTAGCCCGGGTCAGCGTAGGTCACGTTCCCGTAGGGCTTCTTCGGGCCGCCCTCGGAGGTCTCCCCGGCCATGGCCACGGTCCAGGTGTCCAGCGCGGTGTCCTCCACCCAGTCGCCCGGCGCGGCGGCCAGCCCGTCCAGCGCGACCATGATGGCCTCGGCCAGCTCGGTCGCCTTGACCCGCCGGTCCGCCTGGGCGCACATCTTGGACGCGCGGGCGGCCGGGACGCCCTTCTTGACCAGCGCCTTGAAGGTGGCATGGCCGGAGTGACCGCCGTCCTCGTCGCCATCCTCGCCGTCATTGTCCTTGTCGTCGTCGCCGTCGCTGTCCGCCAGCAGCGCGAACAGCTCGGCCGCGTTCCCCCAGGCGGCGCCGACCAGCGCCCCGGCGCAGTCCTCGTCGTCGGTCGCGCTGACCGCGGTGAGCCTCGCGAGCTTGTCCAGGGCCGTCGTCATCAGGACCTCCCGGCTAGCGGTTTGCCCTGGGTAATCGACGCAAGCTGGCGGTCAGCCGGGCCGGGCCGGTGCCCGCGTCGGCGGGCCTGGTCTGCCGGTTGTCCTGCTGCCCGACGGTCTTGCCGCCCGCCTCGGTCTTCCGCTCGTGCGGCGCGGTCTTGGTGTTGTTGGTCTGCATGCCGACCGACCTGATCCAGTCGGCCAGCTCGGACTCCAGCGCCAGGGCGCCCACGCTGGCCGCGATGAACTTGGCCTGCAGCAGCCGGTGACTGCCCTGCAGCTTGTGCGCGTCACTCAGGAACCGGGTCGCCTCCTCCAGCTGCCGGGTCACCTTCAGCCGGTCCAGCGGGGACATGGCGGCGATCTCGGCGTGCGCCTTGGGGCTGAGCCGGAACGGGGACGGGCCGCGCTGCTGCTCCAGCGGCACCGCCTGGGTGGTGTCGGACTCGGCCGGGAAGCTGACGTCCTTCCCGGTGACGTACCCGGTCCCGGCCAGCGCGGCGAGGTGGTCGATTGCGCTCATGTCAGCCTCCGTGAACCGGCCGAGCTGGGAGGGGCCGGAGAAGACCCCGTGGAAGAACTTGCGGCGGATGCGGTCCGCCAGGGCGCCCACCTTCTGCTCCAGCGAGCGGTAGGCCTCGGTGCGGCCCCGGCTCTCCCGCATGGAGGTCGTCGAGGAGGACTGCTCGGCGGGCGGGGCCTGGGCGAAGATGTTGGCGGTGAACACGCCGGGGCTGGCGTCGGCCAGCTCGGACTTGTGCGCCGAGTAGATGGCCGTCTGGGCGCTGCGCAGCGCGGTCAGCGCCTCGATCGGGGTGTCCTTCTCCAGCTTGACCGCGGCGGCCTCCAGGAACTTGCGCACGGTGCTGGTCAGGGACACGTCGCCGGCGGGCGGCACCAGGGGCAGCAGCGCCCGGACCTCCGCCGCGGTGGGCAGCTGCACGTCCGGCGGCAGCGGCGGGCTCGGCGCGACGGTGGCCGACGGCTTCTGGTAGAGCCCGTACTGGCGGGCCGGCAGCCCGGTGGCAGACGGCACGCTGTAGGGCTGGGCGCCCGGCGCGGTCACGGTCTGCCCGGCCAGGCCGACCTCGGCGCGCAGCGCGGACACCCGGTCCATCGCCTTGGCCTCGCCGGGGTAGTTGGCGGCCAGGTGCCGCATCAGCTTGGCCAGGTGCTCGGCCGCGCTGTCCATGTGCCCGGTCACGTGCTGCAGGTTGTACCGGCGGTCCTCGTCGGTCTTGGCGCCGCGGAACATGTCCAGGTGCACCTTGGCGTGCGCCACGTTGCCGGCCACCGTGTCGGCCAGGTGCGGGGTGGTCGCCTTGTGCTCCAGGGTGCGGGCCAGCCCGACCGCCCGCCGCGCCTCCAGCAGCTTGTCCAGCGCGGCGGCCTCGCCCGGGTAGTGAGCCCTTATCGTAGCGAAGAACCGGGCGCACTTGGTCAGCGCCTTGTCCAGGTGGCGGTCGGCGTGCTCGGCGTTGAACTCGCGGGTCGCGTCGTCCGCCTTGCGGCCCAGGGTGTCGATGTGCACCCGGGCATGGGACAGGTCCCAGCCGATCTCCTCGACCTCGTGCGCGATGCTGGTCACGTGGTCCAGCGGGGTGGGGCCGTCCGAGCCGAGGTTGCGGACGGCCAGCTCGGCCATGGTGGCGGCCAGCGCGTGACCCTTCTTTGTCCGCGCCTCGGTCTTGGCGTGCTGGGCGTGCGCCCGGGCCCGCTTCTGCTCCCACTCGGCGATGTTCCGCTGCGCCGCGGCCCGGACATCGGGATGGGTGTGCCGGGGCTTGCCGCCCTTCTTCCCGCCAGGGGCGATGCCCTCGGCCCACTTAGCCACGATGCCCTTGGCCACGCCGTAGGCCTTCTCCTTGCCGTACCGGGCCACCAGATGCTTGTAGAGATGCTGGATGTACGCCTAACGGGGGAAGCTGCATCCCCTTCACATGCCAGAGCCCGGGACCTCCCGGCGGCACAGTCGGCTGCGGAACCGTTGACGCCTCAGGCGTCCGCGGGGTCAGCTTGACAACCAGCCGCGGCACGGCCCCCGATTCCTCGGTCGGCTGGCAGTGCCGTTCAACATCCTCCGCACCGCCGCCGTCAACATGGCGGTACCACGGACACTCGCGCAACAGATGCTCATGAGCTTCTGAGTCGGTAGCGTCAACGTCGATAACGGCGGCCAGCTCAAGCAGCTTGTCTAGATGCTCCCCCATCCACATCACCCCCCTCCGCCAGCAAGAAGAGCAGCAGAGGCCTGTCGCTCTTGCGGTGGTTGCACCCGGCACACGATGGCGCCAGATTGGTCCAGTCCGTAGGCCCTCCAGCCGCGAACGGCACGATGTGGTCAACGTGCTCCATCGGAGCCCCGCAGTACGAGCACGGGTCACCTCGGATAATCGTCACGTACTCGGCGGTCTCGCCCGTAACCTGGCTAATTTTGGCCTTTGCCAGGCGCCTAACCTGGTCTTTCTCCCACTTGGACGGGCCAGTTCCCCGAACAGCTCGCACCGGGCCCCCGGCCAGCGGGTCACCGTATTTCTTCCACCGCTGATAATGACCGGCGCACCAGCCACGGCGGTAAAGCGGGCGCTTGCACTCCGGCACAGAGCAGGGCTGGTCCTTCAGGCCGGCCCCGAACTTCTCCATGTAGTGCTCGCGGCACAATCCCTTGGACCGGTAGACGCGCCCACAACCAAGCACGCCGCAGATGCCCTTCCGACCTCGGTGATGGACCTGGATAGGCACATGCGCCAGGACATCTCCGTGGACCTCAAGCCTGCGCTTGTGAGCCTGGCACAGCCCTGCACTCTTAACCGGACGACCGCAGCCCAGAACAAAACACTCCACACTCTGTTCTACGCATCAGCCGGGACGGTCCCGATCGCGCGCATCCCGCGGCCCTGGCTGACTTTCGAGGCGCGCCGATGCACTGGCGGCGACGCCAGCCCGGCAGCCCGTAGCTCCTTCAGCTCCCTGGCTCGGTCGCGCTCCACCGCCATCTGCTCCGGGGTGCGCTTCCTGGAACAAGCACGCGCCGAGAAATGCTGCTCAAAGCTCACTCTGAGCGGCTCACGTGACCGGGCGCTCCTGAGCAACCTCCGTTTGTTGAGATCCGTCAACAGCAAAATTCGAATAGCTATTCGATCTTCCTTCACCACCGCGACGTGATACCGGACACCCTGCCCATCAGGTACGTCCCAGCGGATCGTGACCTCGCCGAGAGCATCGTCGTACATCGCAGTCACGGGGTGACCGACCACTCGTGCTCCCACGAGCGCCAAGGTGCACCTGGTCGCGTCACCGCACACTGCTGTCATGATATCGGCGGGCAAGACCTCAATATCCCGAATGTCCGGCTCCCGCTTGTAACCGTTACCCATACGACTACCATGTCGGCCAGCAGGTGCTACCACAAGACGGACTTTGGTACACACCTCTACACTGAACCCATGACAGCACGCCGAGCAACCGCCTACATCAGCGACGCCACCCAACAGATCATGTCGGAGAACAACCTGAGCCTGAGCGACCTGATCCACATCGGAGCTGACATGGCACATGCTGTCAATGGATGGGGGCCCGAAACCAAGAAGGTCCTCGAACGTATAGCCGACCAGGGCGACGTCGAAGGCAAAGGCTGGATCATCATCGGGCTTCCATGGAGCTATGCCGAACCTAACGCCGGGCCTAATTCCTGGATGGAAGGCCCGATGGACTCGCCAAAGGTCGGCCACATAGAGGCCCAGCTGGACGACATGGTACTTATGACCACAGGACTGCTGTGCAACACCCCGCACGGCGAGTGGTGGATTCCATACAGTTCCATCCAATACGTCCGCCCCGTCGACCGCCGACTAGACCGCTGGCCAACCGCACCAGCAAACCGTGCGCCAGGCGGACGCGAGATTCCTAGCTAGGCCAGGGCGCTCATCAGACCGCGCTCAGCGCCTCGACGAACTTGTCCTGCAGCACGGCGCGCAGCCCGGGCTCGTCGATCTCGCCGAGCACGGCCAGGAAGATGTCCCGGACCTTCTCCGGCGGCAGCCCGTCGGCCCGCGGCCTGCTCTTGGTCCGCACGTCATCCCAGCCCCGGGCGATCTGCTCCCAGGCCAGCAGCGCGTCCTTCTCCTGGCCGGGGTGCTGGTAGCCGCCCTTGTCGCCGTAGCCGACCCGGGACGTCTGCTGGTGCTTGTAGTACCACGCCAGCATGACCGAGGTGCGCATGATCTGGGCCGAGGACATCTCCAGGCCCTCGCACTCCTCCTTGGCCTGGACGTACAGCTGCTGGTAGGAGTCCCGCAGGTCCTGGTCGGTCACCGCCTCCGGGCAGGTGAACAGCGCGTCGAACTTGGTCCAGTCGGTCACGCCCGGCTAATCGTCCGCCCGGGCCAGCTTGCGCAGCAGGAACGCCAGCTCCTGGCCGTCGGTGCGGCGGTCGACCAGCTCGAAGTCGCAGCCCCGGGAGTAGACCGGGCCGTACCGGGCGTGGTACTCCGAGCCCCTGATCCAGTAGTCGAACGTGCGCGGGGTGCAGAACCGCTTGTGCGTCGGGTCGGTGTAGCTGTTCTCGGTCTGCCAGTGGGTGGTGTGGATGATCAGGTGATGCCCGGTCTCCAGGATGCGCCAGCACTCGTTGACGAACTCCAGCGGCCGGTCCACGTGCTCGAAGACGTCGAACGCGCGGATCACCGCGACCGACTCGTCCTCGAACGGCCAGGGGAAGGCGTCCAGGTCGTGCACCACGTCGACGCCGGGCACGCCGACCATGTCGACGTTGACCCAGCCTGGCGTCGGCCGGGCGCCGCAGCCCAGGTTCAGCCGGACCTCGGGCACGGCTCCTCCTCCCGCGGCCGGAACCAGCTGTCCGGGCACTCGCGCCGCCAGACGTAGCCCGGCCAGGTCTCGTCGACGTCGGCCGGCACCAGCTTGACCCCGATGTGCCAGCCCTGCTGCCAGGCCTGGCCGGAGGTGATCAACCGGACGGTGTCCGGGGTGTCCTGCTCCAGGTGGCAGTGCGCGGCCAGCTTGGCCAGGTGCTCGTCCAGGCCGCCCATCCATGACAAGTGCCAGCCGGCATCCGGCACCTGACGGTAGGAGTGCCGGGCGTCCCGCGCGGCGGCCAGGTCGAACTGCAGGCCGCGCAGGTGCTCGACGGTGACCGTCACGCCGGTCGGCTCGGGCACCGGCCACAGCCAGTCGGCCGCGAAGCAGGCCACCCGCTGCATGAGCAGGGCCGGCGGCCTGGCCGCCCACACCGCGGCCGAGGGGATCTCGTCCACGTCGGAGATCAGCACCCGGTCCCCCGGGCCGGCCCGCTCCAGCGCGATCCCGGCCCAGTTCCGCTGCTGGTGCTCGCGGACCCACGGGTCCAGGTCCGGGGCGTCCTCGCGGCCGGGCAGGTTGCCGGACACGTAGACGATCTTCTCCTTCCACCGGGCGAACCGCTCCCGGTTCTCGAAGAAGACCCGCGGCTTGGGGTCACCGCGGTGGGTCACGTCCGCCTCGACCAGGACGTGCCGCCAGACCGGGGAGTCCTCCAGCTCGGTGAGCCGGCACTCCAGCATGTCCAGCTCACCGCGGAACATGAAGCAGTCCCACCACCGCATCGGCTACCCCCACGGCCGGGTCTGGCCCGCGGGGTAGATCCCGGGCCGGATCACGCCCATGCCGTAGGACCCGGGCCGGTTCCCCCAGGTCAGCTCGTGCCGGGCGCAGTAGTCGTCCAGCGCCCGGGCCACCGGGCCGGTCGGCCCCTCTAGCTGCCGGTCCCCGACGTCCCACTCCGTATCGTGCACCAGCGCCACGCCGTCCCGGGTCAGCCGGGGCATGTAGACGGCCAGCTCGGCCAGCACGTGGTCGAAGTCGTGCAGGGTGTCGACGAACAGCACCTGGCAGCGGCGGGGCAGCGCGTCGATCACCGGCCCGGTCAGGTCGTCCCCCCGGATGAAGGTCCAGTCCGGCTCGGCCAGCCAGGACTCCGGGACGCGGGGCTCGTCGACGTCGACCGACCACAGCTTGCCCTGCACCTCGATGGCGCCGGCCAGCAGCGCGCAGGTGGACACCCCGGTCCGCACCCCCAGCTCGATGACCCGGGGCCGCCGGTAGCCGATGACGGTCTTGTACATGAACTCCAGGTGACCCCGGATGTCGGACCAGGCGCCGAGCCGCTCCATGTAGTCCTCAGCCACGCTCACGGCCCACCGCCTTCCGCGCCTTGTCCACGTCGCTGCCGCTGATGACCATCCCGGCCTCGTCCACCTGGCCCTGCAGCCAGCGCTCGAACGCGGCCTGGTCAGCCGCCCAGTATGGCATGCTCTCGGCGTACGTGCGGTCGTTTGCCGCTTCCCCGAACACCGCGTGCCGGTGCCGGACGTGCACCCCGTCCAGGTAGGCCAGGCAGCCGGCCAGCCCGCCGAGGTGCTTCCAGACGTCATCGACGAAGTAGTGCCGGCAGCCCGGGTAACACAGCCAGCCCAGCGCCTCCACGATGGCCGCGCTGACCACCGCGCAGGTGGGCAGCCACGCGCCCTGGTGCATGTCGTTGGGGTAGGCGATGCCGCCGCCGATGCGGTCCAGGGCGCCGGCCAGGTCGGCGTCGTAGCCCTGGGTCTCCGGCTCGTGGTCGTCCCCGATCGAGCCGTAGTACTCGTACTGCCCCTCGAACGTGCCGACCAGCTTGTTGGTCCAGCCGGTCAGCGTGTCCCGCTCCCGGAACAGCCACTTGACCCGGGGCCCGGCCGCCAGGGCCTCGGCCACCTGCAGGTAGGCCGGGCCGGCCGGGTCGTCGTGGTCGATGCCGATGGCGAAGTCGGTCTCGGCGGCGGCCAGCTCCAGCCCCCGGCTGAGCAGGACGCCCAGCCGCTCCGGCCGACCGCGGGTGGGGACCGCCCACAGCAGCCTGCGCACTAGCCGGTCCTGATCCCGGAGTCCTCCAGGGCCTGGATCACCGCGGCGTCCTTGGCCTCGCGCAGCTTGCGCAGCGCGGCGCTCAGCTCCGGGCCGTCGTTCAGCAGCTCCGTCAGCTCGATCGCGGCGTGCCAGATGACGGTCGACACGTCCAGCGCAATGCCGTCCAGGTTCGGGTTGGGCACCAGCCACTTCATCAGGTGCAGGGTGCTGCTGTGCCGTCCGGCCAGGTCAGGCGCGGCCCTTCGTTGCATGTCTACCGCCCAGTACGTCCGCGAGCTGCTCGATGGAGGCCTGCTGGCCTCCGCCCGGCAGCATCGGCCCCGAGCCCGGGGGCAGCTGGCAGAGGCGCCGGCTGACCATGGCCAGCGCGAGGGTGAGCCCGGCGGCGCGGTCCTCGACCCGGACCCGGGTCTGCAGCCGCCACAGCTCCTCCATGGCGGCCACCGCGCGGGCGGCGCCGAGCCGGTCGGCCAGCCCCTGGCGGGCGGCCAGCGCCAGGCCCCGCGCGGAGATGGCCCCGCCCTGGCTCAGGACGTCCACGTCGGCCAGGCAGCGGACGATCTCGGCCGTGACGTAGGCCGCGTCCCCGTAGGCGCTCAGCGCGGCTCTCAGCGCCGCGTACATGGCCGGGTGGTCGCCGTCGGCGGCGGCCTCCAGCAGGCCCGGCGCGAAGTCGGTCTCGCCGGTCAGCTCGCGCCAGGATTCCGCGCTGCCGATGCCCGCGCTGGCCATCTGGTCCAGCTTCATCAGCGCGTCCCGCATCCGGCCGCGGGCGCTCTCGGCGATGGCGGCCAGCAGCTCGTCTTCCGCGTCGATGCCCTCGGCCTGGCGGACCATGACCAGCCGCCTGAGGATGACGTCGGGCTCCAGCGGCCGGAACGGGTAGGGGCTGCACCGGTTCACCGCGGTGACCGGCAGCCGCCCGGGCTGGGTGGTGACCAGCACGAAGATGACCCGCTCCTCGGGCTCTTCCAGCGTCTTGAGCAGCGCGTCGATGCCCGGGCCGGAGGTGCCGTGCGCCTCGTCCAGGATGAACAGCAGGTACTCCCCGCCGGTCCCGTAGCCGGCCCGGGCGCGGATCTCGCGGACCTTGTCCACGGTGCCGTTGCTGGCCGCGTCGACCTCGTGCACGTACGGGTGCCGGCTGTCAGCGACCGCCAGGCAGTCCTCGCAGGCGCCGCACGGCCAGGCCTTAGCCGGGCCCGGGCCGGCCTCGCAGTGCAGCGCCGCGCCGAGGATGCGGGCCATGGTGGTCTTGCCGCAGCCGCTCTCGCCGTAGAACAGCAGCGCGCCGGGCACGGTGCCGCGCTTGGCCATCAGGAACAGCAGCGCGACCGACGGGGACTGTCCGAGCATGTCCCCGAACTGGCGGGGCCGGTACTTGCGGGCCAGGTCAAGCGACATCGGCGGCCCTCTCGCACGCGGCGTGGTCGGCGCACCAGTGCTGCCCGGCGAAGGTGACCCCGCCCGGGCAGACCAGCGCCATGACGGCCAGGCCGCGGGCCAGCGCGTTGAACGCCGCGGCAGTCTCGCCCCGCTTGCCGCCGCGGAACAGGATCACGTCGCCCTTGCTGGCCACGATGTCCGCGGACTCGCGGGCCAGGCCAAGCAGCTCGGCCTCGGGCCTGCCGCCCAGCTCCAGCATCCACATGGGCACCGCGGCCTGCAGCGAGGCCACGAGCACGTCGTCATCCGACAAGGACTTGCCGACGATCATCCCGGCCTCCTGCCGATGCCGCCGAGGAAGGCCTGCCCGGGCGGAGCGGCCTGCTGGGCGGGGACGGCCAGGCCGAGCTGGCACCCGGGGTCCTCGGTGCGCTCCAGCCGGTGCGCCCAGGTGCCGCCGCACTCCCCGCACTCGCGGAAGGTGCAGGTGCCGTCGAACTCCAGCACGGCGGTGCCGGCGCAGGGCGCGTAGATGCAGGGAACCGGCTCGTCCAGCCAGAGCACCAGCTCAGCGGTGCCGGGGTTTTCCACAGCTCTCTCCCCACCTGTTGACGATTGCGCGGCCCGAGGGAAGACCAGGCCGCGTCCGGTAATACGCGGGCCCGGGCGAGCCCGGCGACAATCTGCCCGCCGTCCTCGTCCTTGCACCGGGGGCAGAAGTCCATGTCGAACACTTCGTCCAGCAGCCCGGCCGGGATGCCCCGGCCGCAGCGCAGGCACGCCTGCCCCTCGCCGCGGAAGAAGTCGACCCGGGTGGCGACCTGCCGGGCGGCCCCGATCCAGCTGGGCATCCCGGCCAGGGCGGCGTACGCCTGGTAGGGGCCGAGCCGGCCGCGCAGCAGCATCCGCAGCCTGACCTGGTGCCCGTCGCGGACCGCCCACATGTCCTGCACGTGGTCCTTGGCGTCACCGTCCTCGGGGACCTCGCCCCCGTAGAAGCTCTCTTTGCGGAGCCGGACCGGAATCTTCTCCGCCGCGTCCCAGGCGGCCAGCAGGGCGGCCAGGTCCTCCGGGGCCCGGTCGACCGGCAGCTCCCACAGGCTCAGCGGCCGGACCGGCAGCTGCGCGTCGGCGGGCAGCAGGGCGAACGGCTCCGGCCCGGGGGCCAGCTCCATCCAGGGGGCCAGCTCGCGGCCCATCACCTCGACGATCCACCCGGCGCGGGCCGGGCTGACCCACCGGGTGACGCCGAACTCGATGTACTCGGCCCCGTCGGTGCGGTCCCGGTAGACCATGTTGTCGCTGGCCAGCCGGACGGTGTGCGCGGCGATCGGCGGGCAGCCCCCGATCTCCTCGACGGCCCGGAACGCGGCCCGGCGGATCAGGTGCTGGTAGAACTCGTTGGAGACCATCCGGTGCGCGCGCGGGCGGCTGGTCTTGACCCGGATGCGGCAGGCGACCGTGGAGTGGTCCAGCGGGGTCACCGGGTCGGCGCGCAGGTCCCGCTCCTGCCTGCCGTCCCGGATGTAGTCCCGGCGCAGCTCCAGGTCCTCCCGGCTGCACGCGCCGCAGGTGTTGCCGGCGCAGCCCTCGTCGCACCGCTGCACCCACTCCACGCCGCGGTACTCGCCCTCGCAGTCCTCGTCGTAGGTCTCCGCGTCGGTGTTCTCCAGCAGGTCGACCATGTCCCGGTAGGCCCGCCACATCAGCCCGGCGGACACCCCGGTCTTGATGTGCTCCCAGCCGAACAGGTCCTCCCGGTACCGCTCGCCGAACAGGTCCTCCAGCCCGTTGCGGAACCCGCGCCGGGCCAGCGCCGCGTCCAGCCGCTCGCGCATGTCCTTGGGGAACCCGCCCCAGGAGGCCCGGTCCAGCTCCTCCAGCACGTCGACGATGGCCTCCCCGGCCCGCCGGGACGCCCGCTGGCAGGCCTGGAAGAAGGCGAGCTTGGCCGGGCTGGCCTTGCTGCCCAGCTTCTTGTCGATGTGCAGCTCGCTCAGCTGGGACAGCGCCGCCTGCAGGGTGTAGTCCGGGGCGGTGACCGCGAACCACTGCAGCGGGGTCTGCGCCTCCACGATCAGCGGCGTGTAGGAGAACTGGATGCGCACCCCGCGGGCGTCGGCGCCGAACGACTCGCGGACGTCGGCCAGCCGCCGGCCCAACTCGACCACCCGCATGACGTCGGCGGCCTCCTCGCCGGGCCAGTTGGTGATGAAGTAAATCTTTATCTTCCTGATGCCGCACCTGATAGCGGCGGTGACCGCGCGGACCACCTCGTCGTCGCTGGTGCCCTTGCCAGCCACGTCCCGCAGCCGCTGGCTGCCCGCCTCCAGGCCGAGGGTCAGGCTGTCCTGCCCGGCCGCCTTCAGCAGCCGGGCGAACTCGGCGCCCTCGGAGGTGAAGTCGTCGATCCGCATGGAGCTGGCGTCGATCCAGGGCGTGACCTGCTCCATGATCCCGGCGATCAGCGCCTTGAGCTGGGTGTGCACCGGGGGGTCGGGGGCGACCAGGCTGATGTCCAGCGAGCCCATGTTCAGCCGCCACCGCTTAGCCGAGGCCAGCACGTAGGGCACCGAGCGCTGCCGGTACGGCTTAGTCACCCAGCTCAGCTTGCAGAAGCTGCACCAGCAGGTGCAGCCGCGGCCCACCTCGACGTCGCCGGAGCCCATGCCCGGGTCGGAGTACAGCAGCGGGGACCGGGTGAACGGCGCGATGGCGTTCAGGTCGCGCACCTGGCGGGCGCGATGCGTCAGCCCCAGCGACGAGGCCATCCCGGAGACCATCAGGGTGGTCTCGGGCAGCCCGCGGTCCTGGTACTTGTAGGTGAACTCGGTGAACCGGGGGAAGTAGACGTGCGGGAACTGGCGGGCCAGCCGCTCGTAGCAGCCGAGCCGGTCCCCGGCCCAGGCGCCGTCCGCTTTCATTGACGCGATGACAGCGCAGAAGTCGCTGATCCCGCCGGGGTTGCCCGGCTCGTCCTCGACCTCGCCCAGCCAGAAGCAGTCCAGCATCGGGGAGATGAACTCGGGCGCGCTGTAAGCCTGCCCGCCGGCCATGACCATGGGGTAGTCGGCGGCCTGCTCCTGGCGGTCCCGCCAGCGCAGCGGCACCCCGCTCATGGCCAGGGTCTTGGCGTAGTTCATCGCCAGCACCGGGTAGCTGACCGAGGTGCCGACCACGTCGAAGTCGGTCAGCTGGTGCCGGGTCTCGATGCCCCAGGCGGGCAGCCCGGCCCGCTCCAGGATGCCCAGGTCGCGCGGGGTGGCGGGCAGGTACCACCGGTCCGCCAGCCAGGACGGGTCGCCGTCGTTGATTCCCCAGTACACGACCGGGATGGCCATGTTGCCCGCGGCCTGCTCATACGGCCAGGAAGCGGCCATCAGCCAGCGGACCGCGGACCTGGACTTCCACAGTAGCGCCCGGTCAAACCCCGACTCGGCCAGCACGGTGTTCGGCTCGTCGCCGAGAAACTGCATCGGGCCGTCCATCAGGGCGAGATTCTCCCCGTCGCCGGCCTCCAGCCAGCGGCCGATGAACTCAGGAGTCCGGCTCGTCATCAGGTCGCTTCTCCATCACGTAGATCACCTGCAGCTGCGGCTGGCCGAACTCCACCGAGCGCCGGATCTCCGCGCACGCCTCGGCAGCAGACATGCCCTTCGGCAGCTGCAGGGTCAGCAGGACCGCCAGTTCCACTCACTCGACTTCGGCTTCGGTGACCCGGGTCACCAGGTCCGGCCCGAGCGACAGCCGGACCCGGCTGTCCGCGTACCGGCCCAGCTCCGGCTGGTGGGTGACGATGAGATGCTGCACCCCGGTCTCGGTGGCCACCTGTTGCAGGAACTCGGCCATGGCCGGCACGAGGTCCTCGGACAGCCAGGTGAACGGCTCGTCCAGGACCAGCATCCGCCGGACGTCCGGGGTGAGCAGCAGCACCACCAGGCGGAGCACGTAGCCGACCACCGCGGCCAGCCCGCCGCCGTGCGAGTCGAGCACCGGCCGCTCGGTGACCGCCCCGTCCCGCTCGGTCCGGATCAGCAGCCGCAGCACCGCCTGCCCGCCGACCTCGTCCGGCACCACCAGGAACGACAGGTGCGGCCCGAACACGGCCTGCAGCGCCCGGGTGACCAGGCCCTCGACCTGGCCGCGGGCGGTCTCCTGGGCCTGCTCCCCGATCGAGGTAAGCAGCGAGCCGACCTTATCGTACAGCTCCAGCTGCGCGGTCAGGGCCGCCACCTCGGCCTCGGCGGCCTTGCCGGCCTCGGCCACCTGCTGGGCCCGCCCGGCCTGCCGGTCCAGGTGCTGGCGCTGGCCGCGGACCGCCGCGGCCAGCTCGCTAACGCTGCTTCCCGCCATGGCGGTACGGCCGGGTGCGGTTGTAGGCCATCTTGCGCGTGTACTCGGCCTGCAGGTCGACGCCGTAGAACTCGCAGAGCTGGGCGAGGAACATCAAGATGGTGCCGAACTGGCGGCGCCAGGTCCAGCCGCCGCGGTCGCCCTCCTCATCAGGCCAGTCGTCCGCGTCATGCGCCATGGACGCCTTGGCGATCATGACGTGCAGGATGTCCATGTTGGTGAGGAACGAGCCGCTGATGCTGTAGCGGCCAGCGTGCCGGGATGCCTCGGCGGCCAGGTTGACGCCGAACAGCTCGCTGTCGTCCAGCAGCCGGATGAGCAGGTCGGCAAACTCGCTGCCGACGCCCTCGGGCTTGCTGGCATCCAGCGCCAGCTGGTTCCCGGTCACCTTGCCGGTCATGTCGGTCATGTCCCAGTGCCGCCAGGCGGACCCGGCCTCGGAGACCTCCTCGTGCAGCAGGGCCATGCAGTCGGCGAAGACCGGGGGGTCCTCGCGCCAGCCCATGGCGTGGCAGTACCGGTCGACCTCAGCCTGCATCTCGGGCAGCGGCCAGAACTGAATGATTGCGCTCATGGTGGTTCATACGTCCCAGCCGCGCTTCCGCAGTGCCAGGACCATCGCGCCGAACTCCTCGATGGCGCGGCGCACCGCGGTGAGCGTCTCCTCGTCCGGCAGGTACGGCCCGTCCCGCACGATGGCGACGTTGACCGCCCGCACGCCCTTCTCCGACAGCTCGGTGTCATAGGTGACCGGAGTGCCCTCGGCCAGCTCCTCCTGGCTGGTGCCCGGGGCCAGGCCCCGGACGTGCACGAACACGTCAGCGCCGCCCTCATCGGGAGTGATGAAGCCGAACCCGCGGCCGGAGTTGTACCGTCTTATCTGCCCGCTGCTCACCGGGGGCTCCTCAGTAGCCGAGGTGCTGCGGCAGCATCTGCGGGATGACCCCGTAGACGCCGGCGGCCTCGTCGGCCAGCAGCAGGTGCGAGCGCTGGCGGCCGGGGTCCCTGCCGACCCGGAACCGGCAGGAGGCGGCCGGGTGGACGTCGAGCATCGCGTACAGGAAGCCGCCGTTGACGATGAGCTGGCGTGGCCCGCCGCCCCAGGTCGCGCCGATGGTCTCCCGGGCGCCGTTGTCGTCCTTGTCCCGGGCCACCAGGGTCAGGCGGCCCGCCTCCAGCTCCAGCGCGATGGCGGAGGTCTCGGCGTCGGCGTTGATCCGGACCCGGCGGATGGCGGCCAGCAGCTCGGCCTTGTCCGCCTCCAGCTCCAGCTCGTTGGCCCGCGCGGCGGCCAGGTGCTTGTCGCTGAGCGCGAACTCCTTGCCGTGCTTGAGCACGGCCAGGGTGACCGGGCCGAGCCGGAACGCCAGCGCGCCCTCGGTCTGCCCGGCCGCGGCGCTCTCCTCGGCCCCGGCGGCCAGCAGCTTGCACAGGTCGTCGAGCACCGAGGCGGGGATGCCGCAGGGGAACGGGAAGCCGGGCACCGGGGCGCGGGCGAACTGGCCGCTGTCCCACGCCGAGGCGCACATGACCTTGCCCCACGCGGCGATGCCGACCTGGGTGTACTGCGGGCGGCCGGTGTCCTTGCCGACCGCGTGCCGCACGACGGACAGCGCGCCGAGCAGTTCCTTGCGGCCGACCGGCTCGAAGGCCACCCCGGCCAGGTCGAGCAGCACCGGGTACCGGGTGCCGGGCGGCAGCTTCAGCGTCCAGCTGGCGGCGCCGGCGGTCACGGTCGCGTGATTCCGCTTCACCGCCACGGTGACGTCGCCGTCCGGCGCCTCGGCCAGCAGCGCGCGAAGCTTGCGGGCGGGCAGGTAGAACACGCCCTCGCCCTGGGTGGTCACCGAGGCGGTCTCGGCCCACACGGTCTGCACCATGTTGGTGCCGGCCAGCTGCAGCCAGCCGGCCCGGACGGTGACCTGGAAGCAGCCGAACACCTCCTGGATCAGGTGCCCGGTGGGGATGACGACGACGGCCTGGTCGACCAACCGGGCCAGCGCGAACCGGCGGACGGTGAAGGACAGCTCGCCGTAGTCGACCTCAGCCATTGCCGCCCGCCCCGGCCAGCTCGGCGCGGACCTTCGCCAGCTCGGCGGCCAGCTGCTCTTCCAGCCCGGCCAGCAGCTCCTCGGCCTCCTCGCCGGGCGCCACGCCGAACTCGGACTGCAGCGCCTCGGCGGCGGCCCCCTCCCGGGCCTCGGCCTGCTCCAGCCGGTGCTGGGCGCGGGCCCCGGCGGCCTGCGCCTCGGCAATCTGCCCGCGCAGCGCGGCCACCTGCTCCTCGATGCTCGGCATTTACCGGATCACCCTCCGCCTATTAACCGCGAACCGCTGATCTTCTCCCATCAGCGGACCTCCTGCATCCTGATACGTCCGGCCGCGAACGAGATCAGAAACCGTTCGCTGAGAGACAGAGAACTCCAGCGCCAGCTCACGCTGCAGCCCACCTCCGCCTGAATACCTGACCCTGATGAGACGTGCTTGCTCGTTAGTCAGCTTCGCTAGCGAATTACGCTCACCGGGCTGCTGCTGAATCAACCGCGCCCGCCCGCGCTCAATGCACTCCCGGACATTCTGCAGCTGCGTCCCCTCGTGCACATGCGACGGATTAAGAGCATTGCAGCACAAGGTGAAATCACAGCCGTGCAGGCCATGCGGGTCTGGCCAGCGGCCATAGACGAGAGCGAACGCAACACAGTGCGCCGGACGGTTACACCGTTTCGCGACACCGAGCTGCCCGGCCTGCAACCGGAACTGACCGTAACGCCCGTGCGCTGCCAGCCACGGCCAGCACTCGCCATATCCCCGGCGGTCCACCTTCTGCCAGAAGCGCTCCTCAAGCGACAATGCTGACACGGCCCCTCCCCCCACGGACAGTCCACGCTGGGCAGGCGTGCGAGACCTCGCACCACTGGCAGTAGTCACCGGGACGAGGGTCCAGGCGGCCGGCCAGGATGTCGGACGCGGCCCGCTCGATCCGGGCGCCCATCTCCCGGATGGCCGCCGGGGTGATGGTGACCGGCAGCACCCGCTGGTCGCACATCGGCTGGATCAGCCCGGCCATGGCCGGCCAGCGGCCCAGCTGCTCCGCCCCGGACGCGCGCACCGCGATGGCGTAGAAGACCAGCTGGGCGACCACCTTGCGCCAGTACTCGTTGTTCTGGGTGGCCTTGAGGTCCCACACCGCGACCCGGCCGCGGTTGTCAAACACGAGCAGGTCGGCCTCGCCCACCAGCCGCACCGCGATGCCGTGCACCTCGAACGGCACCTCGAACCGGTAGGCCGGGGTCCAGTCGAACGGCAGGCAGTACTTGCCGAGGATCTCCTCCAGCCGGGTGACCAGCTCGCGGACGAACTCGCGGACCTCGGCCCTGTCGGTCGGGGACTTCCACTTCACGATGCCGTCGCCGGTCTCCCGGGCCTCGGTGACGGTGGCCTCGAAGACCTCGTCCAGGTGCTCCGTCATCCAGCCGGGCGGCGGCTCGTCCATGGACAGCCAGCGGCGCATCAGCTGGTCAGCGATGTTCCCGTGGATGTAGGACCGGATGTCGGCCACCTTGGCCTTCTTGCGCTGGGCCAGCAGCTGCCCCTTCTGCGGGCACTCGTCATGAACTCGAAGCCGCGACCAGCTCAGCCTCACGGGCCCCT
>Ga0306919_10000012_pt1 | contig 59747 bp, 58 predicted proteins | sample flu12Cox44000172_FD_203764 | JGI IMG/M metagenome (GOLD analysis project Ga0306919, IMG submission 203764) | Lab enrichment of tropical soil microbial communities from Luquillo Experimental Forest, Puerto Rico - flux4day.12C.oxic.44.000.172 (v2)... | ecosystem: Environmental > Terrestrial >... | reverse complement strand
TACTTGCGACCGTGAAAATATCAACGGAGGCGATTAGCACACGCATGAACACCCCCAATCTATTCGGCGTGTAGCCGAATATTCAGCACGAATTAGAAAATGCCGATGACAATTAGCTCACCGAGTTCGATGTCTAGGTTGACCGAGTTCGTAATATGATGGTTCATCACCAACGCACACATAACATCCTCCTAATCTGTCGGGAAATCACACACGCCGGTTTTGGCTTTGCTCAATGTTCCACTAGCACAGCGCTCAGTACCGCGGCTTCACATGTCTGAGCAAAGGCTCATCACGGTAGATTTGCAGTCGGGTGGCCCGCAAACCCGGCACGCCATAGGCTGCAATTCCCCGCTCCCAGGCATGAAACTCTTCCTCCGACAGTTCATAGCGGCGGCACGCTTCTTCTAGATCGATCGCTCCGCTGCGCACTGCAGCAACTACCGCGGCCTTGCGGCGTGCGACCCAGCGTTTGGTCCCGCGGGGCGGCAAGTCGGCAGTGGCGGCGCTAGTGCCCAGCAATATTTTGCCGGCAGTCAAACCATCCATGTCTCGCTCCCGCGCATGCCGGGGAGAGTTGGCTAAGTCTTAGGACGCACCTCGGGCTTTCGGCGAAGATCCTCGTCGAGATAGGAGGTAGCGAACGGGAGCGGCGCGGCATTCCGGCGAGCGCTTTCTGCCCGTCACTGAGTCAATAGTTGGTGAAGCCAGCCGTCTCAAATTTTTTTTAAAAACTTGAACCTTTGGAGAGTCCCAAGTTTGCTGCCGTAAAACCTCGACGGGACCGGCCGGCGCGCGCCCGGTTTGACCGACGGTGGTTGGTGTGCAGGGCGCGGCAAACTCGGCTGCCACCTCCATCGGCTAAGCTGCAAGCTTTGAATAGAAATCGGCTGCGGCTCCTGAAAGCGGCCGGCCCCTCGTTGTTTTGATGCAATGACGAAATCCGCTGGGAAAGACGTGTAGCGTCCGGTCCTTCGGAGCCAACGGCTATCGATCACGCTGCCAGCCAGTACCGAGCGCATGAATGATGTCGTCGACGAACCGCTGTTTGTTTATACCTGTTGAGAGGGATGCCGAAGGAATTCACGCGCTTGAAATGGACTTCTGAGGGCGGACCGGAGACCCTTTTCGGCGGCAGGGACGCGCCGCTTTTCGGACGTCGCCAAAGGCGGCCACGCGGACCGCGCCTGCCGGTCATTGCGGTGACCGGATTCCTCGGGGCGGGGAAGACAACCTTGATCCGCGCGTTGCTCGATATGCCGGAGGGCGCCAACACCGCGGTCGTCGTCAACGAGTATGGCGAGGTCGGCGTCGACCACGCTTTGTTGCGGTCGAGCAGTGATGTCACGGTGCTGCTCGGCAATGGCTGCTTGTGCTGCAGCGTTCGCACCGATCTGCAAGAGACGTTGCGTGGCCTGTTCGCCGACCGGGCGCGCGGAGCCGTGCCGAGCTTCGAGCGGGTCGTCATCGAGACCTCCGGCCTCGCCGACCCGGGCCCGGTATTGCAGACCTTTGCCACCGATCGCGCCCTCGGCCGCGAATTTCACCTGCAAGCGCTCGTTACCGTCATCGATGCCGTCAATGGCGAAAGCAATATCGAGCGGATGCCGGAGGCGCGCAAACAGGCGGTTCTTGCCGACCGCATCGTCGTCACTAAAGGCGACCTCGCGGATGACGCGAGAACATCGCAGCTGGTCGACCGTCTCGGCGCGCTCAGCTCCGCCCCGGTCGCTATCGCCGCCAATGGCGCGATCGCGCCCGCTCTTCTGCTCGACGAGCCGGCGACGCCGCGGCAGGGGTTCGATCTCGGCGAGGACGCCGAGCACACGCACGGGCTGCAGAGCTTCTCGCTGATTTTCGAAAAACCTCTGTCCTGGCCTGCGCTCGAGCAAACAATTGCCGTGCTGACCGCATTGCGCGGGTCCGACTTGTTGCGCGTCAAAGGGTTCGCCGCGATCGAGGAATGTCGCGGGCCCGTCGTCATTCATGTCGTTCAACATGTCGCACATCCGCCGGTCGAGCTCGAGGACTGGCCCGAGGACGACCGTCGAACGCGTTTGCTTTTCGTCACCCGCGGCCTGCCGCGCGAGTTGGTCGCGCAGCTCTTCGCCAGCGTCGCCGCCGTGACCCCTGCGGCACGCGCGTGAGTCGTTCCTCGTTCGATCGTTCTTGCTCGTTTGTTCAAAAGGCGGCTGCCTCCTTTGCCAGCGCGGTCAGCCGCGGGGCATGGCTACGAAGCGGACGGTGCCGGTGCTTCGTTTGCCACAATAAATGCCCTCCGCCGGGGATGAAATCCGAGATACGCGAAAGCGGTTTTCGGTTGCCGTGACACAACAGCAAATTGCACTCGCCATCAGCGCAGGCTCTTTTGGCCTGATTATCGGGTTTCTCGCCGGATACGCGATGCGCGCCTACATTTCGCACCTGCGCCATCGCGGCAGGGTCTGAGCGCCGCTACCGCCGGGCGGCAAGGCGGCCCGCAATGTGGAGACCGGGATTAGAGCTCGGCGGCCCAACCGCAAGCTCTTTGCTTTGGTACGTGTGGGGAAGCAGCCGCTTGTGAAGCTGTGGCCGCGAGAAACGCCCGTGGAGCGTGCGCGACAGCGTCAAATGCGATGCAGAGGGCGCCAAGTAGGCATTTATCAAATTGACAAATGAGCGGTTTTCGTGATATTTGAACCCAGTGAGTACGAGTGGCAGCTGAATGGCTCGGGGTTACAAGTCAAGATTCCGAATTACATATTTTGACGGAAAGAACAGCGAAAAACAGCGGTGGAACAGCGGGCGCTTCGCTGTTATCTCAGCGGCCGAACCGCCAAACAGTCAGGATTTCCACGGCGGACGAGATGTCGCCCGCTGTAAATTTCCGGCCAAAACAGCGAAAAACAGCGAACAGCGCGATAACGGGACGCGTCATTCATCTCACTGAAGCCTCCCGACACAACCAATTCCATACGCGTCGGTTTTTCTTACAGCCGACGGTAGTCAATCCGGCTCGTTCCGTCGCCGCCTCGGAGTTCTTATAACTTATTGATTTTAAGGAGGTGTGCGGAAACCGCGTCGCCTTGGACCGGTTCCGGGCCCCAAACCTTTTTGGTGCCGACGGGCGTCGGGATTTTTTACATCTGATTCCCTGGCTTACCGCAAGTATCTGAAGAACCCTCCGATTTGGATTTGGCATGAACCTTGCTCGAATCTCTGACAGCCAAATAGGAGATCGGGTAATGCGGAAAAAAAATTACGGGCGGTTGTTGGGAGCGGTGGGTTTTGCAACGTTGTCAGGATCCGCGGCGCTCCTCGTCGGCGCTGCATTCCTAGGGGCACCGACCCCAGCACAGGCCGCTTACGCTGTCAACGTGTACGACGACGGGGTTCTGCAGGGCGGCATCACTACTTTGGTCTCCGGCAATAGCTTGATTTTTACCGGGACGACAACGCACTTTAGCATCACCAACGGGTCTGGGTTGAGCAACAACCCGGGGACGCAAGGCGGTAGCAACCTGGATCTGAGCAGCAATGAGCAGATCAATACGACGTTCGGGGCCACCGGCGGTACCCACACTATTCAAATCGTGCTGTCTCAGACCGGCTGGACCGCGCCCACCGGGAGCCCCCTGGGATTGAGCAGCAGCGCCGGTGGATCCATCGCCTACGTAGCGGGCACCAATCTGTTGGCCACCGAAATGGTCACCTCCACCTACCAGGGCTTCCTGGACAACACGAATACGCTCTTCGGACAGCCAGCTGCGGGTGCGACACCCCTCCAAAACGCCAGTGACAGCCTGAGTACGGTAGGAACAGGCCCCCTGGTGTATAGCCCGGGCACGTCGATCGCCCTCGTGTCTGGAGGCACGCCGTTTTCGCTCACCAACGTTTTGTCGTTCACCTTTGCGCTGTCTGCGGGAAGTGGGCAGGACACCGCCAATGCCTCCGTCTCTACCGTCGCTGATGCCGTCCCCGAACCGGCCTCCCTGACGATCCTCGGTGGCGCTCTCGTTGGCCTGGGTTGGCTGGGCCGGCGCCGTCGCCTAGTCGCGTAAAAAATCCGACACTCCTAACGCGAGAGCGGCGCCTTCCGGCGCCGCTTTTCGTTTCGGGACAGGCTAGCCGTAGAACGCAGCGAGCCACACGGTGGCGGCGCCAGGGTCGGTCCACTCGACGCGGTGACGGCGGTGCGGGGCAATGTCGAGGCAGTCGCCCGGCCGCAACAGGCGCGCCTCGGCTTCGTCAGCAAAGAGCAGCCGGGCGGCGCCGGCGAGCAGCAGTACCCATTCGCCTTCATCCTGCTCGTACCAGAAGCCGGGCGGGCTCGCCTGGCCGAACGATACGATCCGCGTAATCCGCAGGCCGGGCCGGGTCAGAAGCTCATCGACATGCTCGGCGGCACGCGCGTCAGGCAACGGGGAGAGAACGTTCATGGCGCTGTCGCTGCCAGGACTCCTGCAATCGCGCGGCGCCACCCCGCATAGCGCTCCGCACGTTCGGCTGCGGGCATCTGCGGCGTGAAGCGCCGCCCGGCTCGCCACGCGCCAACCATGTTCTCGGGCTCCGGGTAGAGCCCCTGTGCTAACCCCGCGACATAGGCGGCGCCCCACGCGGTTGTCTCGATCTCCGCCGGGCGCTCGACGGTCGCCGGCACGACATCGGAAATGAACTGCATTGTCCAATCGCTCGCCGCCATCCCGCCGTCGACGCGCAACGTCGTCACGGAGATGCCGGCATCGGCCTTCATCGCGTCGATGAGGTCACGCGTCTGATAGCCCGCAGCCTCGAGTGCCGCCCGCGCGATTTCCGCCGGACTGCACTCCGCGGTCATTCCGATCAGCGCGCCGCGCGCCCGCGGCGACCAATACGGCGCCCCGAGCCCGGCAAAGCCCGGGACGAAATAGAGGCGCTGCTGCGGGTCGGCACGCGACGCGAGCGGCTCCGCCTCGGCTGCCGTCTGGATCGCGCCGAGCCGGTCGCGCAGCCAGTTGACTGCCGCGCCGGCTACGAAAATGCTGCCCTCGAGGGCATAGGCCGTCTCGCCGCCGAGGCGGTAGGCGATCGTCGTCAGCAAGCGATGGCGCGAGGCTACCGGCTCGCTCCCGACATTGAGCAGCGCAAAGGCTCCGGTGCCGTAAGTCGACTTCACCATGCCCGGCTGGAAGCAGGCCTGTCCGATCAGCGCCGCCTGCTGGTCGCCGGCGATCCCGGCGATCGGGACGGGCGCGCCGAGCATCTCGGAGGTCGTCATCCCGTAATCGGCGGCGGTATCCATCACCTCGGGCAATATTGCCCGAGGGATGCCGAAAGCATCGAGAAGCCCGCTGTCCCACTTCAGGCGCCCGATGTCGAAGAGCATCGTGCGCGAGGCGTTCGTCACGTCAGTCGCGTGGAGGAGGCCGCCCGTCAGGCGCCACAGCAGAAAACTGTCGACCGTGCCAAAGGCAATCTCTCCGGCCCTGGCACGCTCGGCCAGTCCGGGCACCGTATCGAGCAGCCAGCGGATCTTCGAAGCGGAAAAATAAGGATCGATGACGAGCCCGGTGCGCTGCGCGACGGTATCGGCGAGTCCCGCTCCGCGCCAGCGCTCGCAGAGCGCGGCCGACCGCCGGTCCTGCCAGACGATCGCGTTATGAACCGGTCGGCCGGTCGCGCGCTCCCACAGCAGCGTTGTTTCGCGCTGGTTGGTAATGCCGATCGCCGCAATCAGGCCATCCGCAGCCGCGGCCGCCTCGCGGCAGGTCGACACAACGCTCTGCCAGATCTCTTCCGGATCATGCTCGACCCAGCCTGGCCGCGGGTACAGCTGCGTGAGCTCGATCTGCGCGGTACGCCGAGCGCGTCCCGACGCGTCGAACAGGATCGCGCGGGTGCTGGTGGTACCCTGATCGATCGCTAGGACAAGGGCCGGTCGGCTCATCGCGCGAGTGACGCAGGAGAGGCTCCGGCGCCGCTGCGCAGAGTCGTTGCGCTTCGCTGAAGGATTTTGACGGCTCTGCCGCGCCAGATCCGGTCGAACTCGATCCGGTCAATCCCCGGCCGCCGCCCGCGTCGCCCGTAACGCGGCCTGCGTTCGGTTGGCGACGTTGAGGCGCCGTATGATCTGCTTGACATGCGCCTTGACCGTGCTCTCGGACATGCTGAGCGCGCCGGCGATCAGCTTGTTGGATTTGCCCTCCGCGATCAGCTCGAGCACGTCGCGCTGGCGCCGGGTCAGATCGCGCCACGGTGCGCGCTGAGCCCGCTCCGCGGGCGCGCTCTGGGGCGCCTCGCTCAAGGCCAACGGTACGTAGGTTCCACCGGCTCGCACCCGCTCGAGCGCCGCCATCAGAACTTTCAAACTATGGCTCGTCGGCATAAACCCGCGCGCGCCGCCGCGAAGGATCGCGTGAGCTCTCTCCGGATCGTCGCACTCCGCGGCGACGAGGATCGGCGTTTGCGGCGCGGCTGCCGCCAACATGGCAATATCGGAAAGGCCGATATGGGCGCAGGTCGATCCCGCGAGGAGGATCACGTCGAACTCCTCGCCGTGCCGCATCAGGCCAGCCAGGTCTCGCGCTGCTGTGACATCGGTGACGCGCCAGCGCCGCGGTTGTTGAGCGAGGGCGAGTTTGAGGCAGTCGCCGCGCAATCGACTCTCATCGACGATCGCCAGATGACGCCGGATCCCACTGGAGAATCCGTGTAGCACCCTCGGTGGAGAGTTCCGCTCGCTCTCAATGCAGTGATCGAGCATGTTACTGGTGTGCCTCGAAGAACGCAGTTTTATGTGTGTTTATCCGAGAGAATGACGCCGCGATTGAAGCATATGCCGTAAAATTTTGTAATCCCATGTAACAGTCGGTAAATAAAATCCGCCGGCGCCGCTCCGGAACTTGGTTATTACCGGAATTAACCAGCCACACCCGCCATCTCACATAGCGCTAACCATTCGCTGTCGGTCACGGGACAGACCGACAAGCGCGATTGCTTCAGCAAGGAAAGGCCGGAGAGTGCGGGATTGGCTCTCATCGCCGGGAGCCCGACGGGTGTCCTGACCGCGGCGGCTGGTTTGATGTCGATCATGCCGAGCTTGCCGCTCTTATCCGCAGGATCGGGATAGAAGGTCCTGACGACCTCAGCGATCCCGACGATCTCCTTGCCCTCGTTCGAATGATAAAAAAAGGCCCGGTCCCCGGCTTTCATCGCCCGCAGGTTGTTCAATGCCTGCGCGTTTCGCACCCCGTCCCAGTGCGTACGCCCGTCAGCCATTAGTTGATCCCAGGAATAGCTCGATGGTTCCGATTTGAGCAGCCAGTACGCCATCGCCTGTCTTTCCGTAGTCGGCTAAAGCAGCCGATAGTCGGCCTGGTCCTCATAAACCGAGCCGGCCTTGGTTTGGAAGCTCGCGATCAAGCTAAACGCTTCGACCGCAAGCGGGTCGGCGCGAAAGCGCGCATGTGTGGTAAGAAAATCGCGCAGCTTGTCGAGCGGCGGATCGCGAAGCCGCGCGAGGGTGACATGAGGGCTGAACTTGCGCGGCTCCGGCGGCAGCCCCACCCGGATCAGCGCCTGTTCGATCTTATCGCGCAACCCGACGAGTTCGGGGCTGCGCTCGATCCCCGCCCACAGGCTGCGCGGCTTGTCGCCGAACACGCCAGTTCCGGCCATTTGTAACGTGAAGCGGCGAGCGCGCAGCCGCGATAATGCGTCATCGATGTCGGCGGCGAGATCCTCGCTGATTTCACCGATGAAGCGGAGCGTCACGTGAAAGTTGCCGGGATCGACCCATTTCGCCCCCGGCACCCCGGAACACAACAGCGACAGCCGCAGCTTCAGTTCCGGCGGAAAGCCGATGCCGACAAAAAGACGCAACATAACAGCCGCTCACCCGCCAACGTCGCCCATTCAGGTAAAGAGGGTCAGTACGCCGGTATGGCCGTAAAGCCGGTCGCGCGAGATCTCGCCGTTGGCGAAGAAGCCGACCAGCGGGAAGTCACCAAAAGCATCGCGGATCAGCGCGGTTTCCACTCCGGCCTCGCCGAACAGCGCCGCCCCGCGGGCTACGCAGCTGACATAAATACCGGCTTTGGGGGGCTCGTTGAGGCGCGCGCCGAGCTGGCGCAACATGCGGCCCATGTCTTGCCGCGCGCTGTCGGGATCTCGGCGACAGAACACAATCGCCTCGCCGGCCGCGATCTCGGCACCGAGTACGAGCCAACCGTGGCCGGGATCGATAGCAAGCAAGTTGCGAACGAGATAGTCCCCGGTGTCCGAACCGGCAACCGGCAGGCCGGCAAAGATCAGCCCGCCGACGCGCCGCAAATCAACGGCGAGCGCGGGCCCGATATCCTCGACGAAGACCGAGAGCGCCGGCCGCCCGTCGATGATCATGACGACGTTGTCGCGCGCTTCGTCGATCCGGTGCACCGGCCCGATCGGCGAACAGCCCTGGGTCAATCCGGTGGCGACGGCAATCTCCGGCGCCAGCATCAGTCCGGCCAAGCCGTTCCCACCGAATCCGTCCTCCCCAGGAGTTCGGGACAGCAGCGGCTGGGCGCAGCAGTGTGATACGAGACCCCCGACGAGGAAGGCGCCGCTCGCGGCGGCCACCTCGATTGCCGCCCTCGGCAAATCTGGGCAGCGCGGATCGGCGTGGACCAACGCCAAGGTCGGCTGGACCCGTTCCATCCACTCGGCATGCCGGCGCGGCATATCGGATCCCGGATCGTCGGTGGGGGCAACAACCCGAAAACTGTCGGGCGGCAAGGCTGCCGACATCACCACCGCCGCCGCCTGATCGAAGATCTCCTCGCTGCCGGAGCAGACACCGAGACCGACCCCGCCAACCCAGGAGCTGATCCCGGTATGGTCGGTGAGCGCACGGACGAGTTGGGGCAGGACCGACGCCGCCGGCTCGGTCACATATAAAATCCCCAAATTCGCCCCATCGACTGCCGGGATCCCGGCAATGCACTGCTCCGTCAAGCTCGCCGGATCTCCCAGCGCCACCGTAGCCGCAAACCTCGCGTTCATGACTGGCTCCCGATCAGATCAGCGACCACAGGCGCGATTTTGTCGACAAGGACCGCCACGCCGCGCTCGTTCGGATGAAGTCCATCCGGTTGGTTGAGTTCCGGTTTCATCGCCACACCTTCGAGCAGAAACGGATAGAGCGGCAAATGATGGAGGCGGGCAAGCTCGGGGAAAATTAGGTCGAAAGCACGCCTGTAATCCTCGCCCCAATTTGGCGGTGCGAGCATCCCGACAAGCAGCAGCTTTGCGCCGCTCGTTTGGATCTTGACAATAATCTTGTCGAGATTGTCGCGTACCGTCGATGGCTCGATGCCACGCAGCGCGTCGTTGGCGCCGAGCGCCAGGATCACGAGATCGGGTTTGTCAGCGAGCGCCCAGTCGAGCCGCGCAAGACCGCCCGCGGTCGTGTCGCCGGAGACCCCCGCATTGACCACCCGCGCCTCGATCCCGCGCTCGTGGAGCCATGCCTCCAGCCGCACCGGGAAAGCTTGTCCGGCCGGCAACCCATAGCCGGCGGTAATGCTGTCGCCGAAATCGAGGATCACCGGCACATGTGCTGCCGCCGAAAAAGGAACAATTATGACGGTCAACGCGATTGCGGCAAAGAATCGGCCGAGGCGGGGAGCTTGGCGCAAGGACGAACCGGAGCGCTCGCGTCGCATCGCGTTGAAAGCCCGGGCCGCCGCGCCATATCGTCGGAGACCTTTGCGGCCCCAGCCGGTCTGCCGCGCTCCCGCTTCAGACGGAGAATGACCACCTCGATTCATCCCGGCGGCCCGATCGTGATGCTGGACGATGCCCACCTAACACTGGGGAGCGCAGCGGGCCCCGTCAACATTCTGCGCGGCGTCTCGCTCGAGATCAGGGCAGGAGAAACCGTCAGCATAGTCGGCCCGTCCGGCTCGGGGAAATCGACGTTGCTGATGATCGTCGGCGGATTGGAACGGCTGACCTCTGGAAGAGTGGTGATCGACGGCACCGACATTGGCGGACTGGACGAGGATGCTCTTGCCCGGCTGCGCCGCACCAGGATCGGCATCGTATTTCAATCCTTTCATCTGATTGCGACAATGACGGCGCTCGAAAATGTCGCGATCCCGCTCGAGCTCGCTGGTCGGACCGATGCCTTCGTCACGGCCGCAGAGGCGCTCGCAGCGGTTGGTCTCGGTCATCGTCTGACCCATTATCCCGGCCAACTTTCCGGCGGTGAGCAACAACGCGTGGCAATCGCGCGCGCGTTCATCGCCGGTCCGAAACTGCTGCTGGCTGACGAGCCCACCGGCAATCTCGACGGCGCGACCGGCCGTATTGTCATCGATTGCCTGTTCGAGCATCACGCCCGCCTCGGCACGACCTTGCTGCTGATCACCCATGACCCGGCCATTGCCGAACGATGCGAGCGGCAGGTTCACCTCTCGGACGGCAAGATCGTCGAGGATCGGCGCACCGGCGCGGTCCGCGCCAGTGCTGTGCGGCGCGCATTGTGAGCTTGGCGTCGCCGTTTTACGCTTTCCGCCTCGCGCGGCGCGAGCTGCGCGGCGGCATTCGGGGTTTGCGCGTATTTCTTGGCTGCCTCGCACTCGGCGTGACGGCGATCGCCGCGATCGGGTCGGTGGCGGCTTGCGTCACCGGGGCGATCAAAGCCGACGCGCGCGACCTGTTGGGGGGCGATGCCGAGGCGCGGCTGGCGTACCGCCAAGCCGACGACGCCGAACGCGAGTACCTCTCCCGCAGCGGCACGGTTTCCGAAATCGCGACGACGCGGGCGATGGCGCGCACCGAAAACGGCAATCGCCGCAGCCTCATCGAGCTCAAAGCGATCGACGCCGCCTACCCGCTCTATGGTACGGCCGTCGTTTTGCCGGCGCAGGCTCTCACCAACGCGCTGGCGCGGCGTGACGGCAGCTACGGCGCGGCGGTCGACCCTGTGATTCTCGGCCGACTCGGTCTCGCGATCGGCGACAGCATCAAGATCGGCGACGCGTCGCTACAGCTGCGCGCCACGATCGCGCGGGAGCCCGACGCAGCAACCAGCGGCCTGATCTTCGGCCCTCGGGTATTGATCTCGGCCGAAGCGCTTGCCGAAACGGGACTGATCCAACCGGGGGCGCTGGTCACCTATCATTACCGTTTGCGGCTTCCCGCCGGGGTCGATCCGGCGGGCTGGGCAACGGCGGCGCGGGTGGCCTTTCCCGAGGCCGGCTGGCAGATCCGCAGCTTTGGCGAAGCCTCACCTTCGCTAGAGCGTTTGATCGACCGCGTGGCGCAGTTTCTGAACCTCGTCGGATTGACCGCGCTGCTTGTCGGCGGGGTCGGTATCGGCAACGCCGTCAGCGGCTACATTGCCGGGAAGACCGAGACCATCGCCACCCTCAAATGCCTGGGAGCGGCGACCCGGCTCGTGTTCGCAGCGTATTTCGTCGAGATTATGGTCCTTGCTGCTCTCGGCATTGTTGTCGCGCTCGTGTTCGGCGCGGCGGCACCGCTGGCCGCGGCGCCGCTGCTCGGGTCCGTCCTCCCCGTCTCCGTCCGCTTTGCGGTCTATCCGGTGCCGCTTGCCCTGGCCGCATCGTTCGGTCTGCTGACGACGCTCGTCTTCTCGCTTTGGCCGCTGGCTGGCATTGGCCGAATTCCGGCGGGCGCGCTGTTCCGCGATACCGTAGACCGAGCACGACGTTACATACCGGCCGGGGTGGCGGCCGCGACCGCGGTTCTGATGCTCGCTCTCGCCGCGCTGGCCGTGTTGACCGCTCGCGATCGAGCCGTCGCGCTGTGGTTCGCGGGCGGCTCCGCTGCCGCTTTTGCCCTCTTTCACGCCGCGGGGACTGGAATCACACTGCTCGCCGGCAAGTTGAGGCGACCACACCGGCCGGCGCTGCGCTTTGCCATCGCCAACTTGCACCGCCCGGGAGCGCCGACGGCACAAATCGTGTTGTCGCTCGGCATCGGGCTCACCGTTCTGGTAGCCGGGGCACTCGTCGAGGGCAATCTCGTTCGTGAGGTCGAAAACCGGCTGCCGGCCGAAGCGCCGGCTTTTTTCTTCATCGACATCCAGCCGGATCAGCTGGCGGGTTTCGAGGGGATCGTGCGCGCCACCCCTGGCGCACGGTTCGAACAGGTACCGATGTTACGAGGCCGCATCACCCGGCTCAATGGGGTGCCGGTTGAGGAAGCGGCAGTCGCGCCGGAAGCGCAATGGGCGCTGCGCAGCGATCGCGGCCTCACCTATGCGACGACCATCCCAAAGGGTTCGCGGCTCGTCGCCGGAGCCTGGTGGTCGTCCGATTACCATGGCCCGCCGCTCGTCTCATTCGATGCCGCTTTGGCCCACGGCATGGGGCTTAAGGTCGGCGACACGCTGACGGTGAATCTGCTCGGCCGCGACATCACCGCGACGATCGCCAATCTGCGGTCGATAGATTGGGAGCGGCTGGGCATCAACTTTGCGATGGTGTTTGCCCCGGGTGCGCTCGAACACGCGCCGCAAACCCATCTCGCAGCCGCTTATCTGGCGCAGACCGAAGAGGAAGCGCTGGCGCGCGCGGTAATCGAGCGGTTTCCCAACATCTCGGCAATCCATGTCCGCGAGGCGCTCGCCGCGGTCGATCGCGTCGTCGGCATGATCGGAAATGCAGTTCGGCTGACCGCGCTAACAACGCTCGCCGCCGGGACGCTCGTCCTCGGTGGAGTGGTCGCCGCCGGGCATCGCCGGCGGGTTTACGATGCGGTCGTGCTCAAGGTTCTCGGCGCGACGCGCGGCGCGATCACCCGCGCCTTTCTGATCGAGCACGGGCTCCTCGGGGTGCTGACCGCGCTAATCGCCGGTGCCCTTGGGACCTTGGCCGCCTTTTTCCTCGTAACCCGGCTGATGAAGACCGACTGGGTGTTCCTGCCTGGGCCGCTGTTGTGGACTTCGGCTCTCGCCACTTTGCTGACCTTGACGCTGGGCTTTGCTGGAACTTGGCGCGCGCTCGGCACCAAGCCGGGTCCGTTCCTGCGAAACGACTGATCCCCTTGTCCCGCTCTAAAACGCTCGGTTGGCTCCTTATTGAAAAGATCCTGTTTTGTGCCAATATCGCTGCGCGAGGAATCATCCTCGCCCTTGCTACTCTCCTTGGAGGGGGTTTATGGCTCTAGGTTCGCAGCCCCGCTGGACGGTGCGGTCGGCGGACGCCCAGGTCGGTATCGATGTCGGCCTGCGGGACTACATGCTCCGCGTCTACAACTACATGGCGTCGGGGCTCGCGCTCACCGGTATCGTGGCTTATGTCGCGGCCTTTTCGGGTTTCTACGAGTCGATCGCCCGGACACCGTTGATCTGGCTTGTCATTCTGGCGCCCCTCGGCCTCGTCATGTTGATGAGCTTTGGTGTGCAGCGCATGCAGGCGAGCACACTGCAGCTCGTATTCTGGCTCTATTCGGGACTGATGGGGCTGTCCCTTGCGATGGTGTTCCTCGTCTTCACCGGGGCGAGCGTCGCGCGGGTGTTCTTCATTACCGCCGGTACCTTTGCTGCCATGAGCCTCTACGGCTACACGACGCAGCGTGACCTGTCGCAGTTCGGCTCGTTTCTGTTCATGGGGCTGATCGGCATCGTCATCGCTTCACTGGTCAACATCTTCATCGGCTCGACGGCGCTGCAATTTGCGATCTCGGTGATCGGCGTCATCGTCTTCACCGGCCTCACCGCGTGGGACACTCAACAGATCAAGGAGATGTACTACGCCGGCGATGGTTCTGAGATTGCCGGCAAGAAGGCGATAATGGGAGCGTTGCGCCTTTATCTCGACTTTATCAACCTCTTCATGATGCTGATGCAGCTGCTCGGCACCCGCCGCGATTAAGCCAAAACGGGTATCAACGGGACGATCCTCAACCGGCCGGGCCTCGCGCCCGGCCGCTTTCCGTATTGGGTTGTGGGGGGAAATCATGACCCGATCAGTAAGAACAGCCTTCCGCGCCGCGGCAGTCGTCGTTGTGGCGATGCCGGCAGCCGCGGTTCTAGAGAAGAGCGCGTCGGCCGGTGTGCTCGATCGCATAAGCCAAGACAAGACGATCCGAATCGCTTATCGCGAGGATGCGCCGCCCTTCTCCTACAAGGATAAGATAGGCGAACCCGCTGGTTTCATGGTCGACCTTTGCCGCGGGGTGGCTAAGAAGCTCGCGGAACAGCTGAACCTGACCCCGCTCAATGTGACCTACGTGGCGGTCACCGCTGCCGATCGCTTCGAGACCATCCGGCAGCAAAAGGCGGACCTATTATGCGAGCCGACCAGCGCTACCCTGTCCCGACGGGAGCTGGTCGATTTCTCTCTCGCGACCTTTGTCGACGGTGCCAGCCTGATGATCCGCGCCGACGGTCCGCACGATCTGAAGGCGATGTCTGGCAAGAAGATTGGTGTTCTCGCCGGTACGACAACCGAGCAAGGATTGCGTAACACCCTCAAAGCAGTTGGGATTACCGCCGATATCATTCCGGCAAAGACCCATGCCGAGGGCCTATCTATGCTGGATGACGGCAAGATCTCGGCCTATTTCGGCGACCGGTCGATCCTGGTGTCTCTGATTAGGGGCAGCAAGGCGCCCCGCAAGCTGGCGCTGGCTGAAAATTACCTTTCGGTCGAGCCTTACGCTCTGGCGCTGCCACACGGCGACGACGAATTTCGCCTCGCTGTCGACCGGGCTCTCAGCCACATTTATCGCAGTGGCGAGATTGCAGGCATATTCAACCGCACCTTCGGCGCCAACGCCAAACCGGGTCAGGTCCTGCAAACTCTCTATCTAATCACCGGACTGCCGGATTAGAACACGACCGGGGTTTACGTGTGGCTGTTTATTTTTGCCGAGCGATAATCTTGTCCTTGATCTGGTTATAGACGTTCGGAGGAATGACCTTACGCTGCGTGAGATCGTCCTTGCCGTTGTATGGCCTATTGGCGATGATCGCTTTTGCTCGCGCGGGACCGACGCCGGGGAGCCTATCGAGTTCCTCCGCACTTGCCGAGTTTATATCGACCAATTGTCCTGCTTGCGCGGATTTGGTGGCCGCCGTGGAGTTCGGTGATTTGGACGGCGAAGGTGTCTGTCCGACTGCGGGCAGCACGAGGAGCATGGTCAAGCCGATCACGGCCAAATAGCGGTTCAGTTTCATCATGATCCCTCCGAGGCCGGCGATACTCGGCCTCAACCTCTCGCCTTGAGGGCGGTCAGCCGGTCGCTGAGGCTCTGCGGCGCAGCAGGCTTGCCAGACACCGCGGCGATAGCGGAGGCGATATTGGGATCGTCCTGCTCCGGCTGCGTCGGGCGCAGTAACTTTGCCTTCGCCGTTGCCGCATCCGCCGAGGCGAGGTCTCTGGAGGCCGCCTCGTGCATCGCCTTCAACGCGACCGTCATGCTGCTCGTCGCGCTGGTCAGCCCCGCCGCGCGGCGCGCCGCCTCGGCCTGTTGTTCAGCCACTTCGCGCTGTTGCCCGGCGCGCGCCATGTCCCGCCGCGCGCGCTCGAGCTCGGAGCGACCCTGTCTCAGCTTGCCGCCGGCTTCCGCGTAGGTCTTCTCGAGCATCTCGAGGAAATCCTTGGCGTCGACCGCATCCTTCTTTTCGCGTTCGATCTCCGGCGTCATCTGCTCCAGCATCGTGACCAGAGTCTCGAGGCTGTGCTCGAGGCCCGCCTTGCGCGTCGCGTCGGTTTCCGCCGCGATCTGTCTTTGCAGCTGCTCCGCCGCCGCCATGCGCTGCTGCGACAACGCTTGGATCGCCTCGGACTCCTTCTGCTCCCTATCGTAGCTCTGTCGCGCGTTCGCAACCTGCCGGCCAAGGTCGTCCAGATGCTGCTCCATCGTGCGCAACTCCGCCTCGCTGGCGGATTGCGGATCCCACCGGACGAGCGCTTCGACACCGGCTTGCATCGCTTTGTCCGCCTTCACGCCGACCAGGTTGCTGATGAAACTGAGCATGAGTTTTCTCCTCGTTTAGCTGCGATCAAGCCGGCACCATTGCCGCGGCGTTCAGCAGACCGATCGAAAGTTGAGCCGCAACCAGCGGAATCGCCGCGGCGACCTCGCCCGCTTCGATCTTCACGCGCATCCCGCGAAGCAAATGCGATACGATGACGACCGTCAATAGCTGAAGCAAGACCGCCACCACTCCCCACACCAAGATGTCGAGCAGCGCTCCGGTGGTCGCCAGCAGTGCGGCAAGCGGGATCGCAATCGCGACGAGTGCGCCCCCGAGCACTGTGGCTGCCGCAGGGTTGCCGTTGCGTAGTAGCTCACGCTCGTGAAACGGGGTGACCGCCATGTAGATAAAGATGCCGGCCACCAGCAGCGCCAATACCAAAAGAAACTGTAGCAAAAGCATCGGCAAACCACTGCCGAGCGCGTCGAGAATTGCGACGCCGGTGCTGTCGGATGGGGTGTTCATGGGTGGCTCCGATCAGGCAGCCAGGGGTACGCTCGGCAGCATCAACGCGGCGGGGTTGATGTCGATGCCGGCGTCGATCGCGACCCATGCCTGGCCGGTCGCCTCTATGGCGCTGACGAGGATGTACTCGGTCTCGGGGGCGGGCGGCGTGCCGCCGGTGGGGCCGCCGTAAAGCATCGCCTGCAACTGGCGTTGTTCGACGTGGTCGACGAGCTGCAGTGTTTCCTCCATTTTTCGCGGCGCGATGCGGCTGTCGCTGGGCCCCCAGACACGTCCGTACATCTTGCCGTCCTTCGTCTGAAACGACGGCCATCCGATCATGCCCTGGGTGGGATCGAGCCACAGCCCCCACTCCTGGCCGTCCGCTGGGGTGACCTCGTCGACCCGTGAAAAATAGCGGCACTCGTCCGGCTGGCCGCCGGCGCCGAGATGGAGCTGGAAAAATGCCTTGCCTCCCGGCAAATAGAGCCGGTGCAGCAGGACGGCGCCGTCGCGCAACAGGCCCACGACCTCGACGCTAATCATACCGCTGCCTTCCGGCGGCTGCACCTTTGTCGAACCGGCGGCCAGCAGAAACGGTGAGGGATCGACGGGCATGGTCATGCCGACCCGGAACCGCGTGGTTGCGCTGCCGGCGAGGCCGGAGGCGGCAGCTGCGGTGGCAGGGCGGCCGATGCGGCGCCTCCACAACCAGAGCAGCAACAAGATGACGATACCAATGAACAGGATCGGCCATATAAAGCCTGACCCTTCCGCCTGCGCGGGCGATGTCCGAACAGGAGGTGACGCCGACGGGCTGCGCGGCTGACCCTCCAGTTGCGCGAGCCGGCTGTCGAGCTGATCGAGCTTGGCGGCGACCGCCGGATTGTGAGCTGCCTCGCGATCGGCCTCGCGACGCCATTGCACATACCCGGGGTCGTATTGGTAATTATGGAAATATTCGGCAGAGCCGGGTGACGACAGCGAATTTAACGCCGCCCACAATGCCACCGCGGTCAAAGGTCCCGAGCCCGGCAAGGCCGGCCCCCTCGCCGCCCTGGTCCCTAGCTGTTGCCCTCCCCAGACCGGCGGCCGGCGCGGCGCGGCGCTTGCCCAGTCGTAACCGCCGGAATAAGCCGGCGGACGACGAACGTATGTTTCTACCGGCCGTTGCGCCGCCTCATAGTCGCGAAGCGCCTGTGCCGAGAGGCGGCGGGAAACCGCCCGGTCGCCAAACGAGCCGGTGGCATAGCCGCCGCCTGAATACGCTCGCCGACTGTAGCCGCCGCTACTGGTGACCGGCACCCGGCGGTTCGGAGCCGAGTAACCGTACGCCGCTCCGCCGCCGGGTCGACTGTATCCCCCGCTGCTGTATTGACCCCAGGCGCGGTCGGGCGCATCCAATACGAAAAGACAGCATAAACAGCACAACAGAGCCGTTCGCCACCTCATCCCTCGAGGCGCCGCCGCGTCATATTTGTTGGGACGACCGCGTTTCGAAGGCGGTTCGTCAGCGCCACGATGACTCACGCGACGCAACTCGCGGTTTCAAAGCGATGTTTTGCGCCAGCCGGCTCAAGTAGCCTTCTGACCGCCCATCGCCTGTTTGATGAGTCCGATAATCACCATCAGGACACCCCCGCCGACCCCGCCCGATGCGATCTGGCCGATGATCGAGCCGATATCGACCCCCCCTGCCCCGGCGGCGGCGGATTCAGCCCCCCCGCCGAACAATGCCCCGATGATCTGCGCGCCCACACCGCCGCCAACGATCCCCGCGATCGTGTTGCCGATGGTACCCAAATCATACTGCTTCAGCGCCGAGCCGGCGATGTTTCCGCCCACTGCACCAGAGATCAGTTGGATGATCAACCCGATGATTCCACCCCACATTGTTGGCTCCTCCCGATTGGTTCGCCATCGTAGCTGGGCGCTCGACAGCACCCACACAGAAAATCTTAACGAATTTTTCAGTACCGCGCAATCAACCGGAGATTTTTAGATTGCGTTCTCGCATAGTTACGAAAACTGCCGGCTCACATTTCGGGTAATCGACCCCCGCTGACCTGCGCAGTGTCTTGGAAATGAGAGTTAATGCGCCTCCTCCCAGCTGTGGGCCCAACCGGTCTCGACGACGAGCGGCACCGAGAGTTCGCAGCGCGGCGCGCAGGCGCCTTCCATGACCGAGCGAACGACCTCCGCGGTGTGCTCGACCTCAGTTTCCGGCGCCTCGAACAGCAGCTCGTCATGGACCTGCAGCAGCATGCGCCCATGCAGCCTTTCGCGGGCGAGGGTGGCGGGGATGCGGGCCATTGCGCGCTTGATGATGTCCGCCGCCGAGCCCTGCAGGGGGGCGTTGATCGCCTGCCGCTCGGCGCCGGCACGCCGCGCCGGGTTGACGTCGCGGATGCCGGGAATGAAGCATTTGCGCCCGAAGATCGTCTCGACATAGCCGGTGCGCCGGCAATCGGTCTTGATCCGCTCCATATAGGCGCGGATCGCCGGGAAGCGCTCGAAATAGGCGCGGATATAGGCCCCCGCCTCGGCCTGCGGCACGCCGATCTGCGCCCCCAGGCCAAAGGCGCTGATGCCATAGATAATGCCGAAATTGATCGCCTTCGCCCGCCGCCTGGTGTTGGCGTCCATCTCGGCGAGCGGCACGCCGAACACCTGGCTCGCGGTCATCGCGTGAATATCCAAACCGTCGCGAAAGGCCTGCTTCAGCTCCGGGACATCGGCGACATGGGCGGCGAGCCTGAGCTCGATCTGGCTGTAATCGGCTGATAGCAGCACATGACCGGGCTCGGCGACAAAGGCGCGGCGGATGCGGCGGCCTTCCTCGGTGCGGATCGGAATGTTCTGCAGGTTCGGGTTGTTGGACGAGAACCGGCCCGTCGCCGCCACGGCGAGCGCATATGAGGTGTGCACGCGGCCGCTCTCGCGGTCGATCTCGTCGACGAGCGCATCAGCGTAAGTCGATTTGAGCTTTGTCAGCTGACGCCATTCGAGCACGAGCCCCGGCACTTCGTGCATTGGCGCGAGCTCTTCGAGGATCGAGGCGTCGGTGCCGTAGGCGCCGGTCTTGCCCTTCCTGCCGCCTGGCAATTGGAGTTTCTCGAACAACACGTCGCCCAATTGCTTGGTCGAGCCGATGTTGAACTCGTTTCCGACGGCGCGGAAGATCGCTCGCTCGATCTCGGCGATACGGTGCTCGAAGTCGCGCGACAACTCGGCGAGCGCCGCGGGATCGACCCTGATCCCCTCGCGCTCCATCGCGGCAACGACCGGCACGAGGGGGCGCTCGATCGTCTCGTAGAAAGCGGTCATCCTGTCCCGGATCAGGCGCGCTTTGAGGAGCATATGCAGGCGCAGCGCGGCGTCGGCGCGCTCGGCGGCGAAGCCACGTGCCCGCTCGGACGGCACTTCAGCAAACGCGATAAGGCTCTTGCCGGTGCCGATCAGCTCCTTGAGAGGCGCGAGGTCGTGCTCGAGCCAGCGCCGGACCAAATTCTCCATCGTATGCTCGAACTGACCGCCGTCGAGCACGTACGACATCAGCATCGTGCAGTCGTATGGTGCTAACGTGACGCCGTAGCGCGACAAGAGGTGGGCGGCGGTCTTAACATCGTGGCCGATCTTGAGGACCCCGGGGGCTTCGAGCAGAGGCCGGAGTTTGTTGATCGCCGCCTCCAGCGTAAGCTCGCCTGCATCGCGCAGGTCCAGGCCGCCGGACACGCGATGACCGATGGCGATATAGGCAGCAAGCCCGGGCGCCACAGCCACCGCGATGCCGCACAGGGCGGGGCGCATCCCGGCAAGCGCGCTTGCCTCCGGCCAGATCGCCACGGCGCCCGCCTGTTCCGCCGCCTCGATCCAGTGATCGAGACCTTCTATCGTATCAACCAGCGCGTAAGTGCGTGGCGCCGTGAAAGGCGGAATTTCGGGAATCACCGGCTCGCTCGGGCCCGGGGGGAGCGGTGCGGTGATTTCGAGACGGCGCACGATGCGCGATTTCAGAGCGCGCAACTCCATCTCATCGAGAAACGGAAACAGCTTGTCGGGGTCGTACGGTTTCACCCTCAATTCCGACAACGGACAGGGCAACGGCACGTCGTCGTCGAGCTTGACCAGTTCCTTCGACAACCGCGCCTTCGCCGCGTTTTCGATCAACGCCTCGCGGCGTTTCGGCTGCCTGATCTCGTGCGCGTGGGCGAGCAAGTTTTCGAGATCGCTGTAGGTATTGATCAATTCGGCCGCGGTCTTGACGCCGATCCCCGGCACACCCGGTACGTTGTCGGTGCTGTCGCCGCACAGCGCCTGCACATCGACAACTTTGTCCGGACCGACGCCGAATTTCTCGCGCACCTCTGCTTCGCCGATCGGGCGATCGGTCATCGGATCGCGCATCTTCACCCTGTCGTCGACGAGCTGCATCAGGTCCTTGTCGGAGGACAGGATCGTCACCTCGGCACCCGCTTCAGTCGCATGCCGCGCGTAAGTCGCGATCAGATCGTCCGCTTCGAAGTCCGGCATCTCTATCTGACAAATATCGAATGCCGCTGCGGCCCGCCGCACGTGTTCCAGTTGCGGCCGCAGATCGTCCGGCATCTCGCGTCGATTGGCCTTGTAGTCGCCATATATGCGGTTGCGGAAACTCTGACCGGACGCGTCGAAAATTACCGCCATATGATCGGCGTCGGTTTCCCGCCGATATTTGTCCAGCATGTTGCTGAACAGGGTTACCACCTCGGTGACCATGCCATCCGACTTGCGCTGAAACACCGGATCGGCAGTCCGCGCGCGGGCGAAGTAGGCGCGGAAGATAAAGCCAGACCCGTCGACCAGAAACACGTGATGTGGCGTCGTCGAGGGGGTAGGTGCAGCCGCGGCCGGTTGCGGCTGCGAAACCAACGGTTCGATAATGTCGTCCACGGTTTCCTTCGCTCAGACGTTGGGCTCTTCTGACACCCGCGGCGGTGTCGTCGCCGTGGCGGTCTCCCCGCCCGCCATCGCGCGATTGACGAAGAGACGCGAGCAATAGGGGCACTCGATCTTCCCGGCCGCGCCAAGATTGAGATAGACCTTGGGATGACCGAGCGGTCCGCCGCCGCCATTGCAGGCGGCGACCGTCTCATTGATGTAGATGGTTTCGAAAGGTCCCATCTGCGACCAGGGAAATGCTCACCGGACGTCAAAGCGTCCGGTTGGTGGATCAAGCCTCCGATGATACGCATTACTGCCGCACGATCAATGCTGGCTTGGGCGCTGATCGCCTCGCTGTGGTCGTCCGGCTGTGCGCCTACGACCGACGCCGAGGCGCGGCTCGCTGGGATCGGCACAGCGCGGGCGGCTCCTGACCCGAAGCCGTCGCCGCGCTTCATCGAGGCGGAATTCGTCACCGGCGACGGACAGGTGCTCCCGCTGCGCGGGTGGCTGCCGAAGGGCGAGGTCAGAGCGGTGATTCTCGCTTTGCACGGCTTTAATGACTACAGCAACGCGTTCGAAGACTCCGGCGGGGTTTGGGCAAAGCAAGGGATCGCGACCTATGCCTACGACCAGCGAGGCTTTGGCGCCGCTCCCGATCGCGGCTTTTGGGCGGGGCGCGCGGCGCTGGCTGCCGATGCCGCGACCGCGTCGCAGATTCTACGCCGACTTTATCCGCGGGTGCCGCTCTATCTCCTGGGCGAGAGCATGGGTGGAGCGGTGGCGGTGGTGGCCATGACCGGCGAGGGCGGCACGCCCGCGCCAGATGTCGACGGCGTGATCCTGACCGCCCCGGCGGTATGGGGCCGCGCGACGATGGGGTTGCTGCCGCGTTTGGCTTTGTGGGCAGGGGTGCGCCTTTTGCCCGGGCTCACCTTGACCGGCCGCGGGCTCGAGATCCAGGCGTCGGATAATATCGCGATGCTGCGCGCCCTGGCGCGTGACCCGAAGGTCATCAAGGCCACGCGCATCGACACAATTTACGGTTTGGTTGATTTGATGGATGCCGCGCTGGCGTCGGCGCCACGTCTCGATTGGCCGCTATTAGTGATGTACGGCGCCAAGGACGAGATCATCCCAAAAACCCCGATCAGGCTCTTCGTCGGCAGTCTGCCGCCGGAATGCCGGAGCCGCGCAAGGTTCGCCTGGTATCGCGACGGCTACCACATGCTATTGCGTGATCTCGAGGGCCCGATCGTGATTGCCGATGTCGCTAACTGGGTGCTCGCGCCAGCGGCGGCGCTACCCTCCGGCGCAGATCGCGACGCCGCGGAGGCCTTTTTGCGCGACGGCCACCAAATTTCGTCCGTCGCGCATTGATATGCACCCATTCGCCATCGGCCAATTGCTGTTCTTGTTGATGTTGGCCAACGGTACGCCGGTGATCGCCAAAAAGATCCTCGGCGCCCGCTATTCTTATCCTCTCGACTGTGGTGTGATATTTGCCGACGGCCGGCCGGTGCTCGGCGGTTCGAAGACGATCCGCGGGGTCTTGCTTGCGCTGCTGGTGACGACCGCGGGTGCACCTCTTGTCGGCCTTGCCTGGCAAGTCGGGCTCCTGGTGGGCAGTTTGGCAATGGCTGGTGACCTCTTCTCCAGCTTTTGCAAGCGCCGCCTGAATTTGCCGTCGAGCAGCCGCGCCAGCGGTCTCGATCAGGTTCCGGAATCGCTGTTTCCGGCGCTCGCCTGCCGCAACTTGCTGGGCCTTGCGCCTGCCGACATCTTGGCCGGAATCGTGTTCTTCTTTATCGGCGAGGTGGTGCTCTCGCGCCTCCTCTACGCTTTTCGTCTGCGCGATCGCCCCTACTAGGACTGGGGATTATCACGCAGCAGACGGTGCACCGTGATTTCCGGAGGACAATTCAGTCGAACTGGGACGATGGAGGAGCCGACCCCCACCGACGTGTAACCGACCATATCATGGTATTTCCAGGATCCCGCCCCCATCCGCCGCGGAAGGACCGAATCGAGCGTGATCGGGATTGCTCCGGGCAGACAGATCTGCCCTCCATGGGTGTGCCCGCTCAACAGCAGCTTGAAACCGGCATGCGCCGCCTGGCGGTAGATCTCGGGGGTATGTGACAGTAAAATAGCAAACTCCGCCGCAGGGATCTCCAAGGCTGCCTTTTCGATGTTGTCGACACGGTAGTAGTGAGCATCGTCAATACCCGCGAGATGGATGCGCTCACCGTCGCGCCCGAGCACTGCCGACTCGTTGAGCAGCATGCGGATCCCCATCTCCTCCAATGCCGGGACCATGCGGATCGTGTCGTGGTTGCCCAGGACGCCGTAAACCGGTGCTTCGAGATGTTCGAATATCCGTGCCAGGCCGGCGACCGCCGGCTCGAACGGTCCAAAGGTTTCTCCGCGGTAATCGCCGGTCAATACGCAGATGTCGTAAAATATGGTCGGAAGCAGCTCGATCAGCCGGGCCATTGCCCCTGCATTGATGTCGACATGCAAATCGCTCAGCTGCAGGATCGTGAAACCGTCGAAGGCGATCGGCAAATCGGGAAATCGGACGTCGTGCCGCCGCACTTGAATATTCTCGGCATTCTTTCGGGCGCGCCAATATAGCCCGGTTAGTTTCAGTGTATTACGAATGATCGACGCGCTGCGGCGCCAGTTCTCTGGGTGAAAGAAATTGAGGCCTTGCCCGAAGACCTGACCTTCGTGATCGTCCTCAATCCCGAGACGCTGCTTGGCGTGCAGTCGTCCGAGACGCTTTTCCAATTTTTCGAGAACGTCGTAATTGAGCGAGCGATCAGCGCAGTGCTGTGGTTTCTCGCCGAGCTGAAGATCCATTTATTCCCCCGGACGCATTCGACATGCGTCGCCCAGGCGATGCCCGCGGGCTTGTTCATCGGCGGAATCGGCCAGCAAATTACGGCAAATGCGAGGCGAGGGAGAGTTAACACGTACCTCCTTGCATCGGCCGCCCTGAGGCGATATCTGATCGCATCCGGGGTCGTGCACCGCCATTTATCGGCACCCGTAGCTCAGCTGGATAGAGCGCTGCCCTCCGAAGGCAGAGGTCGTGAGTTCGAATCTCGCCGGGTGCGCCATCGTTTCAGTCCGTGTGCACGGATGCCCGGAGTTCATACCCAGCGAGGGTAAACTTGCAGTGTACGGGTTCCGGCCCAGGGGCGACCGAGCGCGCGATTGTTGCCATCTACAGCCGCAAGTTCGGCGAATCCAGGCCACAGCTGTAATCCCATCGGAGCGTTGACCCTCGCCTGAAACGGCCGCGGTTCTCCTGGCGACTTCGCAACCCGGCTGACTTTTGCAGCGTGGCCGTGCGATGCTGGCGCTATGCCGATCGCCGATTTTGTTCATCTTCGCGTCCATACCGCCTACTCGCTTTCGGCAGGGGCGATCACGATCAAGGAGCTGGCCGGCCTGTGCAAAGCCGAGGGCATGCCGGCCGTCGCAATCACCGACACCGCCAATCTGTTCGGCGCATTGGAATTCGCGACCACGTGCAGCGCCGCCGGAGTGCAGCCGATCATCGGCTGCGAAATCGCCCTAGAGCGCAGCAACGCGGAACGCGGCAACCGTCTGGGTCGGCCGGCCGAACCCGACCGCATTGTCCTCCTGGTACAGAACGAGACCGGTTACCGCAACCTGATCGAGCTCGTCAGCCGCTCCTACCTCGCCGGAGAAGTGCCGAGCGAGCCGACGATCAACCGTTGTGAACTGGTGCGCGCCAGCGACGGGCTGATCTGCCTGGCCGGCGGTCATCGTGGACCGGTCGGGCGACTGCTCGCAGAAGGACAAACCGAAGCCGCTGCGGCGCTGCTGAGCGAATTCGCGGCGGCTTTTCCGGACCGGCTCTATATCGAGCTGATGCGCCATGGCGCGCCGGAAGAAGGACGATCCGAGCCCGGCCTCATCGAGCTGGCTTATCATCACCGGCTGCCGCTCGTGGCGACCAACGACGCTTATTTCCCGGATGGCGATTTTTACGAAGCGCATGACGCGCTGCTGTGCATCGCCCAAGGAAGGGCAGTTGCCGACAGCGACCGCAAGCGGCTGACACCATTTCATTATTTTCGTCCGGCCGCGGAGATGCGGGCAGCTTTTGCCGATCTGCCGGAGGCCTGTGAGAATACGCTCGTCATCGCCCGCCGTTGCGCCTTCATCCCACGCCCGTGCCAGCCGATCCTGCCGGCCTTTCCAGTAGCCGATGGCCTCGACGAGGAGACGGCTTTGCGCCGCGCCGCGCATGCCGGGCTCAGCGCACGCCTTGCAGCTCTGGGTGCTCTCGATGAGGCGACCGCCAAGCCTTACCGCGACCGGCTGGAATTCGAGCTCGAGACGATCATCCGGATGGGTTTTGCCGGCTATTTCCTCGTCGTCTCCGACATCATCCAATGGGCCAAGCGCCAGGGCATCCCCGTCGGTCCCGGTCGCGGCTCGGGGGCGGGCTCGGTCGCCGCTTGGGCCCTGACGATCACCGATCTCGACCCGCTGCGGTTCGGCCTCCTGTTCGAGCGGTTCTTGAACCCGGAGCGGGTGTCGATGCCGGATTTCGACATCGATTTCTGCCAGGACCGCCGTGACGAAGTGATCCGTTACGTGCAGGAGAAATACGGCCGCGACCGCGTCGCGCAGATCATCACGTTCGGCAAATTGCAGGCTCGCGCGGTTTTGCGCGATGTCGGCCGCGTGCTCGGCATGCCGTATGGCCAAGTCGATCGGCTGTGCAAGCTGGTACCGAACAATCCGGCGCATCCGGTGACGCTCGAACAGGCGATCGCCGGGGAACCCGCATTACAACAAGCGCGCGATACCGACGAAAGCATTGCTCGGCTGATCACGATCGCACTGAAGCTTGAAGGTCTCTACCGGCACGCCTCGACCCACGCCGCCGGTGTCGTGATCGGCGATCGCCCGCTGACCGAGCTCGTCCCGCTCTATCGCGACCCGCGCTCAAACATCCCGGTCACCCAGTTCAACATGAAATGGGTCGAGCTTGCGGGCTTGGTAAAATTCGATTTCCTCGGCCTCAAGACGCTGACGGTTCTCGCACGCACCCACGACCTGTTGGCAGCGCGGGGTGTCAGGCTCGATCTCTCGAATCAGCCGCTCGACGACCCCGGCGCTTATGAACTACTCGCGCGTGGCGATACGGTCGGCATCTTCCAGCTCGAAGGCGCCGGGGTCCGCGACATGATGAAAAAGCTTCGCCCCGACCGTTTCGAGGACATCATCGCGATCGTTTCGCTCTATCGGCCGGGGCCGATGGAGAATATCCCGCGCTATATAGCGGTGAAGCACGGCGAGGAGAGGGCCGACTATCTGCACCCGGCGATCGAGGGGATCCTCAAGGAAACCCACGGGATCATGATCTATCAGGAGCAGGTCATGCAGATCGCGCAGGTGTTGGCCGGCTACAGCCTCGGCAGCGCCGACCTGTTGCGCCGCGCGATGGGCAAGAAGATCCCCGCCGAGATGGAGGCGCAGCGGCACCTGTTCATCGAAGGCGCGACCGCCCGCGGCGTCGATGCGAGGCTGGCCGACCACATCTTCGATCAAATGGCGAAATTCGCCGGTTATGGCTTCAACAAGTCACACGCCGCCGCCTATGCACTGCTCGCCTATCAGACGGCGTATCTGAAGGCGAACTACCCGGTCGAGTTCCTCGCGGCGCTGATGACATTGGATCTCGGCAACACCGACAAGCTCAACGTCTTCCGGCAGGAACTGGACCGGCTCGGCATCCGGTTGCTGCCGCCCGATATCAACCGCTCGCGGGTGACCTTTACCGTCGAGCCCGGGGACAAACCGGCGATCCGCTACGCACTCGCCGCGGTAAAGGGGGTCGGAGCGCAGGCGATGGCCGAACTCGTCGCCGAACGCAACGCGCGCGGCCGGTTCAAGGATCTCGCCGATTTCTCGCGGCGCCTCGAGGCCAAGAGCTTCAATCGCCGACAATTCGAGAGCCTCGCCAAGGCCGGCGCCTTCGACGGCCTCAACCCGAACCGGGCGCAAACCTTTGCCGCCGCCGAGCAGCTGTTGCGTCAGGCGAGCCAGGCGGCCGAAGAGCGCGAGAGCCGCCAAGTGAGCCTGTTCGCCGGCATCGATCCGGCCTTCGCGCTGCGTCCGAGCCTACCGCTGGTCGCCGATTGGCCGCCGGTCGAGCGGCTGCAGCACGAGTTCGCGGCGATCGGTTTTTATCTTTCGAGCCATCCGCTCGACCCTTACGGCAAGAACCTCGAACGCGCCGGGATCATCCGCTGGGCCGACCTGCCAGCCGGTCTCGCGGCGAACCCGACGAACCGCTTCAAGCTCGCCGGCATCGTCGTCGGCAGGAAAGAGCGCACCTCGGGCCGCGGCAACCGCTTCGCGTTTGTCCAGATGTCCGATGCGAGCGGCACCTACGAGGTGACGCTGTTCTCGGAAATGCTGCGAGAGGCGCGCGGCCTACTCGATTCCGGCCAGCCGCTCGTCGTCACCGTCGATGTCCGCAGCGAAGAGGAGAGCCTGCGGCTCACCGTCCAAAAGATCGAGCCGCTCGACGCTGTCGTCGCCGGCGCCGCGGCGGGCCTGCGCGTCTTTGTTGGCGAAGCGCGCGCATTGTCCAATCTCAAGAACGTTATTGCCCGCGAAACCGGCGGGCGCGGCCGCATCAGCGTCATCCTCGATCTCCCCGCCCGCGAAGTCGAGATCGCCATCCCCGGCGGCTTCAAAGTCGGCCCGCAAACCCGCGCTGCCGTCAAATCCCTCCCCGGCATCATTGACGTCCACGATATCTGAGGCAGGTCGGACGCCAGCAGCTATCGTTTCCGTCTTGCCGCGATCAGCCGTGCAACGCGAAGCTGCAATTCCTCGCGCCAGAGCTGCGGCTGCGATGTCGTTCCGTTATCATCGAGTCCAAAGGCGCTCGGCAGCAATTCCGCGATTGTCGATATGACGATGCTGCTGAGTTCGCCATTGCAGCACAATACGCGCACATCGCCGCCTGTGACCTGAGCTGCCTCGGCAATGATCTGACGGCACGACCCGCAAGGGGTGACGACCTGCGAGCTGTCCCCGGCATCCCGGGTGCCGAAGCCGACGACCGCGATCGCCTCGACGGTGAAATCCCCCGCGGCATTGGCCACACTCAGCGCCGCCGCCTCGGCGCAGATGGTCAGACCATAGGAGGCGTTCTCGACATTGGCGGCGGTGTGGATCTTCCCCGACTTGCTGCGGACGGCGGCACCGACCGCGAACAGCGAATAAGGCGCATAAGCGCGGGTACACGCTTCCTGCGCCGCTTCTACGAGTTCGCGATCCAAATGATCGAGTTCGCTCAAAGTTACCCGTTTGCTCATTTGTCCGCCCGTCTCAAGGGTACAGCCGCAAGAGCGACGCTGAGGGTCGCGCCACTAAACCCGGTCATCTGCATCAAGGGCTAACCCCCGCGGCACGCCGGCCTTCGCCACCTGTTCTCCTGTTTTTACAGGAAAAATACAGGCTCCCAGGGCTGTGCGGATCCCGACACCGAGCGCGCGGCCGGAAGATTTGCGCCACTTTCGGGACCCACGAATTGCGATGTTTCAATTGTCAATCAGCACCGCAGGCGCGGCCATCACACTCGCACCTGCTAACCGAGACCGATACCAGATCAATGCTTATTTGTCAATGATCTTAGTTTTCGCAATAGTGGCGATGACTAGACTCGCAGCGCCGAAGCTTCTATCTGCCCCCGCAAGACCGGGCGGCAAATTCCTTCACATCCATCAGCTGAAACAGACTCAGCTTGCCCAGTGCGTGATCGAAGAAAAGATCGACGTCTGAATCGTCTCGCGCCTCGTCCTGCGCGGTCGAGCCGAACAGCTAAAGAAGCTCGACGCCGAGCCGCTTCAATTCGGCCTCGTGCGCTTTCTGAGCTTGGCAATTACGGCGCTGCGTTTCATGAATAGTACATGGGTAGTTGTGCAAATAGAGCAAAGGCCACCGATTTCGCCAACGTCAAGCGGCCGCCCTGCCGGGGGTGGCGAAGGGCTAGTGCGCGCGGCGGACGAGGCGGCCGGGTTTGGCGCCGGTCGGCTCGCCGCGCTCGAAAATCGGGACGCGGGCGACGAGGGTTGCCTCGTAGCCCTCGGCGCGCTGCACGAGGCGTTTGCCGCCGGCTGATGGCGAGCGATGTCTAACCACCCCGCCCGCTTGCCTCGATATGCCGAGCGAGCAGGGCTGGCTTGCGCCCGCTCATCGGGCGCGCCGGCAGGCGCAGAGCGGGGTATGATGCGGCGCAGCGCGCAGTTGCGTGCCAACAAGAGTGCGAGAGGAAACGATGAATCCGATCGTCGGCCGTGGCAAATACACCTACAAGGTCAACGAGGATTGGGCCAAACCGCCGGCGCATGTCGAGATCAGAGCCTGCGCCGTTTCCGCCGATTCTAAGGATCGGGTCTATTGCTTCAATCGAAATCCCGAGCATGCTGTCGTGGTCTTCGATCGCGACGGCAATTTCCTGTCGTCCTGGGGCGCGGGGTTGTTCAAGTTTCCGCACGCGATCCGCATTGACGAGAACGATTTCGTGTGGCTCTGCGACGAGCATCACGGGCAATTCTACAAGTTCACGACCGACGGCCGGCTGCTGCAGACGATCGGCGCCAAGGGGGAGCGTTCGGATACCGGCGTGCCGGAAGATGATTGGAGCTCTGCAGCGTGGAAAAAGGTGACGCATGGCGGCGGGCCGTTCAATCTGCCGACCGACATCGCCTTTGCGCCAAACGGCGAGATGTTCATGACCGACGGCTACGGCAATGCCCGAGTGCACAAATTTTCAGGCGACGCGAAGTATCTGTTTTCTTGGGGCGAGCCGGGTAATGCGCCCGGGCAATTCAATCTGCCGCACGGCGTGTGGGTCGACCGCCGCGGCCGCGTGCTCGTCGCCGACCGTGAAAACGACCGGGTGCAGATCTTTGACCAGGACGGGAAGCTGTTGACGGTGTGGCCGACCGAACTGATCGGTCCAGCATTTTTCTATGTCGACGACGACGATGTTGTGTATATCCCCGAGCACAATGGCGGCCGGATCAGCATCTTGACGCTCGACGGCGAGCGCCTGGCGCGCTGGGGTGACGGCCCGGTCCACCGCTCGTGCCACGGGATCTGGGTCGATTCACACCGCGATCTCTACGTCGTGCAGCCGGGCGAATGGGGCCGTGCGCGCCGCATCGTGAAGTACGTGCGGCAGTAAGCCCTCGAGAACGAGACGACCAGGAGGAAGCGCCGATGACCGACGACGAAGATGTCTCCTTCACTTTCAGCGAAGAGGGTTTCGAGCGGCGCTATTGCTCCGAAGACTCAGGGCCAGATTCCTCCCGTCCGGCAGCGCAACAAACCAAACCCGCTGCCGGCCAGCCGAGCCGCAGCCGCAATCGCTTCATGCGCACGCTGCTGCGCCGCCGCTTGGCCGCCTCTCAGTCGCGGATTTAATGAATTGCAAGACCGGAAGACACGTCCTTCCTCCTGATCGTTCATCACCGGGCTTGTCCCAGTGATTCACGTCCTTCTGTGCCGGTGATCCGCACCTTGATCGTTCGTGGATGGCCGGAACAAGTCCGGCCATGAACGATGATCTGAGCCGGCCGGATGTAAACGCCATCAACGTGCAACTGAGTGCTGAGCGCCGCGGAATTCGGCGATGACCTCGGCGATGGCGTTGTGGTTACGCGGCGCCATGATGTGAGCCCCGGTCACCGCCGGAATTTGCGCGAGCTCCTGCAGCAGTTCGATACAGATCCCCTTTCCCTCGGCTTTTGGGTCAGCGGCGCGTGCGAGCCGGTCGATGAGCCGATCCGGGATGATCGAGCCCGGCAGATGCTCACGCATCCACAGTGCCGTTCGTGCCGAAGGCAGCGGCGCGATCCCGATCAGCACAAAAAGCCGCTCGGCAATTCCTTCTTCGGCCAGCCTGTTCATGTAACGCCGCACGATTGCGGCATCCATGCAAAACTGAGTCTGCGCAAACTGTGCGCCGGCAGCGATTTTGTTCTGCAATGACACTGGTGCCCAGCCCGCTGGCGGATCCAGTGGCGTGTCGGCAACGCCGATAAAAAAGTCCGCCCGGCCGGCAACCTTGCGTCCATTGGGCAATTCCTGGCGATCGCGGATTTTGACTGCGGTTTCGATCAGCTTGCGGGAATCGAGATCGAAGACCGCCTTCGTTTCGGGCTGGTCGCCGGCACTGGGATCGTCGCCGGTCAGGATCAGCAGATTGCGAACCCCCAGTGCCGCCGCACCCAACAAATCGCTCTGCAGCGCAATGCGGTTGCGGTCGCGGCACGTGAGTTGGAGGACCGGCTCGACGCCGTGGTGAACAAGAATGCCCGCGGCGGCCAACGCGCTCATATGAACACGCGCGCTCGCCCCGTCCGTGATGTTGACGGCATCCGCCAGTCTGGCCAGCGGCATGGCCTTTTGCAACAGATGCTCGGGGTCGATCGACAGCGGGGGGGAGATCTCTGCGGTGATTACAAACTCGCCGCCGCGGAGCTTGGACTCGAAATCGCCAGTCACCCGAGCCTCCGTTTGCGTGAGATGACGAAGGCCTCGTCCCAGAACCACAGACCGCCATGCTCTCGCAGCACTTGTTGTGTGGCGTCGAGATAGGCACGATCGGCAAGCGCGGCCGACAGGCGCCCGTCATCGATCTGCGCGACATACACTGCGGCATTCCAGGCGGCCCACAGGGTCGATGTCCCGATCGCGTCACTGATCTCGCTCGGCAGCGTGTGCATCTCGTAGCGGAACAGCGAGCGCGCATCCGGATAGGCGCTGAGGTTGTAGTCGCGGCTGGCACTGCCGAGCTCGAGCTTGGTCGCCCGCAACAGATGATGACGATCGGTTCGGAACGGGTCCTCGCCCGGCCAGATCTTGCGGATTATTTCGAGCCCGGGGTCGTCGCCATGGGAATGGATGACAATCAGCCGGCCACCCGGCGCCAGAGCCCTTGTTAACGGCGCCAGTATGCGCTTCGCCTTGAACTCGACCGGCGCGCGCGCCCGGTAAGGCTGTGACGCAATGACGAGATCGTAATCCGCGATCGCCGCGCCGCGTCTCGGCCGCACCTGGTCGAGCAGAAATTTGTGGTCGTCGCGATAGAGCACGAGCACGACCGGCCGGTCGTAGATCGGATTGCCGCTCCTCGAGCTGATCCGCGCGCGCCAATGCTCGGACAGAAAGGGTTGCAGATCGGTGATCTGGTGCTCGAACTCGTGCGAGGTCGTGCCGGTCAGCGCCACCTCGTGCCACATCAGCCCGGTGGCGGCGGCCATCGAATTGGGCACCAGCCACGGCGCCTCCGAATAGTACATGTTGGTCATGACGAGCAAAGTCGCCGGATGCTCGAACAGCCGATCCGGCATTTTGTCGAGTACGAGGCGGACGTCCTCGAGGCTGATCTCCTTGCCGACGACATAGCTGGGCAAGGTCGGAAAGCGCTGGTGGATCGCGCGCATGACGCGCGTCAGCAAAGTGCCGTCGCCGACCCCCGCGTCGAAAATGCGGATCGCGGGCGGGCGCGGATAGATATTGCCCAGTTCCATCGCGACCCGCTGCGCAACGACCCATTTCTCGCTGCAGGTGTTGACGAACAGCAGATATTTCTGCCGATTGTCGAAGAAACGGAAAACCGGCTCGCCGGTCGCCAGCGGCACCGTGTTCGTCACTACCAGCGCCGTCTTCACCGCCGATCCCCGCGGTTCACGTTTCAATGAAGCGTTTGATCAGCCGATTGACTTCGCCCGCTTGTTCCATATGCGGGAGGTGCCCCGCTTGCTCGAAGATATGAACGGGCAAGCGAGCCGCCAGCGCTTCGGCGTGTGATACCGGGATGATCCGGTCCTCGCGGCCCCAGATGATTTGCACCGGCAATGGCAGCGCGGCGATCTCGGCGGCGATGTCGAGGGATTGCCTGCCGTCGGCGAAGCACGCCTCGGCGATCCTCGTCAATGCCGCAGTGACGCCGTCCAGTCGCTTATAGCGCAGCACGTCCTCGACCATCGTGCGGCTGACGAGCGCCGGGTCATAGACCAGCAAATTGAGCACCTCCGTCGCTTCGCGGCGGCGCGAGGCGCGCACGAAACCGTCGATGAATGCCGCGTTGATCTCGGCCCCTAGCCCCGCCGAGGCGATCAGCGTCAAGCTCGCTACCCGTTCGCCGCGCCGCAGCGCCAATAATGCCGCGACGGCGCCGCCCATCGAATGACCGATCAGATGGACCCGCTCGACGCTGAGCGCATCCAGTGCAGCGCCGACGACCCCGGTCAGGCTTTCGGCATCGCCTGCGCTGACGTTTTTGGCCGATCCGCCATGACCCGGCAGATCCAATGCGATGACCCGCCGTCCCTCGGCAAGAGCGGGCTGCGTGAACATCCAGGTATTGAGGTCGGCGCCAAAGCCATGCAGCAACAGGACGGGCACGCCCAGCCCTTCGCCCAGCCCTTCGCCCAGCTCGAGATAGCGCAGCCGCAGGCCCGCGGCTTCGACCTCACGCGAATTAGCAGCTTCGGCATCGGTCCCCGCATCGGTCGCCGGCTCGGGGATCGCAAACCCGGCGACAAAGCCGTCGATTTCGTTGTCCAGCACTTCGCTTGGGGCAACCACGGCGAGCAGGGCGCCGACCGGCAAGGTGGCACCAGCCGGTGCCACGATCCGCCGCAAGACGCCGCCCGCTGGCGCCTCGACGACGTTGGTGATCTTTGTCGTCTCGATCTCGAGGACCTCCTCGCCCTCAGCAAAGCTTTGGCCCTGCTGCTTGAGCCAGCCGACGACTTTGCCCTCGGTCATCGTCAGGCCCCATTTCGGCATCGTGATCGCAGTGATTTCAGCGGGCATTACGGACCTCCTTCGTCATTCCCGCACAAGCGGGAACCCAGGGGGCTGGTACCCAGCGTGGGGCCTGGGCCCCCCGCGTTCGCGGGGGCGACGAAAAAGCCGTTGGTCACCTCCCGTACCCATAGACCTCACGCACTGCCGCCGTGATGCGGTCGGGGCTCGGGATGTAGAGCTTTTCGAGCGACGGTGCGAACGGCACCGGGGTGTGCGGGGCGGTCACCCGTTTGACCGGAGCTTTCAGCGACGGGAAAGCTTTTTCGGCGACGAGTGCGGCAATGTCGGCAGCCATGCTGCAGCGCGGCGTCGCCTCGTCGACGACGACGAGACGGCCGGTGCGTTCGACGGATTCGAGGATCGTGTCCTCGTCGAGCGGCGAGGTCGTGCGCGGATCGATCAGGTCGCACTCGATCCCGTCCTTCGCGAGCGCATCCGCCGCTTCGTCGGCGTAATGCACCATGCGGGAGAGAGCGATGACCGTCACGTCGTCGCCATCGCGCACGATATTGGCCTCGCCGAACGGGATCGCGTAGGGTTCGTCCGGCACCTCGGCGCGCAAATCGTACATCAGCTTGTGCTCGCAGAAGATCACCGGGTCGTCGTCCCGGATCGCCTGGATCAGCAGACCCTTGGCGTCATAGGCGTTGGACGGCACGACGCATTTGAGCCCGGGCACCGAGGTGAAGATGTGGTAGAGGCTCTGCGAGTGCTGCGCGGCGGCGCTGCGGCCGGCACCGATCATCGTGCGGATCACCAATGGTGTCTTCGCTTTGCCGCCGAACATGTAGCGGAACTTGGCGGCCTGGTTGAGGATCTGGTCGAAGCAGACGCCGAGAAAATCGCAGAACATCAGTTCGGCAACGGGGCGCAGCCCGGTGACCGCGGCACCGGCGGCAGCGCCCATGATCGCCGACTCTGTGATCGGCGTATCGATGACCCGAGCGTCGCCGAATTCACCCAGGAGCCCCTTGGTGACGCCGAGGACACCGCCATAGGCGTCGCGCTGCCCCTGTGAGCCGGCGCCGCCGGCGACATCCTCGCCGATCACGACGACGCGCGGGTCGCGCCGCATTTCCTGCGCCAGCGCCTCGTTGAGGGCCTGGCGGATCGATTTCAGTGCCATCGCCTGCTCCTCAATACGAGACGTAGACGTCGTGCAACAGCACATCGGGGTCGGGAGGCGGCGCCGCGCGCGCCACTTCCGCCGCATGGTCGATCAGGGCGGCAACCTCGCTCTCGACCGCATCGAGTGTTGCCGGATCGAGCAGCCCTGCCTCGCCGACGCGGCGGCGGAAATGTTTCAGGCAATCGCGCTCCTCGCGCAGGCGCCTGACCTCGTCCTTGCCGCGATAGAGCTGCGCGTCGCCCGAGTGGTGGCCGTAGAAACGGCAGGTGTCGACCTCGATCGCGCTCGGTCCCTGGCCGGTGCGGGCGCGTTCGACCGCCTCGCGCGCCGCTTCATGCACTGCGAAGAAATCGTCACCGCTGACTTTGACAGCCGGAAGACCAAAGCCCGCGGCGCGCCCGGCGATGTCGCGGCTGCCGACCGCGTACTCGTAAGGCGTGCCCTCGCCATACTGGTTGTTCTCGAACACAAAGATCGCGGGCAGTTTCAGCACCACTGCCATGTTCATCGCCTCAAAGGTGGTGCCCTGGTTGGAACCGCCGTCGCCGGTAAACGACACCGCGACGGTGCTGCGTCCTAGTGTCTTGGCCGTCAGCGCCGCGCCGACGACCAGCGGCGGGCCACCCCCGACAATGCCGTTGGCGCCGAGCATGCCCTGGTCGAGGTCGGCGATGTGCATCGAGCCGCCCTTACCACCGCAAATACCGGTCTTTTTGGCGAACAACTCTTGCATCATCAGAGTCACGTCGCAGCCTTTGGCGATGCTGTGGCCGTGTCCGCGGTGGGTGCTGGCGATGTAGTCCTGCGGCGCCAGATGCATGCACATCCCGACTGCCGCGGCTTCCTCGCCGGCATAGAGATGCACAAATCCGGGAATTCCGCCCTTCGAGAATTCTTCCTGGACGCGCTCCTCGAAGCGGCGGATCGTGACCATGTCACGATAAGCGCGGACCAACTCGTCGCGATTCAATTGCACGGCACCCCTCCCTATGCGACGGCGTAGATTGCGATTCTGCCCGTTTCGGGGCCGCTTCACAATCGCCGCTTCGACACGATCAGTCGTGCGGGATTTCCGGTCCTCTCGGAGAAGGCAGCGTACGCCTGACGGCGTCCTGCACGTCGCGGGGCTGCACTGCCAGCGCATCGCAGATCCGGCGCAGCTGCCGCCGCAGGTCATAGACCTGGTCGAGGAGGCCGAGGACGAGCGGCATCGCCTCCTCATCGATCGCAAACTGGTGACGTATTTCGAGGATCAGCTTGACGCGCGCGACATCGACTTCATGAAAGATCCAGGTTTGTCCCCGCGGCTCGGGCAGCACCCAGCGGTTTGCGATCCAGCGGGCGAGATCCCGGCTATCGAGCCCGTGGAAACTATGCAGCAGCTCCTCGAACGCCATCATGCCGAGGGCATCCCTTGTCTGGGGTCGACTGAACGCTGCGGCGCCCATTTTTCGAGAAAGGCCGCAAGCTCGGGATCGCCGCTCTGACCAATAACCACCTTGAGGATCACGATCTGGTCGCCCACGCGGCCCCTCCGCCGAATGCCTTTGCCGCGCAGCCTCAACTGCCCGCCGGTATCCGACCCCTTCGGGATCGTCATCGTTACCGGGCCAGTGACCGTCGGCACCGGAACCCTGGCGCCGAGCACTGCCTCGGCGAGGCTGACCGGCAGCTCGACGAGAATATTGTCGCCGTCGCGGCGGAACAGCGGGTGCGGCGCGACGTGCACTTCGATCAGCGCGTCGCCGGCCGGCCCGCCGCCAAAGCCCGGCCCGCCCTTGCCGCGGAGCCGCAGTACCTGACCATCCTCGATCGCGGCAGGGATCGTCACGTCGAGCCATTCCTCGGGGGCGAGCGACAGGCGCTGCGTGCCGCCGGTTGCGGCGGTGGTGAAATCGACGGTCAGCGTGAAATGGCGGTCGCCGCCACGGGCCCGAAAGCCTTCGCCGGCTTGCCCTCGCCCCCGACGTCCGGCCGAGCCGAAGGCGGCGAACAGATCCTCGAGGTCGCTGAGATCCATTTCGCCCTCGGGTTGATATCGCCAACCCTGCGCGCCCTCGGCATAAGTCCGATAGCTCCGCTGCGGCCGCTCCTGGCCGGTCTCATCGATTTCCCCGTGGTCGTAGCGCGTCCGCTTTTCGGGATCGGAGAGCAGGTCGTATGCCGCGGAGATCGCCTTGAACCTTGCTTCCGCCTCGGGTTTGCCCGGGTTGAGATCAGGGTGAAACTGCTTGGCGAGCTTGCGATAGACCTTTCGAATCTCATCGGCGCTGGCGTCCGGCTTGACACCCAGCACCTCATAGGGAGTTTGCGGCATCCGCGATCAGCGCTGGCGCAGGCGCTGGCGCTGCGCCGTGGTCGTCGCACGCTCGACCCGGACGGTCACGTTGCGCTCGCCGCCGGCGCGCACCACAGTCAGCTCTACCTCGTCGCCGATGCGCGACAGGCCGACGCGGTTGCGCAACTCGCTGCCGCTGCGCATCGGCGCGCCGTTGATCGCGACTATGATGTCATTGGGCCGCAGCCCGGCGCGCTCGGCCGAAGACCCGGGCTCGACGCGGGCGATAACCGCCCCCTCGGTGCGCCTGGTGTCGAGCGCCTGCGCGAGATCGGGGGTTAGGTCCTGGATCGCGACGCCGATGCGTCCGTGCCGGATCTCACCGTAATTGATCAACTGGTCCATGACGAGGCGGGCCATGTTGATCGGGACGGCGAAGCCAATCCCGACATTGCCGCCGGTAGGGGCGACGATTGCGGTGTTGATGCCGACGATCCGGCCCTGCAGGTCGACGAGCGGCCCGCCGGAGTTGCCCGGATTGATCGAGGCGTCGGTCTGGATGAAGTCCTCGTAGCCCTCGATGCCGAGACCGCTGCGTCCAAGCGCGCTGATGATCCCCGACGTAACGGTCTGGCCGAGCCCGAACGGATTGCCGATCGCCAGCACAAAATCGCCAACCTGCAGACGGTCGGAATCGCCCACCGGAACCGCGGTCAGACCGCTCGCGGGGATCTGCAACACGGCGATGTCGGTTTCGGGGTCGCGGCCGATCAGTTTGGCGTTGAGGCGGCGATTGTCCTTGGTCGTCACTTCGATGCTGGTCGCGTTCTCGACGACATGGGCGTTGGTGAGCACATAGCTTTGGGCGGCGTCGACGATGACGCCCGACCCGGCCGCCTCGGTTTCGCGCTCGATCGGCCCCGGACGCAAGTTGAAGAAACGTCGGAAGACCGGATCTTGCAACAGCGGGTTGTCTTCCCGCACCCGGCCCTTGACCGAGATCCCGACGACACCGGGCGTGATCCGGCTGACGACCGGCGCCAGGGTTTGCATCGGCGAGCCGCCGGCTTCCGGGATTGGGGCGCCGGCGAGAGTTGCAGCAGGGTAGCCCGTCGTCAGAGCGATCCCGCCTGACACAACGAACGCCGCAAGGACCCGGTTCATCGCTTGGAGACCTTAACACTGGCAGAAACCCATCTCGGCAAACAGACCGCCAGCAGGAATGTTTTCGGTAGTGTCCTAATCTAACCCCTCGCGCGATAGCTTCAAGGGACGCATCCGGCGGGTTGGCAGCACTCTCGGTATTAGGCTGGTAAGCTATTGTTTTGGTGGGTTTTTTGCTTGCGCCGGTGAAATTATCGAGGCATCATCGCGGTTCCCGGGCAGGCGCGGTTACGGGAGTAGCAAGATGAGCGAGGCGAAGCCGAAAGCTGCCGAGTACCGGCTGACCACGGCGGAGATCATCTATCAACTTCCCGATCACCCCGATTTGCTGCAGAGTTTCGTTTGGCAAAAGCTCGACCGCGCGCCCGATTTTCCTGAGCTGCGCCGCTTTCTCGAATTTTGGAGCCGCAATATCGAGGGCAAGCTCCACTCGGTAAAGATCGGTCAGGCGCGGCTTCCTGCCCGCCGGTTCCGGCATGTCAAAGCGACCTTCACTGCGCATTAGCAGGATGGGGAGAAACTCGGTCTCTGAGCTGATTTTTCATTGGCGCAGGAATTCCGCGTAGGCTGCCGGCAGTAGCCGCGCCAGGCGTTCGGCCCACTCCCTCTGGCCGGCGGCCTCGGCGATCAGGTCCTGGCGGATCTCGATCTCGACATGCGGCAGGCCGCGCTGCTCGCCATGCACCGGGACGGTGTAGTCGGTCAGGTCGGTGACCCGGTAGGGCTCATTCTCGCCGACTATCAGCTCACCTTCGGCGCGCAGCAACTCGGCTAGAGGATGCGCAACGCGCGAGTCGCGGTTGAACAGCACCGCCACATGCCATGGCCTCCAAACGCCCTTGAAGACCGGCGTGAAGCTGTGCAGCGCCACCAGGACCGAGGCGCGGCCTTCCCCGGCACGCCGGTCGAGCGCCGTCGCCAGCGTCTCATGATAGGGACGAAAGATCGCGTCGAACCGTGTGGCGCGCTCGGCTTCAGTCAGGCTGCGATTGCCGGGGATCTCGGTCGTCTCGCTGATCTCCGGGATCGAGCTCGGCACATTGGGGTCGCGGTTGCAGTCGATGACGAGCCGCGAATAGGTCTGCAAGAGCAGCGCCGCGTCGAGTAGCGGCGACAGCTCCTGGCCGACCTCACCAATGCCGATGTCCCAGGCGATGTGACGCCTCAGCTCGCCCTCTGGCAGGCCGAGGCGGCCGAGCCGGCGCGGGATCGCGCGCCCGGCGTGGTCGCAGGTGAGGAAGAAAACCGAGCTGCCCGCCTCGTTCTCTACTATCACCGGGCTCGGCTCGTCGGGGTCGAGCAACCCCTGGTCTGGGACCGCGGGCCTCTGGTCCGCCGGCGGGCGGGACGCCCGCGGCCCGCCGACGTCCATCTCAATAGACCTCGGCGTAGCGGGCGCAAAGCTCGATCAGCGACAGCCCCGCCACCTTTTCCGCCTCGACTCGCTTGAACCGCATGTATGCCTCGAAATGGGTCGGGCCAAACCAGCCGGCGACCGTATCGTTGGCGGCGAGCCGGTCGAGCGCTTCGGGGAGCGAATGAGGCAGGTGCGCCGGCGAGCCGGATTTCGGCAGATCCAGTCCGCGGCGGATGCCGTCGGCCCCGGCGAAGATCACAGCTCCCAGCGCCAGATAGGGACTGGCCGCCGCGTCGGTGGCGCGGAACTCGACGTGGAATTGGCGTGTCACTTCGGCCGGGCTCGCTGCGGCAAAGACAGGGCAGATGCGCAGGTTCGCTCCGCGGTCCTGGCGGACGATGTCGATCGCGGTCGGCGCCCAGGTGTTGGGCACGAGGCGGAGATAGGAGACCGGCGAAGGCGCGGTGATCGCGCAGATCGCGGGCATGTGATGCAAGACGCCGGCAAAGAAGTGGTGCGCCGGCTTGCTCAGCTCCATCGTCTCCCCCGGAGCATGCGTCACCGGCTGGCCGGCGGCATCGACAAGGCTCATGTGAATGTGCACGCCGTTGCCGACGAGCTCCGGGTCGGGCTTCGGCGAGAAAATCACGCGGTGCCCGAGACGATGCGCAACGGCGCGCGCCATCTCGCGTGTGATCACCGCGTGATCGGCAGCGGTCAGCGCCGGCCGCGGCATCACCGTCACCTCGAACTGGCGCGGGCCGTATTCGGCGAGAAAGGTGTCCGGAATGACACCGGCCGCACGCAGCGCGGCAATGAACGTCTCGCCGAACACGCCTTGGCGGCGGAAAGCGCCGAGCGCATAGGCGTCGCCCGGCCGGTCGGATATGCCGGTATAGAAAAACTCCTGCTCGAAGGCCGCCACAAGGCGAAGGCCCGCGACGTCGGCCAGCTCCTTGACGGCACGGCGCAAAAAATCGCGCGAGCAGCATTCCCAGGCGCTGCCGTCGGTGTTGCAGACATCGCCGAGAAAGAAATGCTCGATCGCGGAACCGTCGCCGAAATCGACCCGCACCTCGACCGCGGGGTCGGGGACGATCATGAAATCACCGGCGGTGCCGAACGGGGTGTCCCAGATCGGACCGAAGGGCGACATCATCAGATTGCTGCCGGTCCAACCCACACCCTTCTTCAACCGTGCCGGAAGCTCGCGGGCCGGGAATCCCTTGCCGCGCACGAGCCCCGAAATGTCGCAGGTCGCGACGAAGATGAGTTCTTCCGTGATCATAGGGTCACCAGCGGTGTGCGGCGCTCGGGTGTCGGCTAGGATGGCACAGTTGCAAATGTTCGACTATGGAGGAGAGCCATGCCAGTCGCGACGATCCGCGGCGTCGATATCAATTACGAGGTGCTCGGCGAGCGGGGCCCTTGGGTGGCGCTGCAGCCGGGCGGCCGGCGCGGCCTTATCGGGGTCAAATCGCTCGCCGAGAAGATCGCCGAAGCCGGCTGCCGCGTGCTCGTCTATGACCGCCGCAATTGCGGCGCGTCCGCGGTCTCGTTCGATGGCGGCAATTCGGAGAACGAGATCTGGGCGGCGGATCTACACGCCCTGTTGAGCGAGCTCGACGCGCTGCCCACCTATATCGGCGGCAGCTCGTCAGGGTGCCGCCTGGCGCTGTTGGCGGCGCTGCGCCACCCTGCGGATGTGCGCGGGCTCTTGCTGTGGCGCGTCACCGGCGGCGCCTATGCGGCTGAGCGCCTCGTTCAAAACTATTACACGCAGTTTATCGATGCGGTGCGGCAGGGCGGTATGGAGGCGGTTTGCCGCACCGAGCATTTCAGCGAGCTGATCGCGAACAACCCGGCCAACCGTGCCCGTCTGCTCGCTATCGACCCGCAACGCTTCATCGCCGTCATGGAAGAGTGGCGCCGCGCGTTCAACGAAGGCGTCCATCATCCGGTAATCGGGGTGAGCCCGGCGCAGCTGCGCTCGCTCACAGTGCCGGCATGTGTCATCCCGGGCAACGACCGGGTGCACCCGCGCGCGCCGGGCCAAGCTGCACATCGGCTGATCCCCAACAGCGAATACCATGAAGTGCTGACCGAGGACCGCCCCGACCTCGATGTGGCGCTCGAGGACTGGAACGCCAAGGAAGGGCTCCTGGCGGCGATCTTCATCGATTTCCTGCGCTGCACCGAGCTCCGCGCCTGAGCCGAACATCGACCGTCGTCCCCCGCGAAAGCGCGCGAAGGCGAGGGTCCAGGGCGGTTGTGTTGGTTGGGCCCTGAAATCAGGGCATTGCTAGTGATTTAGGCCGTTTTTGCGGTAGCGAAATCCGCCAGCAGCCGATTGAATCCTCGCGGCTTCTCGAGGTAGAGGGCATGGCCGGCGCCCGGAATGACGTGCGTCGCGGTGGCTCGGCAGGCGGCTGCGATCTCCAGGCAGTCGGCGGGCGGTGTAATCAAATCGGCATCGCCGACGATGACTTGAATCGGCAGGCCGGCGGGGAGTCGGGCGAGATCCATCATGATATCGCCGGTCGACAGCATGCGGGCGGCTTGCGCGTAACCTCCGGGATGAATGCGAGCCATGGTCTCGACGACCGTGCGCCGCATCGCCTCGGTTGCCTCCGGGCCGAGCAGGCGCGGACCTCGCTTTGCCGCCATGCCGTGTGGGCCCAGCTCTGCGAGGTCGTCGAGACGCTTCCTCAGAAGCCGTTCCCGCTGCGGCGGCGGCAGGTGGCCATGTCCGCGGGCGACGCCGGCGAGCGTCAGGGTCATGACCCGCTCCGGATGCTCCGCCGCGAAGCGGGCGGCGATCAGGGAGCCGAGTGAATGTCCCAACAGGTGACAGCGGGGGATGCCGAGCGCGTCGAGCCAATCATCGAGCGCCGCGGCGTAATTGCTCGCGGCGTGGTGCTCGGTCCCCAACGCTGTCGAGGCGCCATAGCCCGGGGCATCCCACGCCACCACCCGAAACCGCGCTGACAACTCCTCGAGCTGATCCCAGAACGAAGCGGCGGCCGATCCGATGCCGTGCAGCAGCGCCAGCGGCGGGCCGGCGCCGGCCTCGAGATAAGAGATCTGCGCCGCCCCGGCGCGCACGCAGCGGGTGGGCGCAGCGGCGCCGGTCATGCCGGCTGGAACCCGACATCCTCCGGCTGCGAGGTGCCGACGAGGAGCATGAACTCGGCGTCGGCAACGCCGTCGTTGCGGAAATGGCGGAGCTGGCCGGGCAGATTCAAAATCACGTCCCTCGGGCCGAGCCGCTCCTCGACGGTGCCGTGCGGTCCGTCCCAGCCTACCGTGACGCAGCCTTCCAGTACCAGGTAGGCCTCTTCAACCGACCGCGCATAGCCGCGGACCGCAACGCCCTTGGGCAGATGGATCATGTCCATACGGTACTTATCCGGCAGCGCGCCGCCCTCGCCGATATAGGGCAGACGCGCAAAGCCCGCTTGCCATACCGGCCGCCTCTCGGCGCGGCGCACGATATACCGGATGAACTCCCGCTGACGCGGATCGGCGCTGGAAGGATCGAACGCCACGGTCTTGCCCGGACCGGCCCCGAAACGGCGGGCGACCGACGCATCGTTGTCGCGCGGGTGGCAGACATAGACCGGCGGTTTCGGCATGCCGGTGCCGACGCTGATCGACATCAGCACCGGCTCGACGCCGTCGTTGCGAAAGCCATGCGGCCGGCCGGCCTGGTTCAGCACCATGTCCTTGGGCCCCAATCGCGCCTCGATCACCTCGTCGCCCCAGGTCCAGCCGACGGTCAAGACGCCCTCGAGCACGAGGAAATGCTCGACGACCTCGTGCGAGTGGCAGGGGGCGTATTTGCCGACCGGCTGATGCACGAGGCTCAGCGTAAACTTTCCGGGTCTGAGGGTGCTCGGATCGTCGGTCTTGGGCGAGCCGCCGGCGCCGATATAGCGCATCTGCGCGCGCTCCAGTTCGGGGAAACCGCGGCTCCCCGGGAAGGCGTCCCAGTCGAAACTCTTGTCGGTATGGCGCCCGATATGGGCGCGCATTTCAGCAGCGGGATCGAACGAGTGGGCTTGTGCGGAAACTGCCATGACAGGCTCCCGATACAGCGATTGGCCAAATCTGAGATCGCGCCGTTTTCCGCTCAAGGAAAATCGAAAACGGCGCGCGGGCTGCTCGCCTGGGCGTCGGGCTGTTTTGCGGGCGTCAGGCCCGGATCATCTCCGCTAGCTCGGGCGAAACCGCAGGAGCGCCAGGCAGCGCCGCGTCGACCTGGAGATCGTCGAGCCGCATGTGGCGTTCGAGAATTGCTGCGAGCACGCTGCGAAAATCGGTGGTAACCGCGAGATCGCGCCGCTGGTAGAGCTGCGCCGGCGCGAGGCCCGGCCAGTCGCTGTAAATGCGGCCGCCATTGATCGCGCCCCCTAGGAGCCAGATGACATTGCCGTGTCCGTGGTCCGTGCCGCTATTGCCGTTCTCGCGGACGGTGCGGCCGAATTCGGACAGGACGACGACGACCGTGTCGCGCCACGCCTCGCCCGCGCCGCGGGCGAGAGCCGCGAGACCTTCGCCGAGCGGGCGCAGATGCTGAGCCAGCTGCCCTGTGTGGTTGCCCTGATTGACGTGGGTGTCCCAGCCGCCGAGCCCTAAAGCTACAAGCCGGATGCCGGATTGGCGGCGGATCAAGGCCGCGAGACGCGCCGCCTGCCCGGGAAAGCCGGTCGGTGGCGGCGCGCCATTGTCGGCGATTTGCCTTTCCGCTGCCAGAGCGGCGATCAGTTGTGCGCGCGCCGCCCGGCCCTCGCGATAGGATCGGCCGAGTTCGTCGTCGCTGGAATAGAGGCGATCGAAAGCCGCGCCGACTTCCGGCTGGTCGATCGGCAATTTACGGATCCCTCCGGGACCGAGCGGCAGAGCGGCGACCGGCGCCTTTCCCGTAAGAATGCGGGGCAGGGTCGGGCCGACGCTAATTGCATCTGTCGCGCCGCGCGGCCCGGGCAGCGCCACGAGAAGCCGGTTCATCCAGCCGTCGCGGGTGATACCTTGTCCCGGCGTGCCGTTTTCGAGATAGAGCTGGGCGTCGAAATGCGAGCGCGTCGGGTCGGGCGATCCTGCCGCGTGGACGAAGGCGAGCTCACGGTTTTCCCAGAGCGGCAACAGGCCGGCGAGGGCTGGGTGCAGTGCGAAATGCCCGTCGAGCGCCACCGCCCCGTCGGCTTTGCCGGGAGGCGCAATCGCGATCGAGGACCGCTCCCGATAATACGCCTCTTCTGCGTACGGGATGACGACGCTGAGCCCGTCAACGGCGCCGCGCAGCAGGATCACGATCAGGCGCCGAGGACCGCCTTCGGCCGCCGCTGCCCAGGCATCCGGGCTCAATGGCAGCAACGCCGCCGACGCGGTTTTAAGAAAAACACGTCGGCGCACGATCATCGCCCTAACGTCGCATGAAACCAGGACTGCCGAGTAGCAGCGCCGCGCGCAGTCCCGGTGGCGCCTCGATCACGGCCTGGCGGGTGGCTTCCGTGAGGGTCGGGCCGAGCAGCGCCTGCAGTCGCGCTGCATCGACGCGGTGGGCGCTCCCAGTGCCGTTCGCGCCGTACTGGGGCAGGTCGCCTTGCGCCAGTGCGGCCGCAAAGCCGATCCTCCGGGTCGTCGCGTCCGGGCTCAGCCATGCGTCCTCGGTATTGCTGTATCCGTCCGGTGTCAGACAGCCGTAAAGCGGCATCCCCAGCTGATCCATCGCAGCCAGCAGCGGACGCACATTGCCAACCGGCACCGCCGCAGCGCGAACCGCCGAGACCACGAACTGATACGGAGTTTTGTACTTCCGATCGAAGTTTTCCCAGAACTCGCGGCTGGTAAACAAAGCCTTCAACACTTCCTGGATGTCGCCGTCGGTATCGACAAATCGGGCAGCGAGCTGGTCGACAAGGGCAGTCGGCGGGTCGTCGGCGACAAAATATTGCGCGAGTTCGAAGGCGATATGACGCGCCGTCTTCGGGCTGCGCGCCAGAATGTCGAGCGCCTCTTCGCCCTCCGCTTTCCCGCGGGATTTCATCTCATAGCCAAGGAAAACCTTGGGGCTGTAATCGTGGCGAGCACCTTCGAAGATCGCGCCGTATTCTGGATAGGCACGCGCGTCCGGCGGATTGACTCTCCAACCGGTCAGAATGCGCGCCAGCGCAATCACATCTTCCTGCGTGTACCCGCCGTCGGCGCCGAGCGTATGCAGCTCCATGACCTCGCGCGCGAAGTTCTCGTTGAGCCCCTTCTGCCTGCCGCGGGCGCCGGGACTGCCGGGCGCGGTGCTGAGCGTGTTGTCGAGGTAGACCAGCATCGCCGGGTGTTTGGTCGTCGCGAACAGGAGGTCGCGGAATCGGCCGAGCGCGAAAGGCCGAATCGCCCGCTGCTCGTAATTGCCGATCCACACATCGTCCAGCCCTTTGCCGGAGAAGACGTTGAAGTGGTTGAACCAGAAATCGACCAGAACCTCTTGCAGTTGGCGCCGGCTCAGTAACGCTCTCAGGATGCGCGCCTCGGCGGCATCATGCAGCACCAAGCGCGCGCGTTCGCGCTGAGCTTTCTCCGCGTCTGCATTGGGTTTGAAGCCGCGCGGGCTCGGCAGCGGACCGTAGAGCTGGCGCAGTTGAACCGGATCGAGCTTCAAAGTCTCGAGCGGTGCCAGCCGGGAGCGCAGCTCGATTTGTTCCGGGATCGAATCGGGATTAAGCTGTTCGGCGATATAGCGCTCGACGCCGATGCTCTTGACGTACTGAAACTCCTCCGGCGTCGGGCCGAACGCGAGCCGGTTCAGCACGTGAATTACCTTGCGATCCGAAGCCAATTCGGCGCCATCGGCAAGCGCCGCGGTGAGGATGACGACAAAATACGCCGCCGCCAGCAATGCGCCGGAGCGGCCCAACGCTATTCCCGCCATTTCGCGCCCGCTTCACCCCCCAGTGCAGGCGGGTCGAGAATAGCCGAAATGAGTTGTTGTGCAAGCCGTCCGGCAAGCAGTCTGGCGCCCGCGTCATTCCGCTGGTGAGTGGACCCTCATGTTGCTGGGCACCGTGGTCGAGAGGTCGGAATCGCGACGGCGTCGAGAGCGCGGGATTCGCAGGATGTTTAACAAGCGGCAGAGGCTCGCGAGCGCGGCGAACGCCGAAAAGCCGGCGGCCAGCAGGATCGCCACGGTAGGGCTGGCGCCGCCGGCGGGGCCGGCATAGCCGAAGACCAGCGCCACCGCCGCCGTCCCGATGGTCTGTCCAAGCAAACTTGAAGTTCCCTGGATCGCACCGGCTCCGCCGCTGCGCGAGCGCGGCGCACTGGCTACGATCGCGCGATTGTTCGGCGATTGAAAGAACCCGAAACCCCACCCGCAAACCGCCATTCGCCAGATGACGTTGGCGTCGCCGGGTTGATCAGGCAGAAGCGCGAGCAGGATAAAGCCGAGGCTCAGTACGCCGAGCCCGATGCCCCCGAGAATGCCGGCGGGGTAGCGGTCCGCGAGCCGGCCGGCGATCGGCGCGATCATCGCCACCGTCACCGGCCATGGCGTCATCAAAAACCCAGTTTCGACCTGCGAGCGGCCGATCACGTCCTGAAAATAAAAGGGCAGCGCGACGAATACGATTCCTTGCGCAACAAACGCGCAAACCGACGTTGCCACGGAGAGGGCGAATACGGGACGCTTGAACAGGTCGATCGGCAGCAGCGGCAGCGTCAACAAGGCTTGCCGGCGAACGAGGGCATAGCCGACGAGCACGGCTCCGATCAACGCGATCGCGACAAAGCCCGCGGGTTGGTGGTGACCGATGCCGTTGATGCCGCCGATCAGGAATGAGAAGGCGGTTGCGCTGAGGATTGTGCTCGTCAAGTCGAAGCGATGCTCCGAGGGCGGGGTATGCGGCAACAGCCGCAGGGACATCACCATCGTGAGTAGGCCGATCGGGACGCTGACCGCGAACAGCCACGGCCATGAGGCGACGGCGAGGATCGCGGCAGCGACGCTGGGGCCCCCGGCCGATGATACCGACACGACGATCGCGGTCATTGCGATCCCGCGGCCCAGTTGCCGCCGCGGATAGGTGAAGCGCACGAGCGCCATGTTGACGCTCATCATCCCGGCGGCGCCGAGTCCCTGCAGAGCGCGGCCTGCGGTCAGCATCGGTAGCGAATGCGAAAGTGCGCTGACCAGCGCGGCGCCCGTGAACACCCCGAGGCCGATCATATAGATGCGCCGATAGCCGAAAATGTCGCCCAGTGACGCCAGCGGCAGAAGCGAGCAGATGACCGCGAGCTGATAGGCATTGACGACCCAGATCGAATCGGCGGGGCTGGCGTGGATTTCCTTGGCGATCGCCGGCAAGGCGATATTCGCGATCGCGCTGTCGAGAACCGACAGCGACATACCGAGCGCGAGGTTGAGGATCGCCCAATAGCGACTTGGTAGCGGAAGTCCGTCTTCGGCCGTGTTCATCGATCGCGGCCCTCGCCACCTCGAATTCTCAGGATCGAAGCGGCGGGTCTGCCCCCGCTCCTAGCGCCAGACTTGGGCCGGCTGGCAATGATATCAACCGTCGCCGGCGGCGGTGATGCCTGGGTTGCGCGCGGCGCTTACCCTCTATTTCAGGATGATGACGGTTTCGGTAAGGGCCAGGCAAAGCTGAGTTCGTGACCATCGGGGTCGGTCAGGTGAAAGAACCGTTCGCCCCACTCGGCATCGCGCGGCGCCGCCTGGGGCCGGTACCCGGCGGCGACGACCCGCGCGTAGAGGCCGTCGATATCTGAATCGTAAAAAATCACGCGCCCCCACCATGACCACTGACGCTCGGCAGGCTGCGCAATGAGATTGAGAAAGTTTGGACCAGTACGGAAACTGGTGAATGCGGCATCTTCTCCACCGTGGATCAGCTGAAAACCGAGCATGCAATAGAACTCAACCGCGCGGCGCATGTCGTGCGTCGCGAGTGTCACTGCGCTGATGCTTTCGATCATGTGCCGTGCTCATACAAACAGCCGTTGTCCGACAGGCTGGACTCCGCCATCCCCGTCGATCAAGCTCTCAGCCTCCAGGCGGATCGACTGGAGGTGGGAAATGAGAAGTTACATAAAGCGGGAAACGGCACAGGCGCGGGCCTATTCGCAAGCGGTAATCACCGAGGGTGGCCGAATCGTCTGGCTGGCCGGGCAAGTCGGCGCAGCGGACGCTTCTGGTCGATCGCTCGGCGGCGATTTCGATGGCCAGGTCCGCGAAGTATTTTCGCGCCTTCGGCAAACCCTCGAAGAGGCGGGCGGCACGCTGGCCGACATGGTGACGATGACGGTGTTCATTACCGACGCTCGGCTCGGAGACCGTTTCACACAGCTGCGCAAGGAGATCTTCGGCGATAACTTCCCGGCGAGCGCGCTGATCACCGTTGCCGGCCTCGCGCGTCCGGAGCTGCTCGTCGAGGTTCAAGGGGTTGCCGTGATCGGATGACCGGTTCACTCGCCGCAACACCCAGTTGCAAAGTGTCGCCGCCGGGTTGATCCATGTCAATGCCGCATGAAGCGTGATAGGTTAGTAGCTGCAAGAGGTCAGCAGGGAGGATCCCGATGCGTGCAATGGATGTGATGACGACAAACGTGGTCACCGTCGGACCGGCTACGTCAGTGCAGGAGGTGGCAAAAATCCTCTCGGAACGGAACATCAGCGGCGTTCCGGTCGTCGATGCCGAAAATCGGCTGGTCGGCATCGTCAGCGAAGGCGATCTGCTGCACCGCGTCGAGACCGGCACCGAACGGCGTGTCCAGCGGCGGCGACGCTCATGGTGGCTCGACCAGTTCGATGCCGACGAGGAACTTGCACGCAACTACGTGAAGTCGCACGGCCGGACCGCCGAGGACGTCATGACTCGCGAGGTCGTCACGGTCGGCGACACCACGGATCTCGCCGAGATCGCCAACCTGCTCGAAACGAAAAGGATCAAGCGGGTGCCCGTCGTCAGAGACGGCAAGCTGGTCGGCATCGTCAGCCGCGCCAACCTCGTGCGTGCGCTAGCGGCAGTGGGAGGTCAGCTGGCCGGCGATGTCGCCTCGGACGATCGCACGATCCGTCAGAGACTGCTGGCCGAACTGAGGGAACAGCCGTGGGTGCATACCTGGGCGGCCGACATCATCGTCAGGGACGGCGTCGTGCACATCTGGGTCGGCGACGATCGGCCCCAGGCCGAGAAAGAGGCCTTGCGCATCGCGGCCGAGAACATTGCCGGCGTCCGCGGCGTCGAAGAGCACCTCGTGCCGGCGCCGATGATCCCGCCGGCATTTTAGCCTCTTTTGCGTCATCCCCGGGATCCCCGTACGGCTCACAAGGGCCAGCCGCCCGAGGGGATCCAGGGGAACCGCGGCGGCGTGCACGACCGTAACCTCATCATTGTTGCAGCGCCCACTGCCTCGTGGCGAAGCGCCGTGACGGCCCACTGCACCAGGAGGATGGAATGCGCATCGCCGTGATCGGCACCGGCGGCATCGGCGGGCCTTACGGCGCTGCACTGGCGAAGGCCGGGGCAGATGTGACCTTCGTTGCGCGCGGCCCCCATCTCGCGGCGATCCAGGAAAAGGGGCTGCACATCGACGGGGACCGCGGCGAGACGCACATCTTTCCGGCTCAGGCGACCGACGACATTGCCGGCATTGGTACCGTCGATGTGGTTCTATCCTGCGTCAAATTGTGGGACGTCGAGACCGTCGCCGGGCAGCTCCGCCCCATCGTCGGGCCGCAGACCGCCGTCGTCCCGCTGCAGAACGGCGTCGATGCGGCCGAGCGCATGATCCCGATCCTCGGCCGTGAGGCGGTAATGGGCGGAGTCGCCTTTGTCACCGGCACGATCACGGCACCCGGCGTCATCCGTCAAACCGGCACCTATCAGCGCATGACCTTCGGCGAGCTCGACGGGCGGATCAGCGAGCGCGGACTACGCCTGCGCGATCTCTGCGAGACCGCCAGGTTCGAAGGCCTGCTGAGCCCGGACATCATGGTCCCGGTGTGGGAAAAATTCCTTTTGATGGTGCCGCTTGCCAGTCTCAATGCGCTGACCCGGCTGCCGCTCGGCAAGTGGCGCGAGCACCCCGAGCTCGTCGCCCTCTATGACGCGGTGCTGCGAGAGACCGTCGCTGTTGGCGGCGCCGAAGGCGTAAGGCTATCGCCCGACAGTACAGAGAACGGAATGGCGATGATGCGGTCAATGCCGCCGTACCATATGACCTCGATGGGCAACGACCTCATCCGCGGCAACCGCCTCGAGCTGCCGTGGTTCGCCGGCAAGGTCGTCGAGCTCGGGCGCCGCCACCGAATTCCGACGCCGGCCAACGGCTTCATCTACGCCGCGCTGAAGCCATACATAAGCGGAGCGCCGACGTAAGATCGAGCCGAGTGACAGGATCAGACTGGCGTCGGAGCGGCTGCGTGGAGCAAGCCGGCGCTGCGTAGATCCGTCCACAACTCGGGTGGAATCGGTCGCTGCAGCAGTTCGAGATTGGCGTTGAACTCCGCGACGCTGCGCGGACCCGGGATGATCGCCGCGACCACTGGGTGCGCGAGCGGAAATTGCAGCGCCGCCGCCGCCAGCGGCACTCCGTGTCGGTCGCAGACCGCCTCGATGGCACTGACCCGGGCGATGATCTCGGGCGGCGCAGGGCGATAATTCCAGGTGTCACGGCCGGCGAGGATGCCAGAGTTCAATGGCCCGCCGACGACAATGGACGTGCCGGCCGCCTGGCATTTCGGAAGCAAATCTTCGAGCGGCGCCTGCTCGAGCAAGGTATAGCGGCCGGCCAGGAGGAAGGCGTCCCAATTCCCCCATTCCATGGCTTCGAGCAACATCTCGCGCTCATTGACCCCGATCCCGATCGCGCCGACAACCCCGCGGTTTCGCAACTCTTCGAGTGCGCGATAGCCACTGTCGCGCAGCGTGCGCATCAGTGCCGGATGAGCTTCGCTGCCGTGCTGGTAGACGCCGATGTCATGGACGTAAAGAATATCGATGCGAGCCAAACCGAGCCGCTGCAGGCTGTCCTCGAACGAGCGCATGATGCCGTCGTAGGAATAATCGAATATGACGTCGAACGGCAGCGGGTGGCGACGCTCGTCTGACCCAGGCGCGCGCCGAGGTCTGAGCAGGCGTCCGACTTTTGTGGACAGCACCCATTCGTCACGCGGCACCTCGCGCATGGCGTCCCCGACACAACGCTCGGCCTGGCCGACGCCGTAATACGGCGCCGTATCGATATAGCGCACGCCGGCCGACCACGCGGCGCGGATGATCGCTTCGGCCTCGTCGCGGGTGATATCGATCCGGCTGCCGCCGAGGGTAGCGCAACCGAGCCCGAGCGCCGTGACTTCGAGCGAGCTCCGTCCGATCCTGCGTTTCTCGAAAGGGGGCATCCTCCCGCCTCATGATGTCATCATTCTTGAGAAGCATAACACCGATAGGCAGACCTCATCGCATCAGGAATCGAGAGCGCTACAGCCGCTTGGAAATGCCTGCCGGTCTCTGCGATGATGGGCGGGTTGCGGCGGAGTAATGAGCCATGAAAGTGTGCATGTTTCATCTGATGCCCTATCGCGACCTCGCGCCGGATTTCGACCAGCGCTACAAATCCGCCTACCTCGATCCGGTGTGGTTCGATGTCGCTGATCCCGACAAGGTCGGACAGTATTACAACTCGACACTGGACGAGATGGTGTATGCCGCGCGTGCCGGCATGCACGGCCTCTGCACGAACCAGCATCACCAGAACGTCTACGGCTTCATGGCCAATCCGAGCCTGATGGGCTCGGTATTGGCGAAGCTGACGAACGGGCTCAACGTAGCGATCGTCCAGATCGGCTCGACGCTCCCCTCGACCAGCCCGCCGACGCGGGTCGCCGAGGAATATGCGCTGATAGACTGCATCAGCGGCGGGCGTCTGGTGGCGGGCTTTCCGACGGGATTGCCGACCGATGCGACGATCTCCAATGGGGTGATCCCGATCGAGCAGCGCGAGCGCTATCGCGAGGCGCTGCAGCTGGTACTGAAAGCGTGGCAGGCGCGCGAGGTCTTTGCGTGGAACGGCAAACATTACCAGCTGCCGATGGTCAATCTCTGGCCGCGCCCGATCCAGCAGCCCCACCCGCCGATCTGGATCCCGGGCTCCGGCAGTGCGACGACGGTCGAGTTCGTCGTCGACCGCGACGACTGCTTCTGCCACCTCAGCTATTTCGGCGCCAGAAACGCCGAAACTCTTGGGGACTATTACTGGGACACCGTCGCGCGCAAGGGACGCGATGCCAACCCCTATCGATTGGGCTTCCTGCAGCTGATCGGGGTTTCGGAAAGCGACGCGGCAGCGGAAGAATATGCCCCGCACGTCGAATATTTCTTTCACAAGCTGCTCTACACGCCGCAATATTACCAGGCGATCCCGGGCTATCAGGACTATCCAAGTCTGATGCGGGTGCTCAAAGCGCCGCTGCGGGAACGGTTCGACCTGCGCGGTCTCAAATACAAAGATTTTGTCGACCGCGGATTTCTGATTGCCGGCAGTGCCGCGACGGTGCGCGACCAGCTCACCGAGGCCGTCAAGCGGCTGCGCATCGGCCATCTGCTGGCCCTATTGCATTTCGGTTCAATGCCTCATCAGCTCTGCCTGAAAAACATTGACCTGTTTTGCCGTGACGTGCTCCCGCATATCGAGGGCCTGTGGGACGACGAGTGGCAGGATCGGTGGTGGCCGCAGCGGCTGCAAGTGGCCCGCCCGATGGCCTCGGCAGCAGATGGCGGGTGCTGAGGCGGCGGAGGCAGGAAAATGGCCACGGTCGAGCAGCGCAAAATCCGGTGTTGGCAGGGCAAGATAGAGACAGAGATCGAGGTCAGCGGAGACGGGCCGCCGGTCCTATTTCTGCATGGTCCGTGGGGATTGCGCGGCGACCGCAAGTTTCTCGACCGCCTGGCGGCTCTGCACCGCGTCTACGCGCCGAGGCATCCCGGAACCACGTCCGGCGATCCCGAAGCAATCCATCGGCTCGACGAGTTGTGGGATCTGGTCGTTTATTACGGCGAGCTGTTTGATCGGCTCGGGCTCGAAGCGCCGGCTCTGCTCGGCCATTCCTTCGGGGGCATGGTGGCCTGCGAGATCGCCGCGACGATGCCGGAACGCGCGGGCAAGCTGGTCCTGATCGACCCGCTCGGCCTGTGGCGCGACGACCGTCCGGTCAAAAACTGGATGATCATGCCGGAGGATCAACTCCGCCCGGCGCTCTTTGCCGCACCCAATGGAAAGGCGGCGCGGCGCTTCTTCGAGCTGCCCGACGAAAGCGATGCTCGCGTCGAAGTGCAAGCCAGCTTTATCTGGTCGCAGGCCTGCACCGGCAAATTCGTCTGGCCGATCCCGGACCGCGGTCTCAAGAAACGCATCCACCGTATCGCTGCGCCGACGCTGATCATTTGGGGAACGGCGGACGGCATTGTCTCACCAGACTATGCCCAAGACTTTGCGCAGCGGATTGCCAATGCCCGCATCGAGCCGATCGGCGATGCCGGGCACCTGCCGCATCTCGAGCAACCCGACCGAGTAGCGCAACTCGTCGGCCGCTTCCTGCTCGATTAGCAGCGCGAGTGCAGAGGCTATTCAGCTGCTTGCTTGATCGGCGGTGCGCCGCTGCGGTGGCCGCTGGGCAGCTCGAACAGATCGGCCGGCAGCCGATCGAAATAGGCGAGGACTTCCGCCGTCGGCACGACATCGGCGTATTTGGCGTGCATATCGCACAAGCTCACGGCATGGCTCGCCTGGCTGCGGTCGAAGCAACCTTCCTCCGCTAGGATCACTCGATAGTTTAGGCTGAACGCGTCGACCACGCTCGCACGCACGCAACCCGACGTCGTCGTCCCGACGACGATCACGCTGTCGCAGCCGAGCAGCGTGAGGTAGGAGGCGAGGTTCGTCCCAAAGAAGCCCGACGGCTTCTGCTTCCTGATCACGATGTCTTTGGGACCGGGAGCGATCATTGCGACGATCTCGTTGCCGTCGACGCCGCTGTGCGCGCTGCCGCCCGCCTCGTCGCCACGACTACTTTTCCAGCGCCAGCTGCCGGCATCCCAATTGTCCGCACGCCGCTCCCCGGTGGTGTAAATGACCGGAAGCCCCTTTGCGCGCGCCGCTTCGATCAACTGTCGAATGTATTCGAGCGCTAGCCAGCTGTCTTCGCCGCAGGAGGTGCGCCAGCGCTTGATCGATTCCAGGATGGGTTCTGGCCGTTCGCCACAGAACGCCCAATTGACATCGATGACGAGCAGTGCCGGCCGCTTGCCAAACCCCGCGCGGGCGCCAAACCCGCCCGCCGCAAATACCGCCTTGTCGCGCTCGGTAAGAAATCTGTCCCAGATCCGCTCGGTCATCGACATCACCCCTTCATTGCGGATTGCCGCCGGCATAGAGCCCGGCGAAGACCAACACCGTACCGAGACCCATCAGCCCGATACATACGCCTGCGCCGGCGTTGGCCATGCGGCGCAAGGTGAGACTCATTCCCATCGCCGCGAAGCCCACCAGGCTCAGGATGTTCATGCCGAACAGCACCTCCCTGGTCAGCACGAAAATGCTCCTTCGGTATGCGGGAACGCCTCGGCCGGTGACAGGATCGTGTTCCAGGCATTGGTTGGGATTTTGTGGTTGTCGCGCGCGTCGCGCACCACATTCATCGGGTCGAGGCCGTCCTCGACTCGCTTGATCTGCTCGCGCAATAGCCGCCGCAGCATGACGATGCCGGCATCCGACTGCGCGAGGTTTTCGAGCGCGTGCACGGCGATCGGGCGCTGCCCCTCCTGCGCTTCGAGATCGTCTGGCTTGCGCTGCCGCTCCTCGTAGCTGCGTTGCAGGAACGAGCCCGGCCGGATGTCGGCGATCGTGTCGGTCCCGGGCTTCCAGTTGGGCTTAGGCGCGCCATTCGCGAGCGGCCAGGCGACCATGCTGATGCCGCGCACATGCTCGTTGTCGATCGGCACTGCCCATGACAGTTCGGTGCCGCGCTCCCTGCGCTTCGGCTTCGTTCCGGGCTCGCGGATGCTGGGGATGATGAACATGTTCGGCACGATGCATTCGGCGTGGCGCACCATGCGGTTGCCGTTCGGCAGGTCCTTGATCAGGTTGTAGCGCACGCCAAGCGGCGTCTTCTCCCAGCCGATCGTGGCCTTGCCCTGCATCAGCGCGCCGTCGAACTGGTCGCCGCTGATCCACTGGTGCAGCATCAAGAGGTGGTACGGATCGACGATGTTCTCGTAATGCTGCAGCCAGTTGCAGTCCTTGACCATCCCGACCGCGTAGTCGCCCCACAACCGCATCCCGCGCAGCACGACATCTTCGCCGCGGTCAGGGTCGATGATGTCGAAGCGGGGAAACAACGGCTCCGTGCCGGGCGGGCCCATATAGACAAAGACGAGCCCGCCATATTCCGTCGTCGGATAGGCTGGCTGCCATACATCCATTGCGTTGCGGAACTCCTCCGACTCGCACGGCATGTCGATGCACTGGCCCCGCGTGTCGTAGAGCCAGCCGTGATAGCAGCAGCGCAGCCCCTTCTCCTCGACCCGGCCCCATTCGAGCGAGGTGCCGCGGTGCGAGCAGTGCGGTTCGAGAGCGCCGACCCCTCCCTTCTTGTCGCGGAAGAAGACAATCTCCTCGCACAGGAGCTTTTCCTTCCGCGGCAGGTCGCGCAACTCATCGGAGGTGCAGGCCGGCTGCCAGTAGCGGCGCAGCAACTCACCCATCGGGCTTCCTTGCTCGACGCAGGTCAGCTCATAGTCGGGTGGCGGCGTCTGCCGCCCATAAGCCGATTTCATCACAATCTCCCAGGGTTGTCGCGGCCCAGCTCGCCGATTTTATCGGAAAGCGTGGCGCAGAGTTATCGGCTTTCTCCACGACATTCTCTTGTCGGGATGACGGATCGAGGCGTCCGGGGCCATATAGAGGTGCTGGAGACCGCCGGACCGGACCGCTCGTGCCTGCTCTCGTCATCTTCGACTGCGATGGGGTGTTGATCGACAGCGAGGTCATTTTCGGCCGCGTTCTCGGCGAGTGCCTGATCGCCGCCGAGTTTCCGATCACGATGGACGAGGCGATGGTGTTCGGGCTCGGCAAGAACCGCATCACGCTGACCGCCGCGGTCGAGGCTCGATTTGGCCGCTTGCTGCCGGAGGGCTTCTTCGAAACGATGCGCGCCCGTGTCGATAAGGCTTTCGAGCGCGAGCTGTCGCCGATACCCGGGATCGAGGAGCTGCTCGCGGCGTTGCCGGCGCCGCGCTGCGTGGCATCGAATAGCCACCTCGACCGCGTCCGGCAGGCGCTCTCGGTCACCCGGTTGTTGCCGCTGTTCGATCCGCATGTTTTCAGCGCCTCTCAGGTGACGCACGGCAAACCCGCTCCCGACCTCTTCCTCTTCGCGGCCCGGCAATTCGGGGTGCCGCCGGCAGACTGCGTCGTCATCGAAGACAGCGCGACCGGTGTCGAGGCCGCGGTCGCGGCGGGGATGCCGGTGGTCGGGTTTTGTGCAGGCAGCCACTGCCCCGGCGATCATGCCGACCGGCTGCTTGCCGCCGGGTGTTCGCTGGTGTTCGCGCGAACCCTTGACCTCGCCGCTTATCTGTGCGGGGCAGAATGCTGATAATCCAGATCTCCGATACGCATCTGAGCCCGGTCAAGCCGCATTTCGCCGACAATTGGGCGCCGCTCGCGGCGTGGATCGCGGCGGAGCGCCCCGATCTCGTCATCCATACCGGCGACGTCACGGTCGACGGCGCCGATGTCGAGGAAGACCTGCGGTATGCCGTCGAGCTGATGCGCGGCCTCGGTATTCGGTTTCGCGCGGTTCCCGGCAATCATGACGTCGGCGACGCCGGGCACCCGCGCCAGCCGGTGACCAGCGAGCGGCTGGAGCGATGGCGCGCTCATTTCGGGCCCGACCGGTGGATCGAGGATGTCGAGGGCTTCCGCCTGATCGGGCTCGATGCAATGCTGCTCGGCGGCGGCCACCCCGAGGAGGCGGCGCAGGCGGCTTGGCTCGAGGCCGCGATGGCGAATGCCGAGGGCCGATGCCTCGCCTGGTTCTTACACAAGCCGTTGTTTCTCGACAGCCCCGATGAGGGCGATACGGGCTACTGGTCGGTCAAACCTCGGCCGCGCGCTCATCTCATCGAACTGGTACGTCGCTATTCGGTCCGCCTCGTAGGCAGCGGCCATCTGCACAAGGCATATGATTTCCAGCATGACGGCAGCCGTTACCTATGGGCCCCGGCCTCCAGTTTTCTCGTCGGTCCGGAGATCCAGCCGCCGATGCCGGGCGAGAAACGGCTCGGCGCCGTCCGCTACCGGCTCGACGGCCCAACAATCGAAGCTGAAATCATCGATGTTCCGGGGCTGGCAGCGCACTGGATCGACGATGTCGTCGACGAGGTTTATCCGCGACCGGCGGCCGCACGCCGCGCGCGCGACTAGTGCCCCTGTCGTCATGCCCGGCCTTGAGCCGGGCATCTGTAAACCGCCACGCCGTGCAACATAGACCGTAGATGGCCGGGTCGAGCCCGGCCATGACGTAAGTGTTGTGTCGCCCCCAATGTGGAGGCATCCTGCGGCAAACGACAGCAAGGAGCAGTGAGATGGCGGAAATCCTTGGTCTCGGCGTGACCCACTGGCCGACGCTGTGCCTGCCGAACGAAGGGCTGACCAGCGTGTTCAAGCGGACGTTGACCGCGCCCAATGTCGAGGCCTGCTACAAGGACCCGGCCAATTGGCCGGCCGAGCTGATCGCCGAGCTCGGCAACGACGACGGCCTGTCAGCGGCCAATCGCTGTGGTGAACGTTTCGGCAACGACTTTCGCGCAATCCGCAAAATCCTCGACGATTTTGACCCGGATCTCGTGCTGATCTGGGGTGACGACCAGTACGAGAATTTCCGCGAGGATGTTGTGCCGGCGTTCTGCCTGCTCGGCTACGATGCCGATTTTGAACTGAAGCCATGGCAAAATGGCTCCCACGGGGGCAATGGCGGCAAGCCGAACCGCTGGGATGAGCCGGGCGACTGGGCATTAAGGCTGCACGGCCAGCGCGAGGCGGCGAAATACCTCGCCACTGGCCTCATCGAGCGCGGCATCGACATGGCCTACGCCTACAAGCCGCTGCACCACCCGATGGCGCACGCTTTCACCAACACCTTCCTCTATCTCGATTGGGACCGAAAGGGATTTCCTTATCCCGCGATCCCGTTTGCGATCAATTGCTACGGGCGCACTCTCATTCACGCCAAAGGCGGGCTCGCCCATCTGTTTCAGCCGCCGCGCCCGGCCGACGAAGGAGAAGACCCGCCGGCGCCGGCGCCGTGGCGCTGCATGCAGGTCGGGGCCGCAGTGGCCGAGGTGATCGCCACCTCGCCCTACCGGGTCGCGCTGATCGCCTCGTCGAGTTGGTCGCACGCCTTTCTGTCGCCAAAAAACGGCTATCTGTGGCCCGATCACGAGGGCGACCGGCTGCTGTTCGACGCCGTGTCGCGCGGCGATTACGGGGTCTGGCGGCAGCGCTCGCTGGCAGAAATGGAGTATGCCGGCCAGCA
>Ga0306919_10000005_pt1 | contig 77705 bp, 75 predicted proteins | sample flu12Cox44000172_FD_203764 | JGI IMG/M metagenome (GOLD analysis project Ga0306919, IMG submission 203764) | Lab enrichment of tropical soil microbial communities from Luquillo Experimental Forest, Puerto Rico - flux4day.12C.oxic.44.000.172 (v2)... | ecosystem: Environmental > Terrestrial >... | reverse complement strand
GCCGCACGGCGGGAGCGATCGATGCCGGCGCCGGCGAGCTCTCCACGACCGGCGCGGTGCCGGCAGGTGAGGAGGAAGATGAGGACGATGCAGATGAGGATGCAGGTGAGGATGCAGGTGAGGATGAAGATGCAGGTGATGATTCTGCAAGTGATTGCACCGTTTTCTGACAAGACGGCGAGAGCGTGGGAAGATTGCCCTTGAGGCAAAGCAACAGTTCAGGGCTGTCCGGTGCAATCCATGAGCAGTGCGTCATGAAGTCATCCATCGTGCAGGCTTGCCGGACCATTTTTAATTGGTTCTCTGGCGACGGCGCTGCTGCGGCCGTTGCTGGCGTTGCTTGCGGAACCCCCGAAGACGGGGTGTTCGCCTGAGGCGACACGACCGGCGTCGGCGCACTCGCTGCTTGCGCAATGGCATTCACTGCAGTCTTGCAGGGTGCTGACAGTTTCGCTTCGTTGCGTTTAAGGCACTCCAGCGCGTCTTTGCCGCCAGGCTGCACGCCAGAACAATTTGCCATGAAATCGGAGCGACACGAGGCGCGGACGGCATCGCGCTGCGCTTGCGTCGGCGCTTGTGTAGACTCCTGCGCCCCGGCAATTCCGGATACGCAGAGAGCAAAAGCAATCGTGATTGGGAAGCACGCAAGCAATTTGCACATAACCGACCCCGCTAAAGGTGAACAATACTGACTCCAGAATTGAGTATTGACAATGAAATCGGCTTTGCGGATCTCACGCAAGGCAGCGCCGATTATCGGGGCGAATGACGGGATGGCTTGCGCGCACGGGCCGCGCAAATTGGGTTCGTTTTGCAAATCGCGGTCGGCCGCTAAAAATCACCGGGCCCTGATTTTCCATTTTGTAACTACCTAATTTTGTTAACTTAATTCGTTTCAATTTCCAGAATATACAATTCTAGATTGTAATAACGTCAACACACAATCTTGCTCGTTTGCTGCCGCAAATTTTATTTTGATATTGCGCTGATGTTTTCTTGTGTCCCCGTCCGACGAGAAAGTGCGGCTCGGATTACGTCAAGCATCGACACGGGAGTAGTTAAACAACCAAGAAAAATTTCGCGCGAAAAAAGTGCTGCGAGCAATATCCTCCACAGACGATTAGGTTTGGGCCGACACATCCTGGCAAGCTGCGCGACGGTATCGTGAGCATCTGGGTGCCGCGGCAGGTGAACTTAATTGCGGCAAGTGCTGGTTATTCGTCTTATTAGTTCACCGACGTTCGCTTCGAAGAACCTGTTTGTTTGCTTTTCTTGCAACGACCCCCGATCAATCGCGCGTACCGTTTGCTGATGTTCTCCGAAGCACGTCTTTCATGGCTTTTATCTCGACGAGCTCCTTAGTCAACCGCATGATCCGTGCGTCGAGGCGCTCCTGTTGATCAAGGTCATCATCAAGGAAATTTCTGGCGTGAATAGTGGTGAGGAATAACTGCGCGATACGACGTGTGTCTCTGGCAGGATTGAGGCTATCCGGTTCGAGCGGGTCAAAACCCGGCGTGACCGGCAGAATTGATTGGATTTCCTTTGCAACAGCCACGGTCCACTCTTCCGTCGACTCAAAATTCTGCCGCGGAAATTTCTGATTCAGATAGTCGATTTTATCGGCGCGTAGGAGGCTGCTCGCGTATTCTGCGAAAGCAGTTTCTGGTTGGCGGCATATGAGGTAGCCAAAAGCGATCAGGCCACGCGTTTCATCGAAAGCGGGATGGCAGGGGGTTAAACTGTTGGCAATCGCCTTGGCCTGCACAAATCTGCGCGACCGAAGCTTGCGCCACTCCGCGTCTGCAATACCGAAGACCTTACTCTGCTCGCTTGGACCAGAGGGAGTCCATTCCTCGATCAACGCGGAATGTAATGCTTCAAATTCGTGCGGATCTTCACCGGGCAGGATGAGAGGCTCGGCGAAAACACCGTTTTTTAAGGCGTTGCGGCCTTTAGGCTTGCGGCGAGGGACGACCGAATTATTCAGCCGACCATTGTGCTTGAGAGTCGGTGGGATATTGCGATGCTGATTGCGTTTGCGCATGGAGGCGACTCCACCCTGAGTGAGACTCGCCTCCAGAAGGCGACCTCGGTAGGGCGAATCGCCTTCGTCGATGGGCGTCATCTTGCACACCGAGCCTTCGATGTAAATAGAAAGTACAATTTTCTGTTAGTTCGCACGCGCATTGTAGTTTGCGTGCAAAGCGCATCTGCGGCAGTTCTCGCCGCCGGCTTTCTACGGGGCCTGAGCCGCGACCCGCTGATACAGCAAGTCGCTTATACAGCGAGCCGCTTATACGGAGAACCGCTTATACAGTGAGCGGCTTTATGGCGAGCCGCTTATACGGTGAGTCGCTTATACAGTGAGCCGCTTATACAGTGAGCCGCTTATATGGCGAGCGCTTATACAGTGAGCCGCTTATATGGCGAGCGCTTATACGGTGAGCCTTATACGGCGACCCGCTTATATGGCGAGCCGCTTATGTGTTGTGGCGCTTATGCACTCAGGTCGCTTCTGTGCTGAGCCGCTTATGCGCTGGCCGCTTATACAGCGGCCGCTTATGCAGTGTGGCTGCCTATACGGTGTGGCCACCTATACAGTGTGACCGCCTCTACTGTGTGGCAACCGCTTATACAGTGTCGCCGCTTAGACTGTGTCGCCGGCCTATAGCGTGCGGGTGCCCATACTGTGCGGCCACGGTGTAAAATCGATTACGATCTATTAGCGAATGCACTGCCGAATCTTCGCCAGAAGTTGTCGTGGCCTGTAAGACCTCGGCACATAATCGTTGAGCAGGCGCCGATCCTCGCGGCGCGGGAAGGAACGGCCGACGAAAGAGCCGGGCGGAATGTCGTTCATTGCGGCAGTGCCGGTTTGGCAATGGGTGCCGGAGTGTCTAGCATAGCCTGACCCATCCGGCGCCGTTCAACGTCGCCCGGCGTGAAGGACTTGAAGCGTGACGCACGCTCCCGAATTGCAAAACTCCAGCCGGCGGCCGCGGCAAGACCTAATCAGCGGGCCTTATTTGCGCAATGCCTGGTATGTCGCGGCGTGGTCCGAAGACATCGGCGACGGCGCGCTGGTCGCACGCACCATCATGGACGAGCCAATCGTGCTCTATCGCAAGGCCGACGGGGGCGTTGCGGCCATCGAGGATCGCTGCGCGCACCGGTTCGCGCCGCTGAGCATGGGCAAGATCGTCGGCGGCGACCGCATACGGTGTCCTTATCACGGGCTGGAATTTGACGGCAGCGGCGCCTGCGTGAAGAATCCCCACGGCACCAAGAGCATCCCGCCGCGGGCGCGGGTGAAAAGCTATCCGGTCTTCGAGAAGCATAAGGCGGTGTGGATCTGGATGGGCGACAGATCGGCTGATGCCGGAAAAGTGCCGGACTTCGCCGTGCTCGACAATGTGCCTGAGCTCTATACCACCAAGCGCGACTCGATCGTGATCAAAGCCAACTTCCAGTTGGTCATCGACAACCTGCTCGATCTTAGCCACACCTCCTACCTGCACGAAGGCGTTCTCGGCAACGCCGACACTGTGGAGTCGGAGATCACGGTGGAAGAGGACGGCGATGACGTGATAGTCGGGCGGCACGCCACCAATTCAACGCCGCCCGGCATGTTCGCGCCGTTCTGGCCGAACCATCCGCCGCGCGTCGATAAATTCACCAAAATGCGCTGGATGGCACCATCGACGCTTCGGCTGTTCACGGGCATCTGCACGATCGGCGCGGCGCCGGAGAGCGGCACCGGCTATAACGCGATTCACATGCTGACGCCGCAGTGCGAGCGCTCGACGCTCTATCATTTTACGGCCGTCCGTTTCGGCGTGATGACGACCGACGAAAAGGTCAACCGCGATTTGCAGGAGCGGATCGCCAAGATGCGGCGCTTCGCTTTTGCCGAGCAGGACGCCCCGATGATCGAGGCCCAGCAGCGAATGATCGAGAACGCGACGACGCCGCTCAATCCGGTAATCCTCGCCGTCGACGTGGGGCCGGTGCGCTACAAGCGCGTCCTCAACAAGCTCCTCGAAGCCGAGCGGAGGCGTGCCATTGTTCCGCCATGAAACTTCGCCGCCGACATTTCCTGTGTAACGACGGGCGTGTCTCACTTCCCTGGCGGCTTTGCGGCGAAGGTCGAGTCGCGTAGGCACAAGCGTCCGCGATAGTCCTGCCAGAGCTTTTCAGTTTCATGCAATTGCCCAATGGCGCGGGCAATCGTGACGAAATCGTATTTGGAGAATCTCTCAGTAAGATCGGTGTAGTATAGCGGCGCCTTGCCGATCGCTACCGCGATCTCATCGGCAAGCGTAGCGACCGTCGCCTCGTCGCCTGATTCACCTGCGGTATCCTTCTTGCCGTTGACGTAGTCGTCAATTTTGGCCGTGTCCGCGTAGGCGTAGGTGATGCGCTCGTAATATTCGCGCGGGATGTTTTCGGGAACGGTGGCATCGATGCCAACCTTGGCGCCAGTCGGCACCACGCCATAGCCCTGGGGTAGGCTGGGATCGAGCGGCTTAGCCCGCGCGTTTGATACGATCATCACGTCGCGGTCGCCCTGCACACGGGTGGCGATCGCCCATTCCACCTCGGTTGGATCGTTGACGTCGATGTCGTCGTCGACCACGACGACATGCTTGAGGTCCATCACCGACAACGCGGCAAGGAGCGCATTTTTGCCCTCGCCTGGCTGCTTCCTGATCGAGATCACGGCGTGCCAGAAAGCACAGCCCCCAAGCGTGACGTTGATGTCTTTCACCTGTACGCCGGCGGTGCGCAGCGCTGCGCGAATAGCGGCATAGCGCGTCGGTGCCGCGAGCCAGGTGTTCTCCCAGGGCATGTGCAGATTGTAGTAGATCGCATCCTTGCGCATCGAGATTGCCTTGATGCGCACCAGCGGATTCCAGTGCAGTCCGCCCATCAGCCGGGTGAATTCGCCGAAACGACCCTCGGGAAAGGTCCAACCGACTGGGAGAATTTCCGCTTCCAACACGATTTCGGCGTCAGCGATGTAAGGCAGATCGATGGTCGAGCACGGCGCGAGCTTGACCGACTCGCCACGCAGACCGCCGGCGATCGCCATTTCATCGACGCCGAGCGGGGCGCGATAGCCGGATCCGGTGATCTCGACCGGATGAGTGCCGATTGAGATCGAGATCGGCAGTGGCTCCTTGCGCTCCAACGCCCGCTGCGCGAACAGTCGCATATTGTTCGGCGTGACGATGTCGATGCCAGTCAGCGCCCTTTCCTTGACAATGAACCGATAGATGCCTGAATTCCATCCAAACTCGGGATCGCGCGCGATGACTACGCCAGCCGTGATCATCGGCCCGCCGTCATAAATTGATGACATTGGGATCGGCAACTTGAACAGGTCGACGTCGTCGCCAACGAGCGTCACCTCGCGCGTCGGCGAGGTTTTGACATATTGCGGCGGGATCGGCGTCGCGATTGCTTGCGCGAGTTTGTCCTCGATCTCGCGATAGGTCTCACAGCCTACCGACATCGCGGCGCGCTCGCGCGAGCGAATGAGGCCAGAGACGACCGGCATGTCGTAGCCGATCACGTTATGGAAACAGAGAGCAGTCTTCGCCTGATCGACCAGGGTGGCGATATGGCGGATGTCGACCGGCTGATGCAAGTCGACCAATTCGCCGGCTTGCCGTAGTCGATCGAGGAATTGGCGGAAGTTTTCTTGCATTTCGATCTCATATGATGAGCAATTTCGCGGTTTGTCTGCTTTACTTCCCAAAGCAGGTATAGCTAAGGCAACTGGCATATCCGCTAAGTGCCACAAGCGGCCGCACGCAGTGCAGCGAACAACGGGACATCATTCGATCACCTCGTCGGCGCGGGCGAGCAATGACGGCGGTACGCTGAGATCGAGCACTTTGGCGGTTTTTAGATTGATGACCGGCTCGAATTTTTACTGGTAGTTCACCTGGTTCCGTACCTTTCAATGTCGACATACCCTGCGGCGCGGCGGAAAAGGCAAAGCTGCGACCAGAACCAGGCGGAAAGATAGGCGTTGGGTTGAAGACTGCTGTGATCCATAGAAATTCGAGTGACCAAAACCTCCGCAGAAAACGTTAAACCCGTCTCAGCAATCGGCGCGGCTGGCTTAAGCTTAGCCGCGCTTGGCGTCGTATTCGGCGACATCGGCACGAGCCCTCTTTACACGCTGAAGACGGTCCTCAATCTCACAGGCGCGAATCCTGACGCATCAACGACGCTCGGCGCGTTGTCCTTGATCCTCTGGACCTTATTCATTGTAACCACGGTCAAGTATGTCAACTTCGCAATGCGTATCGACAATGACGGCGAAGGCGGCATCATTGCACTTTTGGCGCTCATTGGAGTGAAAAAACAGCACCGACCAGTAATCGTTGCAGTCGGACTATTTGGTGCAGCTCTGATTTATGGCGACGGCACTATCACGCCGGCAATCTCTGTCCTGTCAGCCCTTGAGGGCATGGAGCAGATTGCGCCAAGCCTGCAGTCGTATGTGTTGCCGGCTTCAGTCGCCGTCCTATTTGTGCTCTTCGCCTTGCAACCTCTCGGTACCGGGAAAATCGGCCAAGCGTTCGGTCCAATAATGTTTGTCTGGTTCGCAGTCATGGCGGCGCTCGGCGTATATGGAATAACCAAACATCTTGGCGTAGCGGCCGCGATAAGTCCGCTCTATGGCATCAAGTATCTGGCAAACGGCGGCCTAAAAAGCTTCCTCGTGCTTGGCGGAGTGTTTCTCTGCGTGACCGGGGCTGAGGCACTCTATGCCGACATGGGCCAATTTGGGAAAGTTCCCATTCAACGGGCGTGGAATTTCATTGTTTTTCCCAGTCTTATTCTGAACTACGCAGGCCAAGCCGCCATCGTCCTTGAAGGCTCGCCGACACAGGGCAATATTTTCTACCAGCTGTGTCCGTCCTTGCTTCTAACGCCTCTGGTCGTGTTGGCGACCATCGCCACCATCATAGCCAGCCAATCGATCATTACGGGTGCTTTTTCAATGACACGGCAAGCGATTGCGCTTGGATGGATGCCGCGTCTGCGTGTTACCCAAACTTCCGAGGAGGGTTATGGCCAGATTTACGTCGGCGCCGTTAATTGGTTGCTGATGATTGCCACACTTGGCCTCACGATAGGTTTTCGTAAGTCTGACAACCTCGCAGCTGCCTATGGGATTGCTGTTTCATTGACGATGCTTTTGACGAGCGTGTTGCTGTTCATCGCAATGCGCGAAATCTGGGGCTGGTCGCCTGTCAAGGCGGGCGCTGTGGCACTCATGTTTCTCGTTGTAGATTTTGGCTTTTTCACCGCCAATGTCACAAAGGTATTGCAGGGCGGTTACGTACCCTTGTTAGTGGCCGCGGCGGTCTACGGTGTCATGTGGATCTGGCATCGGGGCACGAGTGCGGTCCGCGCGCAAATCATGGCAGATCAAGTGCCATTGAAAAAGTTCGTTGAAACGCTTGGCGACGTTGCGCGTGTTCCTGGCACTGCTGTCTTCTTAACCCGCGCCGACAGCGAAACACCACCTGTTTTGGTTTGGCACGTACGAAAAAACCGTTCCTTGCACGAGCACGTCCTCATACTCAAGCTAATTGTCACATCGTCTCCGCGCACAAAACCGAGCGAGCGGGTACAGGTTGCGCGTGTTGCTGACAAATTTTGGCGCATCGAAGCGCGTTATGGATTTATGGAGCGGCCGAATGTCTTAGCAATACTCAACGATTGCAGGACCAAAGGCATCGAAATCAATCGCGACAACGTCATTTTTTACATCGGTCATGAAACACTCATACCACGGGAGGGTCGGAGAGGTATTCCGCGTTGGCAGGAAGCTATCTTTGCTGCGATGGCTCGCAACTCCGTTCGTATAACAGATGTCCTCAAATTGCCCCACAACCAAGTGGTGGAAATCGGTCGCGAGGTTGCGATTTAAACTACCAGCGACAATTCGGTGAACGCTAACAGCGTGAAATCAAAGGGCCCAATGGACTAAGGAAACCATCGGTTGAATGTCCGCTTCGGGTCAACAGCAGACATTCCGGCCATGAGTCGCGATGTCCGCTTTGCGCCAAAAGCAGACATCCAGTCGCCCTGCGATTTATCGCTGGAAATTGCTTCTTCCGTTATGGACAGTGTGGGCGGCCCCGGCGATCGATGCGCAGATGCTGCGCAACGCGGCAGCAAGGGAGGAGGAAAACCAATGAGCAAAATTCCGCAGGAGCAGGTCCCCGGCGTGTCTCACCGCCGCGTCGGCGACATCGTCGTCACCGCGATCAGCGACGGCTTTGTCGACGGCGGGCTCGACGTGCTGCGCAACATCGATCAGGAAGAGGCGCGGCGCATCCTCGCCGAATCCTTCCGGCCGGTGCGGCGCACGGCCATTAATGCGTTCCTCCTCTATTCGGCCGGGCGCTTAGCGCTGGTCGAGACTGGCTCCGGCAATTACCTCGGGCCCACCGCTGGCAAGGTGCTCGCGAACATCGCCGCCGCGGGCGTTGATCCCGCGTCGATCGAGACGGTGCTGCTCACCCACATGCACCCGGACCATTCGGCCGGCCTGTCCGATCCGGCGACCGGGCGCCGTTATTTCTCCAACGCGGAACTGGTCGTGCACGAGAACGAGCCGCCGCATTGGTTCGACGACGCCGCCATGGCCAAGGCGCCCGAGCGCCAGCAGCGGCTTTATTTCATGTGCGCGCGGGAGCAGATCACGCCGTACAAAGACCGCACGCGGCTGTTTCAGAAGGGCGAGGTGTTTCCCGGCGTCACCGCCATCCCGTGCCACGGCCACACGCCAGGCCACACGTCGTTCCTCATCAGTTCCGGCAACGAGCAACTGCTGATCTGGGGCGACACGGTGCACGTGCCGGAGATACAGACCGCACGTCCCGAAGTGTGCATGGAGTTCGACACCGATCCCGACGCCGCGGCGGTCACGCGCCGGCGCGTGTTCGACATGGTGGCGACCGACCGGCTGGCGATCACCGGCATGCACCTGCACTTCCCCGGCTTCGCTCATCTCATGCGTCGCGGCTCCGGCTATCAGCTCATTCCCGAAGCATGGGAGCAGACGCTGTAATGATGACGGAACTGCCGCCGCTCGACAGTGCCGTTCTGCCGCCGGGTGTCAGCGCGCGCTTCGTCGAGAATGTCAACGGCCTACGCATGCACGTGCTCGAGGCCGGGTTCGAGTCGCCCGGCCGGCCGTGCCTGCTGCTGCTGCACGGCTTTCCCGAGCTGGCCTACTCGTGGCGCAAGGTGATGGGGCCGCTGGCGGCCGCCGGCTTTCACGTGGTGGCGCCGGACCAGCGCGGCTATGGCCGCACCACCGGATGGGACCGCAGCTACGACGGCGACGTCGCGTCGTTTCGTTTGTTTAACCTCGTGCGCGACGCCCTCGGGCTGGTGGCCGCGCTCGGCTATCGCTCGGTCGCGGCCGTGATCGGCCACGATTTCGGTTCGCCGGTGGCGGCCTGGTGCGCGCTGCTGCGGCCGGACGTGTTTCCCGCCGTGGCGATGATGAGCGCGCCGTTTCCCGGCCCGCCTTCGCTCAACGCCAGCGCGCCGTCAGGGGAAAGCATCCACGCCGCGCTCGCCAAGCTCGACCGGCCGCGCAAGCATTATCAATGGTACTACTCGACTCGCGCGGCGAACGCCGACATGCACGACTGCCCGCAAGGCATCCACGACTTCCTGCGCGCCTACTTCCACTACAAGAGCGCCGACTGGGCGGGAAACAAACCGCACCCGCTCAAATCTTTGAGCGCCGAAGAGCTGGCGCAGATGCCGACCTATTACATCATGGATTTGCACCAGGACATGGCGGCGACGGTGGCGCCGGAAATGCCGTCGGCGGAAGCGATCGCCGCCTGCCAATGGCTGCCCGACGCTGAATTGGCCATCTACAGCGGCGAGTTCAAGCGCACCGGCTTTCAGGGCGGCCTGCAATGGTATCGCTGCCGCACCGAGAACGTGCTCGCCACCGAGCTAGAGGTTTTCTCCGGCCGCACCATCGACGTGCCGTCTCTGTTCATCGCCGGCAAGAGCGACTGGGGCACCTATCAGTTCCCCGGCACCTTCGAGCGCATGCAGAGAAGCGCGTGCACGCGCATGCTCGGCTGTCACCTGGTCGACGGTGCCGGCCACTGGGTGCAGCAGGAGCAGCCGGAGCGGGTCATGGCACTCCTGCTGGAATTTTTGTAGCAGTGCCCCCGATAAACTCCGCCGTCATCCTGAGGTACCCCGAGCGAAGCGAGCGGCCTGATCCAGAGACCGGCCAGCGCCACAGGTCATGCACGCAACGGATAATGCGCACGGGTCCCAGCCACACCGGTCTATGAAGATTTTTCTTTTTTCAAAAAAGAGGGGGCCAAGCCGTCCAGAACGCAGCGGGCATCGCGTAAAGCGTGGTCGGCTTTAGACGTACCTCACGACAAATTTATTTCGTTCTGCGATTCATGACGCGGACTTGAATATAAATTGCGCATTACTGTTGCCACGCCTCAACAAAGCCAACGAATTGCCGCTGGGCTTTTATCTTTTCTTCCCACAACAGCACTGCGAAAGATTTTACGGCAGGAGTTCGTTTTATGGGCATGCTTATGATCCGTTGCCCGAAGACGGGACTGGCAATCTCTACGGGCAGACACATCGAATCGAGGTTATTCAGCAGCACCCCTGTATTTTTCAGCAGCACCTACTGTCCACACTGCCGGGTGAAGCATGAGTGGTTTGTCAAAGACGCATGGGTCTGCGATTCCGACTGGTCTGAATGTGAATTCGTAGGATGAGCGACGACGCTCGACGATATAAAATGGCACTGCCCGGAACTGTGGCAATGCATCTTGGGCGCAGGGGTTGTTGTGCAGCCGCGATAGAAATAGCGCCGGTGATGGCCGCAGCGAGCCAGTGCCGCCGCTTCCCATTTTTTGCGGGTGCCCGCTCATGGTTTCGCCACAGAGTTCGGAACCGGGTGGTTTCTTCGCAAAATGATAATACGTAGTGCTCGATTGGAACGAGATTACTCATTGGGCTCATGGCCGAAGAACGCATCAACCGGAAACTGGCTGCCATCCTCGCGGCCGACGTCGTCGGCTATTCCCGGCTGATGGCATCCGACGAAGCGGGCACGCTCGCCGCTTTGAAGCGGCACCGGCAAATCGTCTTTGAGCCGGCCGTCGTTGCTCACCAGGGCCGCATCGTGAAGCTGATTGGCGATGGCACGATCGTCCAGTTCGCGAGCGTGGTCGATGCCGTAAACTGCGCGCTGTCAGTGCAGCGGTCTGGAGACTCACTACAGGATGAGAGCTTACACCAGCCAAGGATTGTTCTCCGAATTGGCATCAATCTAGGCGACGTGATTATCGAAGGCGATGATATTTACGGCGATGGCGTAAATATTGCTGCGCGCCTCGAGCCGGCCGCCCAACCTGGCGGCATTTGCATCTCTTCGATTGTCAACGAGAGCATCGGCAATCGGATCGACGCTCGCTTCGAGGACGGCGGCCACATCAATGTCAAGAATATCGATCGGCCAATCCGAATCTGGCGGTGGCATCCCGACTCAGCACAGGCGAGCGCCACCAACGGCCGGCAACCCAACACTGCCAATCCTGAACCGCAGGCGGCAATCGCCATTTTGCCATTTACCAACATGTCGGGTGATCCGGAGCAGGAGTATTTCTCCGACGGGATCAGTGAGGACATCATCACCGACTTGTCGAAGATCGCGGGCCTGATGGTCATCGCGCGCAACTCGAGCTTCACGTACAAGGGGCGTTCGGTCGATGTTCGCAGTATTGGCCGCGAGCTTGGCGTGCAGTCGGTCCTCGAAGGCTCGATCCGCCACGCTGGTAATCGTGTGCGGATCACCGCACAGCTCATCGACGCCGCCAGCGGCGGGCATCTCTGGGCCGATCGCTACGATCGCGATTTGACGGATATCTTCGAAGTCCAGGACGACGTGACGCATCGTATCGTCGACGCTTTGAAAGTGACACTCAGTCCGGGGGAAAAGGAGCGACTTGCCGAGGCCAAAACGTCCAATCTCACCGCGTACGACTGCCTTCTTCGCGGCCGGGAGTTCATGCTTGGTAAGGAAAAGAACCGGCAGACCTTCGAACAGTCGATAACGTACTTCAAGAAGGCATTGGAATACGATCCCAATTATTCGCAAGCTTATGCATGCCTCGGATTCGCGCACATCTTCGACTACCAGAACCGTTGGACTGATGACCCTGACAGCTCGCTGCCGCTGGCCAAACAGTACGCGCGCCAGGCCCTCGAGAAAGATTCGAACGAACCGCTAGCGCGATGCGTCTCGGCGATGACCGCATCGTTCGAAAGGGACCTAGATCGGGCCAAGTCTGAAGTCGATCTAGCGTTGTCACTGAACCCTAGTTTAGCTTTGGCCCATAACCTTGCTGGCAGCAATCGCATCTATTCGGGACAGCCGCTGGAAGCAATTCCAAAAATCGAGCACGCGATGCGTCTTGACCCAGCTTTAAGTCCGCAATTCCTGCACTTCCTCGGTATGGCATATCTGCTTGCAGGAAAGTACGAAACGGCGGCCACGTTGCTCAAACAACGAATTGTGCTCGTGCCCCAAACGGATTTTTCTCGCGCTCTTCTTGCTTCTGCCCTTGGTCATCTAGGCGAGTTCGAGGACGCGCGCCGGGTTTGGGGGGAGCTTAAAGAGATCAACCCGAACTACGCATTCGCCGAACACGTCGGCCGGCAGCCCTTTAGACGCGAGGCAGACGTCGAGCGCATTGCAGACGGTCTCAGGAAGGCGCGGTTATTGAACTAACATTGAACCTGCCGTGCGGCGCGAGATAAGCATATTTCCCGCGAATGCCGTGCGACGTCCGCTTTACCCTCAAAAGCGGACATCGGTTGAGCGCGTGTCAGGGTGTACCCCCATCGACGATCACATTATCAACGATGAAAAAGCGAGTTGGAAGAGTCCATCCTTGCGCAGTCTAAGTGAGTTGTGGCCCGCACAGAGCGAGATCACGCTCGGCGCGAAATACATTGCTATAGAGATTTGCAACCCACTGCCGGCCGCTTGAGGTCACATTCAGGTACTGAATTGCGGTCTGGATATGCGGCGAAATGCTGCTCCAAAAAAAATGGGGATATGAATCGGTGAGATCCGCGGGCGAGGCGTAGCCTAGCTGCCGGTTCATGCCGACCTCTTCGAATTCATAGTAAAGCGCATTAGCCTTGCGTAGGTGATGCGGATCTCCGAGTTGTCCGATCAGATCGGCGGCCCGCAACAGCAAACCCTCTTCCTTGTCCTGATCATCTGCTTCAACCGGTGGAAAGCGCGTGAATTCAATGGCGCGGGCGATCCTAGCGGCGTCGACGACATTACTGTTTGCGAGGCGATCCATCACAAATAACTTCGAGCGGTCGACGTGGTAGGGCATAAGCGCCGCATCTGAAGCGCCGCGCGGAAGCTTGATTTTGCCACCCTTTCCGTCGACCACATAACCATCCGAGTCGTCGCCTTTGAGAATACCGCGGACATAGCCAATGTCGTGAAGCAGGCAGGCAATGATTACATGCGAGAAATCACTGGCGTTCGTCGGCATCAGGAGCGCGCGTCCCCGCATGATGTCGTAGCCGGCGAGCGTTACCAGCATCGTGTGTTCAACGTTGTGATAGAGCGCATCGCTGTTGCCGATGCACTCAAGAGCAAGCCTGGCAGCCAAAGGGATCAATTCGGTCAAGGCTGCATTCGTTGACCCAAAGCGGTGGGTAATCTGATCGGCAAGGAAAGACCCCACCGCTTCTGCCGCCAGTTCTGGAACAGTAATCACGACCGTCCCCACTCAGGACAACACATAGTTCCGGGATCCGAAGGAAAGCGGCGCTACTCGATGAAATGGCGCCGCCTCATTTGATGACTTCATCAGCGGTAGTGAGCAACGTCGGCGGAATGACGAGACCGAGCGCAGTTGCCGTTTTGACGTTAACGGTAAAATCGAACTTGGTTGGCTGCTCGACCGGGATATCGCTGGGCTTTGTCCCGTGCAGGATCTTATCGACCATGTCGGCGGCTCGCCGGAACAGATCGCTGAAATCCGGTCCATAAGACATGAGGCCACCGGCTTCAACATAATCGCCATAGCTCAGGATGGTCGGCAAATGGGCATCAAGCGCCAATGTGAGGATGCGCACACGGTTAGCGGCGATGAGTGGATCCGACACGACATAAAGCGCCTCTGCTTTGTTCCTTAGCGCCTCAATGGCCGGCGCAATGTCCTGCGCCCGCCAGATTCCCAGCCGGGCCGCTTCGAGACCAAGCGCTTGAGCCGTGGATTTGACCCGGTCTGCCTCCAGCATGGGCTCGGCATATCGAGCGTCAGCAAGCACCGCTAATCGGCGGAGGTTGGGGAGAGTCGCGCGCAAGAGTTCAAGTCGCTTAGCAACAAGGTCGGGCTGTTGGATCGATATTCCGGTAACGTTGCCGCCGGGGTTGGCCAAGCTTTGAACGAGGCCGCTACGGACCGGATCAAAGGCGACGGCAAAGACGATAGGAATGGTCGTTGTCGCTTGCTTTAGGGTAGTGACCGCGCTTCCATAGCTGACGATGACATCAACATTTTGTCGCAGGAATTCAGCGGCGACTTCGCTAACGCGTTGGGAGCTTCCCTCCGCCCAGCGATAGTCGATCGCGATTGTTTCGTCCTCAAGCCAACCGAGTTCCCGCAAGCGTGCGGCAAAGGTGGCTATCCACGGACGCCAGACCGTCGCATCCGCGCCAAGGACCCCGATACGCCGCGGACTGCTTAGTTGCTGGGCGTAGGCGGCAAGCGGCCACGCGACAACGCTGCCACAAAAACCTCTAATGAATTGCCGTCGCTCCATGCGCTTCCCCCGTCAAGGGCCACTCCGGCAGCTTAGAAAATATGGGATTATCGGATTAGAGGCTGTTACCTACGTCACACAGAAAAACGGAAGGAGGGGTCAAATTTGCTCCGCATGCCGCTCACTCATGGTCAGCCCGTTTTTCCCTAAACTCACCCATGCGTACCATAAGGAAGACAGCACTAGACATCGGCAAAACATGACGAACCGGACGCATGGACTGAAAAGATTCGACGCGCAGCCCGCGCCGGGCTGAACCATCAATTCCACTGATCTGATTACGGCGAATCAGGTCCAGCCTAGAGCGAGTCCGTCGAAGTCGCTTTGCTTCGCAGCGCAGCCGCCGGTGATAGGCCGAATCGTTGAAACGACGATTACGCTTTCAACGACATGGCAGGCTTCATTGGAAACGGTTCCCGGAACCTGGGGCTGATAAGACGCGTTTTCTTTCAGAGCGTTAAACCTGGAGCCGCCAAGATGCCCTGGACTGCTAACGATGCGGAAAGTCACACTCACAAGGCGATAACCTCGGAGCTGAAAGAGCTCTGGGCGAAGGTTGCCAATGAAAGCCTGGAACGGAACGGCGATGAGGGTCGCGCCGTCCGGGAGGCGAACGCTGTGGTTGCTCGACAGGCACGATCCGGCTAGCCCGCGCTTATGGCGATCCAGAGAGAGCCTCTGCAGCGTGACAACCATCGGACCGAATCACATACATATGCGTTCAACGCGCCCTACGACCGCAAGGACTGCGAGCTGGTGACCAAATCCGGCCAAGCGGCGAGCCGATGTCCGGTCAGGGTCATTAGCGGACGTTGCGGTCGCACTTCCGAATGTCTGCTTCATCCCCGAAAACAGACATAGACTGACTGCAGTTAAGTGCCCAGGCGGTCATGGCTGCCAATTCAATTGCCAATCGGAAGCGTCGTCGCTAACGCAAACCGTTCGCGTGTCGTCTCATGCGCCGCCAGAACATCACGGTCAATCAACGGCCGAAATCCCTGCGACAGGACAAGTTCGCCGGCAGAGAACTGCAGCGGCTCAGCGAACAATCGGGCTTTCGGCTTTAGAAACCCATTGAACTCGCCAGCGTTACGGACGGTTACGCGCGCAACACAGCCTTCCATCCAGCATCCAAGCTCGATCCCAAGTCCATCGCCAAGCACTGGCTCCATCCCGTGCGCGCGCACCGCGTCGAGCGCCTCGCGCACCAGATCGAGCCCGCCGAACCGCTTCAGCTTGAGCTTGCAGAAGCCAACATTTTTGATGCTGCCAGCGCGCTCCACGTCGGCGAGCGCGCAGATCGGCTCATCGAGCATGATTGGAACGGATGAGACGCTGGCGACCTTGGCATTGGCCTCCCACTCGTCGGAACCGCAGGGCTGCTCGAACAACTCGATCCCAGACGGGTCGAGCGCGCTGGCAAATCGACAGGCGTCGACTTCGCTATAGGCACGGTTGGCGTCAAGCCGCATGGTCGCGCGACCACCGATGGCTCGCTGGATGGCGTTGACGCGCCTCTCGTCCGCCTCCACGTCCTTGCCGACCTTGATCTTGAAAGTGCGGAAACCGTCCTCGAGCAGCCGCTCTACCTCTTCGGTGATCTCTCTCGGAGCTGAGCTGTTGAACGGCGTAAGCAGCGGCAATCTCACCTCGCGATCGATCCGCAGTAGCGGGTGGTCCTCCAGCATCTCGATCGCCGTGAGTAGCGCCGTCGCGGCGACTTTGCTTGCACCCATGTTAGAGGCGATCATGGCTTTGGCCGCGGTGGTATCCTTGCCGACCACAGCGGCAGCGTGTTTCTGGCAGAAGGCCCAACCACCTTCGCGGGTCTCGCTGCTTGATCCCGGCGATATGTGCCCTTCGCCCCAGCCGATCCGACCGTCCGCATCCCGCACCTCGACAATAATCGGCTCGAACTCAGTGAAGGTCCGATACGAAAGGACATAGGGTCGCTTCAGCGGCAGCCGGACTGTCCGCAGCGTGAGTTCATGCAGCCTCATTTGTCTTTCCGAACTTGCATTGTCGGGTCAGGCGATGCGTTCGTCGCCCTTGATTTGGCTCCGATGCATGACACGCCGTGTCTTGGGATCGAACGGGTCGCGCCGATGCAACACCGAGAGGTTGTTCCACATCAGTAGATCGCCGACCTTCCATTCATGGCACATGGTAAAGCGCGGCTGTGTTGCATGCGTCCAGAGCGAGTCGAGCAACGCTTCGCTATCGGCCACGCTGAGCCCGAGCACATAGGCGTTCGGCCGACGCCCGAGGAACAGTGCTTTGCGGCCGGTCTTCGGATCGGTACGTACCAGCGGATGATGCGCGCCGACGGTCTCGCGGACGTCGACGACGTCTTTGTAGCCCTTGCGCAACATGCCGGCGCTGTTGCGCGACGCGTCATGGACCGCGATCTTGCCCTCGGCGGCCTTTTTCAGGTCTGCGGGCAAGGTGCCGTAGGCTAAATACATGTTGGCAAAATAAGTGTTGCCGCCTGCTTCCGGAGGTGGAACCTCCAAGGCGTGCAGTAGCGCAGCCTTGGGCGGTACATCGATATAGGTCATGTCGGCATGCCACACGGCTTCGCCATCGCCGAGATTGCCGATCGGTTTGCCATTCTCCAAAACGTTGGAGATCACGTTGAGCTCCGGATGATCCTTATTGAATGGCTCACCGTAAGGGTTTGGCCCCGGCGGATCGAGTTCGCCAAAATTCTGGCTGAAGGCGATAAGTTGCGGGTCAGAGAGGTTTTGTCCATGGAACACGACGACAAGTCGCTCGCGCCAGGTCGCTTCGATCGCGTCGATGTCGGCCTGCGGCAACGGTTTGGACAGGTCGATATCTGCAACTTCGGCGCCAAGTGCAGCGCCTACGTTTTTCATTTGTATGGCCATTAATGCTCCTCGCAATCTCTCGCCGATGGCGCGATTGGCGATTCCAGTTGATATCCTGGTTCAATCCTCCAATTGAATGCCGCTCGCCTTGATGGGGGCCTCCCATTTTTTGATCTGGGCGGCGAGGAATTGAGCGAGATATTCTGGCGAGCGTCGTTCCGGCGCAATCACATCGCCCCCTACCTGTTTGAGACGCTCTTGGACGGCCGGCATATCGAGCGCCGCGAGGGTAGCCTGGTTGAGCCTTTGCACGATCGCCTGCGGCGTCGCGGCAGGAAGAAAGAGTGCATACCAGCTCGGAATATCAAAGTCAGTCAGCCCCTGCTCATCTGCCGACGGCAAATCCGGCAGGATCGGCGATCGCTGTTTGCTCAGAACCGCAATTGCCTTCACGGTCTTGCCCGCAATCTGCGGCAAGGCAAGGGGCAGGCTCAAGCAGTCGTAATCCACCCGACCAGCCATGACGTCTTGCATCCCTTGCACCACGTTGCGGTAGGGGACGTGCGAGACCTCAATGCCGATCGCGGAGTTGAGCAGCATGCAGGCGAGATGATTGGAGCCGCCCACGCCTGACGAGGCGTAGTGCAGTTTCCCCTGGTTCGCCTTCGCATAAGAGATGAACTGTTGCAAGTTGTCCGCCGCCAAGTCATTTCGGGCGACCAGCACCAGGCTCTCGTCGGTTAGGAGCGCTACCGGCGCAAAATCTGTCACCGGGTCGTAAAGTGGATGTTTGTAGAGCCATCGGCTCTGAACGAAAGTCCCGACATTTCCGATCACAAATTGATAGCCGTCGGGCGCGGCCTTGGCCACTCGACTGCCGCCGACGAGACCGCCAGCGCCGGTGACGTTCTCCACCACAACTGGCTGCCGAAGATTGTTGCTGATTCCGTCGGCGACAATACGTGCGATGGCATCGCTTGAACCGCCAGCCGAAAACGGCACCACTAACGTCAAATGATGCTTCGGCCAGTCTTGCCCAACAGTAGGCGCTGTCGCAATCAAGAGGGCAGCGACGGTTGCAGTCATTCGAGTAATCATCATGTTTGCTTCCAATGCGCGCATTGCACCTTCTATTTCGTTCCGATGACCATTGCCCAGTAAATTCGGTGGCCATTTTGTGCATGTGCGACACCGATCCACTTCGCGCCGTGCAGCAGCAGATTGGCGCGATGTGCAGCCGAATTAGTCCATTGGTCTAAGGTGCCAGCGAAATCAGCATGACCATATGCGATATTCTCAGCCGTGCGGCTGAAGCCGCTGTGACCGATCCGGTTTGAAAACGGGGCCAATACATTGTGATCGAGCGAGTCGCGCATCGCCATGGCATTCGCTTGCTCCTGGGCAATGCCAGTAAGCGCGGCGCTGATGGCAACTGATCCCTCGCCGTGTTGATGACGAAACGCAGATATCAGCACCGCAGGATTTTCGCCGGTAACGTCAAGCAATGACGGTTTCGGCCGCGGCAGCGGGGGATTTTCGATTGGCGCAGCGTCAGTTTGCATGGTGGCTTTTTGCTCTGCCGCGTGAGCGAATGAGACGAGCGTTATTAACACCATGACCACGTTGATCGATTGCATTTCCTGCCACCGAGAGTCCTTCGCGCTTGTATTTATCGTATTATCTCTGGCCAATGAAACGTGAGCAGCCACGGCTATGCCGGCGTCGGCCCAGAGCGGGGCAATTTTTGCTCCATTCGGCAGTCCTGTTCGTAATATCGCTCTCGCCCGCTACCGGGCAGGACATTCGCGGGATGGAAGTTTGCACGGCCGAGAAGCAGATGGAGCGTCGTACCGCATGCCTGCAAGCGAATGTCGAGTATCTTCAGCGGGCGCTGATCAAATTGGACCGTGAAACCAGGGACCGAATCGCCACGGCTAATCGCGATCTTTCGGATGCCCGAGGTGAGATCGCCGCGCTTAAATTGATGATCGAAAAACTAAATAGAGAGATCGCGGAAATAAAAGCAAAGACCGAGCCTAGTAAGAAGTAGCCGAGTGCCCGCGAGTTGCCCGACAGATCGTTCTTGCAATTATCGGACCCTCAGGCGTAATCGGCGCGCCGGAAACCACATCTTACAGACGTTAAAATAGCTTTCGATTTGATCCAACATGGCGCCCTCGGCGGGGTCGCTTTTCGTCCGCGGGAAGGGATTGGACATTTGCGCCCAACGCCGATCACGGCATAACAACTTGTTAACCTGCGCCTCAGTATCGTCAATGAATCACCCTGAGGAGACGCTGATGGACTCTCCAACATCCGAGGAGGTTACCGAGAAATCGATGGCGGCGAAGTCGGCTGTAGACTCAGAAGTCAGAGATTTCGAGGAGGAAGGTACTAAGTCGGCTCATACCGCGCATTCTAAAGTAGGGATTGATGCCGAACGATTACGGTCCTCTATCGCTCGGCTAACTTCAAATTCGACTGACGAGCTCGAAAGATTAATTGTCGAACTCGAACGGCTGCAGGAATTCCTGAAATCCGAAACTGGGCGTGTGCAGCGTGAAATTGGCAGTGTCTTGGACGGAATCGGAATCATAATTGAAGCCATTGCCCCATGGAAGACCACCGGACTCGGTAGCGCGCAGAATCCTCGCACAAATGGGCGCGACAAACTTAAACGTTGGCCTTGATCGTGAAACGGCTGAACTGACTGAGTATTGTCGCTCGGTAACAGGGCCGCCTCAGCATCAACAAAGCGCGCCGGAGCTGGCGATTATCATCGTTTAGGAGGAACGTAAGGATGCAGTCCGCCCTATTGTGCGACAAAACAATAGAACAGCCCGTCGCCACCGGTGCTGCGCAGATCGTTTTGGCTGCAGCCGCCATCGGGGCCTCGCGAAGGATGCGCCGAGTTCCATGAGTGTGACGCGGCATCGTCGCGCAAACCCCGACGATCGATGTGACCGAGCATAGCGCTGCCTTGGGTGCTGCTCGTCCAATTTCTGCAGGTGCGGTCTTCACCCGGCGGGAAAGCGCGACCGTCCGCTTGCGAGCCAGTCAGCGCGTCGTGACGGGTGGGTGCAAAACCGACGCCCGGAATCATCCGGCCGTTCTCGGTCAGTGAGGTTTGCATGCCGAGCTTATTGTTATCGCTATGCAGGTCGTCGATGTTCTGTGCCACGACCTCGCCCTTAAAGTTCTGCCAGGGACCATTGCCGATGCGGTCGCGCGCATTGACGGCTGGCTTGCTGTCGGCAGCCTGCGTGCTGAGATACGCGTGCCAGGTCTTGTTTCCAGCGCCGGCAGTGGACGCCAATTGCTGACAGTAGCGGTCCGCGCTCTCGATGCCGCCAAGGTCGGCGCCTTTACCAGGCCCGACGCTGGTCACAAAGAATGTCATGTTCGGCGATTGCGGCGGTTGCGGTGCTGGTGGTTGTTGCGCGCCCGCGCCTGAGATCGCACCAAGCGCCAGTACGGCAACAATGGTCGTCTTCAGCCCTAATGAATGCGCGAATGTTGTATGAAACATCGCTTCTTCCTCCCTGACAATTTTTCGAGGGCTCCTTGGCCCATAGCACCTAGAACCCCGGCGGGGCTTGGTCCGTTCCACCAGGCGATCAGAAGCCAAGCTTTGGCGATCATTTCCGCAAGCTGCGGGTATCCAGCCAGAGTAAAGATGGCTCAAGTGTAGGGATTTCCAAATGTCTGCTCTGGGTCAAAAACGGACATTTCCGTTGAGTCTGACTGACGTCTGTTTTACCTCCGAAAGCTGACGTCGTTCAGCAAATTGGGTTCGTTTTGTAAATGTGTGCGCGGCGCGCGACTAGTTCTCGCCGCGGTTGCTTTGCCGTTTGGATTTTGCGGTCAGAGCAATCTCGATCAGGCGGCGAATTGCCTCTGAGCGGGAGGGCCTGTCCTTTTGCTGCTTTGCCCAGATTTCGATAGCGGATCTAACCGTTAGTGGAAGGCGTACGGTAAGGACCGGGTCGCGCCCGGTGGCTGGGCGCCCAGGTTTTCTTGGTATTACTTTTTCAGTTGACCGTCTGATCATGTTTTGGTAACACCAAAACGTTTTGGTAACACCATAATTGCGAGCCGATGGGAGCTGGTACCTCCCACCGGCCCTAACCCAAGCCACGGAGGCACCCATGGCCCAGGCTGATTCCGTTCCTAGCCCAAATCACGGCTCGAACCCAGACGCGCCCACGCCGCAATCCACGACGAAACGGCGCCAGATCAGAATCAAGCCGGCCGATCGGCGTTACTTCATCGGCGGCTCTGATGCACGGATCATTATGGGCGCTGATGAAGCCGCCCTCCTCCGCCTATGGGGCGAAAAACGTGGCGAGGTCGAACCGGAGGACCTATCGGGCAATCTCGTTGTCCAGCTTGGTATTGCAACCGAGGACCTGAACCGGCGCTGGTACGAGAGCAATACTGGGCAGGCCCTTACGGACCTTCAGCGGCACATCCGGCATCCGGCGCTACGATGGATGGCAGCGACGCTCGACGGCCGCGTCGAAGCAACCGGGGCAGTGTTTGAAGCCAAGTTCATGCTGCCCTGGGCATTTTCTGAAGAAGCGGCAGCCGAGAAATACATGCCACAGCTGCAACACAATATGTGGGTGGTCGCGGCGAGAGCTGCGGTGCTATCGGTCATCACCGGCGGCGGGCAAATGGGTCGAGATCACTACCCATGCCGATCCGCTCTACCAGCACCTCATTGTTACGGCTGAGCGCAAGTTCTGGCGTTGTGTCGAAAGCGGCGAGCCCCCTCGCCTCTTTGGCGCCGAAGCCCAAAATTGAAGCCGTTCGGATTGTCGATATGAGCGCCTCGAATTCGTGGGCCGAATTTGCCGGTCTATTCCGCAGCACGCGACGAGCCTTTCTGGACCATGAGCGCTCGAAAACCGAGTTGAAAGCGCTGATGCCGGAGGACGCCAAAGAGGCGATCGGCCATGGGGTGCGGGCCAAGCGCTCCAAATCAGGCGCCGTCAGCTTCGACCTCGTCGATGCGGAGGGTAGCCATGCAGCGCTCTAGCGAGACCATTGGCACGATCGCTGCTGCCTTGGCCAAGGCCCAAGCACAACTCGTCAACCCGGAGAAATCCCTGGTGGGCACCATACGATCAGAGCAAGTCAGTGGATCAGAACGGTCATTCCGCTATGCGCCACTATCGAGCGGACTCGACATTGTGCGAAAAACCTTGAGCCAGCATGAGATCGCCACGATACAAACCACCTCAATCGATGAGTCCGCCAGCATCGTCCGGCTCAGTACAGTTCTGGCGCATGCCTCCGGAGAATGGATTGCCTCCGACTGGCCGGTCTGCGCGATCAGCGAAACGGCCACGCCACAACGGATGGGAGCAGCACTAACCTATGCCCGGCGTTACGCGCTCTTCACACTGGTCGGCATTGCTGGGGAGGACGACCTGGATGCGCCTGATTTGCTGTCTCCAACAGGGCCGGAAGGCAAAACTGACGATGCGATAGGAGATAAAAAAGACCGCCTCAATGGCGGCCAAGGGAACGCAAAAGGACAACAAGCTTCGGCCGCTCACCGCACCACGGCCTCCCAATCGACACTCAAGCCCGAAGCATCCGTAGCTCTGCGCGAGCAACTCATTGTCGGCATAAAGGAGATCGGTTCAGCTGAGGAAGCAGCCAGCTGGGCACATCGGGTTATGGGCGTCAAAAACAGCCTGGCGGTAGCCGATGCTGAACAGGTCGAGCGAGCCTTCCAAGAGCGGTTGTTGAGCGTTACGAGTGAGGCTACTCCACCCTCGCTACCACCGTTGCCGCGTCAAGGTCGCAAAAAACGGCGCCGATCTGTCGTACACAAAAGCGTACTGGCGTTGCCAGCGCCGCGTCGGATTCGTGACCGCGATCACGTCAAATCTATTGCCAAACAGCCATGCTTGGTCTGTGGCCGGCGTCCTGCGGATGCTCACCATTTGCGCTTTGCGCAATCAACGGCATTGGGTCGCAAGGTCAGTGACGAGTTCACTGTCCCGCTCTGTCGCGGGCACCATCGCGAGGTGCATCGCTGTGGAGACGAGGCCGCGTGGTGGAACAAGGCTGGTATTGATCCTACCAAAGCGGCTCGCGTCCTTTGGCTGAAGACACATCCGCTGCCAAGCGCGATCAGTCAAGTCCCGCCAAAAATACAAAACGAACCCAATTTGGAGAGCAGTCCTCTATGACCTCGTACCGACAGATCGTGGCCAATCGCCATAATGCACTGAAGAGTACCGGGCCAAAAACGGAAACTGGCAAGCAAGCGTCACGCCGCAACGCCGTTCGTCATGGCCTCACGGCCGAAACCGTCATTGGTGCAATCGAGGATGCCGAAGACTACAAAGCCTTCGAAGCAGCCGTGATTGCTGACTATGACGCTCAATCAGCCGTCGAGCGCGAACTTGTATTGCGACTCGCCAGTGTCCTGTGGCGGCTGCGGCGTGCGACGACAATGGAAACCGGTTTATTCGAAATTCAAGCTGATCATCTGCACCACTATAGGGAAAACCGCCAACTCCTATCGGACTCCCGAGAGGTTATTCATACCCTGTTTCGACGAGCCGAACCTGACTCGAAAATGAAAGGCGATAAAACCATCGAGTTCGCACGTTGCTTTTTGCGTCTGGCCAATCTGCCCAGTTTTGCACTCGATCGCCTCAGCCGTTATGAAGCGGCACTGTGGCGGCAGGCCGGCCGGATCCCATTTGCGCTTGACGCGTTGGATCGGCGCAAACCGCAAGAAAGAAGACGCAACTGTTATGTTAACAGCCGACACGATCTTGTGGATTTCGCGCGCGAATGATTTTTCGCGCGCTGCCGCTTACTTGAGTTCGACCACCGCCCCCGCATAGCTATGCTCGGTCCACGGGATTACCGGCCCCAACACATTGGTCGCTCCCACCCACACCGCGGTAAACCGCGCATCAAACGATGTATCGTCCGCAACAGCCTTGGGCGGCTCCGGTTTTGGTTTGATTGGCGGAAGCGATAGTTTGGGTTTCGTCGCCGGAAGCGATACACGTGTCGGTTCTGCGTAGGCCAAGACGTGTGTCGGTTCTGCATCGGCCACTTCAATTGGCGCATCCTGACGCAAATAGGCCAGGATTTGCTCCTGGGCGTCTAACCGCATCGGCAGTGTGATATGCAACCCGCCCATCGCCAAGTTTTGCGCCTGTGGACATGATAGTGACCCGCCGCCGAGACCAAATTCAGCGGTATGCAAATCAAGGTAGCGCACACCGGTCACGCAGTGAAACAATATCGAGGTTCGCGGTGGGTCAACGGCAATGATTGTCAGTTTAGGGTTATAGCGCGCTAGGTCAGGCGCATCCCGCAGGGCGTCAATGGCTCCCTGACTGTGACCAATGACGGCATCCCAATATTGGTTTTTGTAGAACCCATCATTCAGATGGGTGATCATCGTCACATCGTAGCCCTCGTTCGTCAGCCGAGCTTTCAAAAACGTCATTGGGGAGACGCCGGGAACGTAGTCCATCAAGCCACGGATCAGTAAAATCCGTTGAGCAGCCATTGCCGGCTGGCACATGAGCAGCAATGCAACTAACCAGATTCTAACGTTCATGCGTTCCCAGCCCCAGTGCCCCGTCACATTGGTACGCGAGAGTTTCAGCAGGCATTTCAAACGAAATGTCGGTTTTTTGGCGCCACCATTGTGGATAACCTCCCGCAACGATGGCCTTTTCTAGATACCGGCCATCGTGCCGGTCCCTTTATTTCTCGAGGGCCGGCGTACGTCAGCAGCGCCTCCTCCGCCGCGATCCCGCGCGCGCACACCCGCGCTCACGAGTGCTGATCGTGGGTAGCCATCAATTGATCATCTGCTCAACGCATTTCGGCCGCGACTCATTGTTCTGATAATGACCTTGGGGACAGGGGGATGGCGTCATCGGCCCGACTTATCTGGGCCATCAACGGCTGCTCTCGGCAGATCCACAGCTGTAGCGAAGTCCCGATGATGTCGGGCTAAAGCCGACGTGCAGAGGGAATCCGCGTAGTTTTCGTCACGTTCGTTGTTGCAAGCCTTTGCTCACCTTTGCGTCCCGCTGAGGCACGCGACGGGTCGCGCCATGCAATACAAGGGGTTCGATATTAACACGTTGGAGCAACAACCCGGAAAATGGTGCGTTAGGATCTTTAGAGCAAACGGCAGATCTTCGAATGCCACTAACCGAAAACTACAGGAATTTGTAGCAAGCGCTGATCCGTCATCGGCAGTCGATGCCTTGATATCGGCGATGACGGCGATAGACGACCTCTCGTTTCGTAATTCTAAGTGGAAAACGGAACGACATTGGCGAGTACTTCTGCGGACTAGTGAGATCAGTGGTCGCGGGCCAGCATTGATGCGGAGAAAACGAAGGCGCCGACACCGAACAGAGCCCCCAATTACTGTAGGCCTGTAAATCTCAATCCAATTTGATCCGAATCGACAACGCCGCTCGCATAGCAACAAATTTTTTGGGATCTATCCGCGTGAGACGAGAATCCGGACCCGGGCAATCATTACGTGCGCCTTAATCTCGCGGCATTTCGCTCTAACGGTCGCGATAACAAATCGCAAGGGGATGGCTATGCGGCGCGCTTGTTCCATTATTTTGGCTTCTTCCTTGGCGTTGGCTGGGCTGGCCATGACGGTCGCCTCAGACGCGCAAGTCATCTGTACCGGCAACGCAAGTCCGCCACCAGAACTGCCGGTCTATGAGCAGCCGCCGATTCCGGCACCCGGTTACGTATGGGCCCCGGGCTACTGGGGTATCGGCCCGGTTGGATATTACTGGGTTCCGGGCACCTGGGTGCTGCCGCCGACTGTGGGCTTGCTGTGGACGCCCGGTTATTGGGCCTGGCGTGACGGTATCTACGTATGGAGCGCGGGCTATTGGGGCCCCCACGTTGGTTTTTATGGCGGAGTCAATTACGGCTATGGTTACGGCGGCGCCGGTTACGAGGGTGGCCGCTGGGACAATGGCGTGTTCATCTACAATCGTACGGTCAACAATTTTGGGAATGTCACGATCACTCATGTCTACGAGAAGGCTGTTTACGTTGAGCCCGGTGCATCGCGAGTCAGCTTCAATGGCGGGTCGGGCGGGACGACAGTGCGGCCGACGCAGGAAGAACAAACAGCCGCGAATGAGCATCACGTAGCCGCTATACCTTCACAGCTCCAGCACGAGCGCACCGCGAGCGAAAACAAGGCTCTGCTCGCCTCCGAAAACCATGGCACGCCGGCTATTGCGGCAACGGCCAAGCCAGGTGAGTTCGCCGGCAAGGGCGTCGTAGCAGCGCGGGAAACGTCGACCACTGTGCTGCCTAGTGCTGGAGCGAAGAACCCCGGAGGAACGAATCCAACGGGTGCTAGGACGTTCGAGGAGCGAGGAACGGGCACTGGGCCGTCGGGGACGAATCCGGGCGGTGCCAAGTCGGCAACGAACCCAACAGGTGCCAAGACGCTCGACGAGCGAGGAACGGGCACTGGGCCGTCGGGGACGAATCCGGGCGGTGCCAAGTCGGCAACGAACCCAACAGGTGCCAAGACGCTCGACGAGCGAGGAGTGAGCAGCACTGGGCCGTCGGGGACGAATCCGAGCGGTGCTAAGTCGGGAACGACGGGAACGAATCCAACAGATGCCAAGACTTTCGAGGAGCGAAGAACGGACACTGGAGCGTCGGGAACAAATCCGGGCGGTGTTAAGTCGGCAACGAACCCGACAGGTGCCAAGACTTTCGACGAGCGAGGAACGAGCACTGGGCCTTCAGGAACGAATCCGGCAACGAATCCAACCAGTGCCAAGACGTTCAACGAGCGAGGCATGGGTGCTGGGCCGTCGGGGACGAGCCCGAGCGGCGTGGGGACTTCCAATCAAAGCGGCATGGGTGGCGGACGAGCAACGCTCAATAGCGGAAACACTTCAAGGACACCGAATACCGGAGCCCCTCCGCTCCAGCCCACGCCGCATCCCGGTGGTCCGTCGCATCCGCAAGCAGGGGGAGGTCAGCAACAGAAGAACAAGGACAACAAAGACAAGGATCACTGATTCCTGTCCCATTCGTAGTCTGACCTTCCGCGGGCTAGGCTGGTAAGGCGGCCGATAGGTGATTATTCAAAAGCCCGTCTGCAGCCAGTCACTGCGGATCGAACGGCGTCATTGGTACTTCCACGACACCTGCATCGTTCTTGCTGAATCATCTTCACTTGAGCGGCTCATAAAAGGCGACATCTGCGGACACGATCTACGGCACGCAATAATTACGCGTTCGATTCCACATTCCGCGCCGCGACCGTTTGAAAGGATTTTAGCTGAGATGGGAGAGCAAGCCTCGTGCCGCAGACCGCACCAGCCGTTTTTCGGCCTCCCACTGGCTCTTGGCGTCCAGGGTGGTGAGAAATTCCACTTTGCCGGCCGACAAAGTCGCAACCGGAATCCCGTCTCGGTAGACCAAACGGTTGTCGGTCAACGCAGCCAGCCTTGGGCCGGGCGTGAGGACGCCGACTAAGTTCAGCGGATCCGCGCCCGACAGCGAAATCCATTGTTCTGAAGGTGGTCTCCGACGCGTTTGCCGCAGAAGCCCAATCGCTTCGGGGAGCGCATATTGCTCGCCGGAAAACCCGGCTACGAAACGACCACCACGGATTTCGCCGCGTGCTTCGAGCCGGCGATAAACCCGCAGCAAATCGCGCCACGGCGGCAACCAATTCGCTTCCCGCGCCAGCAGTCGCCAAAACACGACCCCATAGCGTTGCAATAAAGCGCGCGCCAGGTGTTCGATTGCAGCTGCGCGCCCCCGGTCATCAGCGGGTACGGCGCGTCGGATTAAGGACCAACGTCCGCCGCTCTCGATATCGAAGCGCAAGATCCGGCCGCGCCCTTTAGCACCGGAGATCGGCCGGCGCTGATTGGACGGCACCAACAACCCACGCAACCCAGCAAAACTGTCCGAGGTCACAAGCCCCAGCGCGACGAGTTCGCCTAAGGCCTCTTCCACCTGCGGCCGCAGCAAATGTGCCGCCCCGACCAACTCGTCGAAGAACAGCGCGCCTTGAGCCTGCAGGTAATCGAGCAGCAACTGCGCACGTGGGCTCGGGGGAGTCGTGCTCGTCTGTGGCAGGTGCGCGATCCACAGTGGCAGCCGCCGCCGGTCTAACAGGGCGATTGGTGTTGATCGCACGGGCGTCGCGGTGCGCGCCCGACCCTTCCCGTTCGCAGGCGGGGTGAGGCGGGCCCACATGGCACGCCCGGCAATGCAATGAGCATCAAGCCAGGCTGGCTCGTAGCCCTCAAGCCGCGTCGGCAAGATTTCCGTTTCCCAGGCTCCGGCTGGCGCCTCGAAACCCTCGAGCGCAGTCAATGCAGTCGAAAGCGCGTGCGGTCCTTCGAGGCGCGTATCCTCCGCGACATGCTGCCAGGCAAACAGGAAGCGCAGGAAATCGCGTGCTGCGACTGGCTCAATCTCCGCGCGCAGTCGCCGAATCGTGGTCTGATGGATGCGCGCTAGCAGCCGGCGATCGCACCATTGCTCATCATTAACGCCGGCATCAAACCGTCCCCGCAGGATCGCACCTTCGTTCTGCAGTGCGGCCAGCGCACCGGCGACAGCCGTCTCCAAAAGTGCGAGCGGCGCGGCAAGTGCGATCTGGGTCACCGGCCCGAGACCCTCCAGTCGACCGCGCAGAATTTCGATCAGCGCCTGATCTGGCGACCACATGGCCTCTTCGCCTGGCGGTGGCGTGATCTCCGGTTGCAGTCGCGCCGCCGGCCACAACGATCGGAACTGGTTTAACCGCTCGGCGGGAACCCAGAGCGTCACCTCGGATCGCTTCAGACGCGTGACACGTTGGTCGCGGGCCAGCGCTTCTAGCCAATCGCACCATGCCGGGGTGGCTTTAGCTTCCGCCTCGGTCAAACAGCTCAACCACAACAATGAATCGTGCAGTTCCTCGGCATTGACAGGATCGGGCCAGGCCTCTTCTCGCACTCGGGCGATCGCTTCCGGATCCAATCGCCCGAGTTCGGACGCACTTTGCGGGTCATGCCAGCGCCGGGCCATAACTGCCTGGGTCCGCCGCTCCTCGAGCGGTGCATCGTCGAGAAAGGCATAGGGCCGCGCCGAGAGCACCTCGAGCGCCAACGGTGAAGGCTGCGTGAGATCGCAGGCCACCACGCGGATATCGCCCGCTTCAAGCCGCGCCAGCAGCCGCTCCAACCCGTCAATGTCCATGGCATCGTGCAGACAGTCGGAGATCGTCTGATTGGTGAGCGGGTGGTTGGGCACCTCCCGTTCGCCCACCAAATTCTCTGCGCACGCGATCTGATCGGGAAACACCGCGGCGATGAGGTCTTCCGCCCGCATGCGCAAGAACTGCGGCGGCACTTTCCGTCCGCCTTGGAATCTCGGTAGAGCCAGAGCCACTCCCGCCACCCAACGCCAACGGGTGGCGAACATTGGGGCGTCGAGCATGGCTTGGATCAGCAACGGACGCACGCTTCGGGACTGCAGATAGCGCGCCACGTCCTGCAATTCGAAACTGTGCGCCGTGGTGAGCGACAATACGATATTGTCTTCGGTGGCGGCCGCCTGCAGTTCGAAATTGAACTTGCGACAGAATCGCTTGCGCAACGCTAGCCCCCAGGCACGGTTGATACGGCTGCCGAACGGTGCGTGAATGACAAGCTGCATGCCACCGGCTTCATCAAAGAAGCGCTCCAGCACAATGGTGTCCTGGGTCGGCAGGCAACCAAAGGCTGCGGCGCCTGCGGCAAGATATTCGATGAGCTGTTCGGCGGCAGGTGCGGTGATGCCGACCAGTTCGGTCAGCCAGGCACGCGCGGCCCTTCCCGAAGGATCCGAGCCCAGCCGCTCGCCAACCTCGGTACGTAGGCGCGAGACAGAAACTGAAAGCTCGTCGCTGCGGCCCGGTGCCTCTCCGAGCCAGAAGGGTATGTTGGGCGGCTGGCCCTGCGCATCCTCGACCCGAACGGTCCCGCGCTCGACTCGCAGAATGCGATACGAAGCGTTGCCGAGCTGAAAAACGTCGCCCGCCATACTCTCGACGGCAAAATCTTCGTTGACACTGCCGATGATGTGATTGTCGGGCTCCAGTACCACCTGGTAATCGGCCGTGTCAGGAATCGTGCCGCCAGATGTCAGCGCGGTCGTTCGCGCTCCGCGCCGGGCACGCAGTATTTGATGAACGGCATCGCGATGAATAAGCGCTCCGCGCCGGCCGCGGCGTGTTGCAAAACCGTCAGCCAGCATTTGCACGACAGCGTCGAAATCCGTGCGCGCTAAATCGCGAAATGGCCAAGCGCTGCGAAACATCTGGTACAGCGCCGTTTCAGGCCAATCCTGTCCTGCGACCTCTGCCACGATCTGCTGCGCCACCACGTCGAGCGGTTGATGGGGGACCGCGACGCGGTCGAGTTCGCCGCGGCGAACGCTGTCGAGCAAAGCCGCGCATTCCACCAGATCATCGCGCGACAACGGAAACAGCCGCCCTTTGGGTGTCCCGGTCACCACATGGCCCGAACGGCCGACCCGCTGCAAGAAGGCGGCGATGGAGCGCGGTGAGCCGAGTTGGCAGACCAGATTGACGTCGCCGATATCGATGCCGAGTTCGAGCGAAGCCGTCGCCACCAGGGCTTTCAGCTTGCCATGCTTGAGTCTTTGCTCGGCCGATAGTCGCTGATCCCTCGCCATGCTGCCGTGGTGGGCGGTCACCGCGCCGTCGCCAAGGCGCTCCGACAATTCGCGCGCGACGCGTTCCGCCATGCGGCGGGTATTGACGAAAACCAAGGTGGTGCGGTGTCCCTCAATAAGTCGCGTCAAACGATCATAAACTTCCTGCCAGACCTCGCCGGACATCACCGCTTCAAGTGGGGAGCCCGGGACCTCAATCTGAAGATCACGATCACGCTGATAGCCAATGTCGACGACCGTCAGCTGAGGCTCGGGCCGGCTATCGGAGCCTGACCCAACCAAAAGGCGGCCGATGGTTTGGATGGGATTCTGCGTCGCCGATAGACCGATGCGCTGCAGTTTTTGGCCACACAAAGTGGCAAGGCGTTCGAGTGAAAGGCTAAGATGAGCGCCGCGCTTGTTCGGCGCCACGGCGTGGATCTCGTCCACAATCACCGAGCGCGTGGTCGCCAGCATTTTCCGACCAGACTCCGACCCGAGGAGGACATAGAGCGATTCTGGGGTCGTCACCAGAATGTGCGGTGGCCGTCGGCGCATGCGCTCGCGTTCAGACGAGGAGGTATCGCCCGTGCGCACCCAGGTCCGGATCTCAACGTCGGGCAGCCCGCTCCGCCGCAGTTCCGCACGGATGCCGGCGAGCGGCGTCTCCAGGTTGCGCTGGATGTCATTTGAGAGCGCCTTGAGCGGCGAGATGTAGACCACCTGGGTCGCATCGGCGAGCGGTCCTTCAACCCCCTGACGGGCCAAATCATCGATCGCCGCAAGAAACGCAGCGAGCGTTTTGCCGGAGCCGGTTGGGGCGGCGATCAAGGTATGACGACCGGCCTTAATCGCTGGCCAGGCCTGCACTTGAGCTGGGGTCGGTTGGACAAAGTGGCCTTCAAACCACTTCGCGACCGCGGGATGGAACAGCTGTGAAAGGTTCATCGGTCGGGAGGACACAAGGTACCCATATATAGGAAGCCACTTTACTTATTCACGTACCGCCGCGCTTTGGCTGCAAGGAGGCCACTCGACTATAATTCGAGAGACCACGTCGTCTCGTACCTGGGATGTACCGGCAATGGCGGCACCGACATCTAGCATTATCACCCGTGTCGCCTACGGCGTCAGTCAGTTGCCGCGCGTGGCTTGGTATCTTGGCCACGGGCTGGCGCTGCGCCGGCTTGCCGAGGCTGCGCGACGAAGCAATGGAGCGAAAGCGAGACGGCGAGCCCGTACCAAGGCACCGGTACCAGACCGTCTCCGACTCTACGCCGATATGGCCAGGCTGTTCCTGCAGGACCTCGCCAATGTCGAGGCGGGCGTTTATCCCCTTCCGGCGGATCACGATGGATCGCTGCTCACACTCATTAATCGCTCCAGGCTGTTCTTCGAGGATCTCCCCGAGATCCATCGACGCCGCGAACGCTGCGCGTATAACGAAGTGCTGAACCAGCAAACGCGCGGGAAACGACCTCGCTACTATCTCCAGAATTTCCACTTCCAATCTGGCGGCTGGATGACAGACGATTCCGCTGAGAGATACGACACCCAAGTCGAGGTGCTTCTTAACGGGACAGCCAATGCGATCCGACGCCAGGCATTGCCACCGCTCTCCGAAGTATTCGCCGGACGTGACCAGCGCAAATTGCGGCTTCTTGATATTGGTTGCGGCACGGGGCGATTTCTCGATTTTGTTAAGCAGACCTGGCCCCGGCTTCAGACAACCGGATTAGATATGTCGGAAGCTTATCTGAAGCATGCACAACGTCATTTGCAGCGCTGGGCGCGAACCAGTTTCGTCCTCGGCAAGGCCGAAGCAATGCCGCTACCGGACAACAGCCAGGATGCAGTAACCAGTGTTTTCTTGTTTCACGAGTTACCCCCAAGGATAAGGCGCATCGCAATTCGCGAGTGTGCCAGGGTGCTCAAGCCCGGCGGCCGTTTGGTGATCCTCGATTCGCTTCAGCGGGGTGATCGTTCCGGCTACGGCGGGCTTTTGGAACTTTTCCCGCAGAACTATCACGAGCCGTATTATTCAAGCTACACCAATGAGGACTTTAGCGTACTCGCTGCAGACTGCGACTTGAAGCCTGTGCGTAATGTCAATGCTTTCATTTCCAAGATGATGGTGTTCGACAAAGTGTTGCCGAGGTCAGCGTCACGTCCGCTTTACTAATTGCGACCAGAGCGCGGTGAGAATAACGCGCTGCCGCTCCGACCCAGTCGATAGGCCCAGCCCACTCAACGTAGAATGGCGCGACCGGCTTCCCGTCCTCTAGTCTTAGACAAAGTTAGGGGAGACATAGCCGTGCAAACTTTGTCAGATCGCTACGCAACGCAAATCTTCGGGTTAGCGATGGGGCTGTGTTTGCCGCGATGCTGATCTTGAGTGCGGCTACTTTTTGAAGGTGATCGCGGAACCGCACTCTCCCGTCTGCGTTTATGGCTTGGCCGCCTTTGCTCCATGCTCATATTTTCCCCCTCAGCCCCATGATGCTGGGGTCACGGCGGCCCACTTAATCGGTCATTGGCTATGAAAACCGAGAAGTTTGTGGGTCACGACGAAGCGAGGGAGGCATTAGTGCTTTCAATCGCGGGGGTGACATTAATCATGCTGATTGAGAGTTTGATTTTGCTGATGTTGTATTGAGAGATTGGCAGATCGAAGCGGGCTCGCGAGTGGTCCCAACCACACTCGTCCACCCTTTTGCCATTCAGCGGAGCGCGTTCAGTTGGGGGCAACAAGAATTCTTCGGGTCCACTCGTAGCAGACCGCAATCAGCAATCAGCGCCCATGAAATGTAAAGGGCCAAAGCCCTTCACTCTGTTTCCTGAGTTACCCAAGTGGGCCGGTCCACCGATGCTCGAACTTTCTCCGCGCGTTTGGAGATGACTTTCGTAAATTCGATCACGTGTTGGCTCATTACCCTGTATTCCTCAATCTCGCGTTGAAGGCGTTCGCCATCAGTCTGCAGCTTTCTTCGCAGCCGTTCAAAATCACCAATAAGACTATCAATTTCGCCGGTCGAATTTTCTGATACTCGGCCGAGCAAGTCACTGAGATTTTCGACCGGCATTTGGCCATCGTCACTCTCGGCAACACGAGCGCGCGACAGTGGTCGCTCGAATTGAGGTCGCCTGTGCTTCGCAAAATCAAACGGTCCGGAAGCGGTCACGGTTTGTCCCCCTTTTTGTATTACCCCGACTGGCGCGTTGAATGTTTCCATGAAATGTGACGTTCCCGTGACATCACTCGACCCAAGGCAGAGGCCATCGCTGCTTAGATGACGCAGGGGCGCGAGGCTAGCTCCAGGCCCCTGGAAGGCACACCAGTGGCACATGACGCCAACCGATCATTGACTAGGATCTACAATGGTTCGCACTACTCTTCGTGGGCAAGCCCAGCATCAGCCGAGTCGCGGCGTCGAGCTGCCAGAATTCGCCGCACGCCGATAGTCGCTCGTTCACATAATCTTCAGCCTGATCAAGCCGCTCCACGAACGCTGCCGGCTTATCGTGAGCCCCACTCCAAAAATCATTAAACAACATTCTCACCAAGTCGCGTCGTCGCTGGATTTCGTCTTGGTCGAGTACAGTAGCAGCGGCATTGTCGATCGCAGTGTCGGTGTCGACCTTCAGGCCAGCACTAACCGTGACAGTGAAAGATTTTGTCGTCGTCAGATTCGCAACGACATTCTCGGTCGCAGCAGCGATGGCTCCAGCTTCCTCCAAAGCGCTCTGAGCACGCTCCCCATCTGATACAGGATGGCTTGCTGGTAAAAAATACGTGGTGGACTTGACTACGGCTGCAGCAATCTGGGCAAACCAGCGCCAGAACTTTTCGCTCGTGTCCGTGGCCGTGACTGAGTTTAAACCGGTCGAGTTCGAGTCGGTGGACATCCGCTGCCCCTTCTATTGACGGGCTCTCTTCAGGTGACCGTCAAGTGTCCTTCATAGCAGAGTCGCCCATATTTGAGTCGTGGTGCAAGTGATTGGTGCAAGAGTCGCTGGCGCCGGCACCCGGATTGATTACGCCGTCGACATGAGAGTGAAGTTAATCCGCTTCGCAAAGAGGTTTCAGGACGGAAACAACAGAATTTAACTGTTGAATTTTGAGTCGATTAAAGAAGGCCGACTAATCACCCCGGTCCCCAGCCCGCGCCCCCTCGCAATCTCAGTACCGAAAACGGTTCGGTAACCTCCGCGCGGCAAGCTAACGGCCTAGCCCAAGGGTATATTCAATGACCGTAACGTTGATAATGGTTCTCGCAACGGTGGCTGCGGTTGTGTTCAGCTTCCTATGTGGTCGCATCTGGCAAATTCGGTGTAACGAGCTTGCGCGGCGCGCCGGCTTCACGCCACCTTCCGTCGCGCGCATTCCCCGCCCAAGGGATGCTCAAACTAGCGACCAGGCAAGCGCACCGGCAGCACGTTGCCGCTCGACGACTGACAACCGTCCCGACCACAGCGCCACAGCCGACCTCTTCGCGAAATCGACGGCCGCTACCGCGTCACGCCTAACCAAAGGCTCGGCCTCAATCGCGTCCCGGCCGACATCACCAGAGCGTCTAATGATGCGCGAGCCCTAGGGGCGCGTTCAAAGTCACGTCACGGGCATCGGACATGGTCGGCAAAGTCAGGATCAGGTTCAAGGTCAACGTCATTGAAAACGCGTGCCTAATTGCCCGCGCTATACATTTGATGACTCATAACGAATTCGCTGCAGGCTACAAACTAATCAAGGATATGCAAGGGAGCGAGTTTCTGACAGCTTTGCGTATGTGCGCTGGACGCGATGTCATGATCAAAAAATTATCTGACTTCAAGGAGAGACATAAAGCGAAACAATCTGAATCGATTGCGGTCTTGCTCGCCAGAGCGGCCGAAGGGGGCGACCAGGAAGCAATATCATTGCTCGATGCCGGTGCCCTAGAAACGCGGGTTTGAAAACTAGTTGGACTTGCGTCGCAGGACCGCTTCGCCAAGTCGGTCGCTATCCGCCACGCTTGTTTGAGTCCCTAAATAAAAAAAGGCCCCTTGGCCAGAGGTGGAAGCGCTCCGCCCAATTCTGACGGCGTGTCATTCTTGCAACACCCGCTAATTCTTTTTCGCATGCCCCATTAAGGCGCAGATCGCTCGATTGGATGTGAGGTGCTCAACGAATCAAGGGAGATTGTTATGGCCCTCAGTAGTTTGAGCCCAATGCAACAGCCCGCCCCACGGGTCAACTTTGATACCGACAGGGTACGTACGCTCATTGCCGAGTATCTTGGCGTTGATGCAAATCGTGTCACTGATGAAGCGCGCTTTAGTGATGATCTCGGGCTCGACTGGCTTGATCGCCTTGAATTGATGATACTGATCGAGGATGAATTTGCCGAAATTGAGTTTTCTGAAAGCGATGCCACTCAGATCGAAGCGGTCGGCGATCTCATTCGTATATTGAGGTCATGATCTTCGACGGCACGATTGTCGTTGTGCTCGCGCCAATTCACTGGCCATTCGCTAGAACGTCCACCCGCGGACTCGCCCAGCCGACTTGTTTGCTGAGTCGATCGCGCCTTGCGGCCGGTGCAAATATTCTCCGCGCGCAGGCCCAACGATCTTACCATCGTCATAAATCAGCGAGCCTCGCAGAAAGGTACTTTTCACCCGGCCGGTCAGCTCCATACCCTCAAAAGGCGTATAGCCTTGATGGGATTCCGATATCGCCGCACGCACCACGAAGGTGGCGCCAGGATCGACCAGAACAACATCGCCATCATAGCCCGGCGCGATATCGCCTTTGGTGAGCAAGCCAAATCGCTGTGCCGGATTCCAACTCAACACTTCGGCCATGTGATTGTACGACATACCGCGTTTGCTGCCTTCGCTGAAGACACCGGACAGCAGATATTCAGTGCCGCCGAAGCCGGCCTTGGCCAGCCAAATGTTGTCTGGATCAGTCTTTGACCATTTCTGCTCGGCAGAACAACAGGCGTGATCGCTGACGATCCAGTCGACTTTGCAGTCGAGTACCGCCCGCCATAGCGCCTCGACGTCCTCGCGCGGCCGAATCGGCGGATTGACCTTGGCGTGTACGGCGCTCGCGCAGTCTGTATCCAGTAGAAGATGGCCGACAGTCACTTCTCGACGGAAAGCGACATGCGGGAACACTTGCTGCATGATCAAGGCCGCTTCCATCGCCTTGTGCGAGCTGAGATGCAAAAGGTTGATGTTCAGGCAATTCGTTTCGTTTGCAAGATAGGACGCTATCCAGATCGCCAATCCTTCTGAGTGCGGCGGACGTGCGGCGCTGTAGGCCGCCAATCCCGTCAGCTTGCCCTCGCGTTCGACAAGCTTGGTATAGGCCTCCAGGATTTCGGCCAGTTCACAGTGCAAACTGACGCTGATGTAAGGCGACTTTTCCGGAAATTTCTCCATCAGGCGCTGTGCCGAACGCATGATAAATTCAAAGTGTGCGATATCGTAGCGATCATTTGGCCCAATCATCAGAAACTGGTTTTGCGAGGACGAGCGGCCGTGTAGCCCATAGCCGCCGTAGAACATGAAAATTTTGAAAGAGGGAATACCGTTTTCGGCGAGCAGATGCTCCATTTCGTCAATGTGCGCGGACTCGATCGGCGCGATGTGATAACCATAGTCAACCCAGTATCGTCCTTTGCTTTGCTTGAATACTTCGGGCATGAAATCGCGGTAAGGACCACCGCGGTTTAAGTAATAATGACCAGTGCGCATGTAGTTCAGGCTTGAGGTGACACCGCCCATCGCTGCCGCTTTGCTTTCGGAAACGGCGTCTTCGCTGAGCGGCGAATAAATTCCGATATGCATGTGAGCGTCGACGCAACCAGGGAAAGCGAGATAATTTCTCCCGTCGAAAACCTGCTCGGCTTGCTCCACCGGCACATCGGGCGCGAGTCGATTGACTTTCCCGTCCCTGATCGCGATGTCGAGACAATCGACTGAAGTCTTCTTTGGCCGTACAACCCGGACATTTTTTATGACGAGATCGAATGCTTTCGACATGCTTGTTCCTTAACCCTAATCCTTATGACTGTCTGCGCTGGCGGGTGCCGTCAAATTGCTCATCCTTCGTACCCTTTGCCCAGCGCCAGCAATTCCGGTGTGCCGACTAAATCATTGAGGCCCGCAAAATCGAGCATGCGGCTGCGAAATGGTTCGGAGCTGCCATGCTTGGCCAGCGAACCGTAGTACTCGCTTGCCATACGGCCGAGCGCGCGCACGATCCCGCCGGGAAATATCACCAAAGCAAACCCTATCGCATCCAGCTCTGGCGCCGACAACGGCGGCGTCTTGCCGCCTTCGACCATATTCGCCATCAACGGCGCTCGACCGCGCAGTGCTGTTGTCATTCGCGCGAGCTCCTCTCGGGTCTTTGGCGCCTCGACGAACAACATGTCGGCTCCGGCCTCGCGATACATGATCGCGCGCTCAATCGCGCGGTCGAACCCCTCGACGGCAAGCGCGTCGGTACGGGCAATGACAAGCGTCTCTGAGTTGAGCCGGGCATCAAGCGCGGCTCGGAGTTTGCCGGACATTTCGTTTGCCGAAATCAGCGCCTTGCCGTCCAGATGCCCGCAGCGTTTCGGAAAATCCTGATCTTCGATCTGTATGGCACTGGCGCCGACACGCTCGAACTCTCGCACCGTGCGCGCGACATTGAGCGCATTGCCATAGCCGGTATCGGCGTCGACGATAAGATGCGCCGCCACGCGATCGCGGATCATCGCCACTGTTTGGGCTATTTCTGTCATGCTCACCAAGCCGATATCAGGCCGGCCCAGGCGCGTATACGCAATTGCCGCGCCAGAAACATAAAGCGCAGCAAATCCAGCTTGTACCGCCACTAGCGCCGTAAACGCGTCATAGACCCCAGGCGCAATCACGATCGGCTTGCGAGCAAGGCGAGTATGCAGGGTTTCTGCGTCAGTCATCGCTTATAGTCCAAGATAGGCGCGTTTCAGTTTTGGATCTTTGGCGAGTTCCGCCGCGGCTCCCTCCAGCACGAAGCGGCCATTGTCGAGGATATAAGCGCGCTGCGCTACCTCCAGGCTTTGCACGACATTCTGCTCGATTATCAAGAGCGCAATGCCCTGCGCATTGATGGTCTTGATCAGCGTGAACAGTTCTTCGACAAGCAGCGGAGACAGGCCGAGCGAGGGCTCGTCAAGCATCAAGAGCTCCGGCTCGGCTATCAACCCTCTACCAATCGCCAGCATTTGTTGCTCGCCGCCGGAGAGGCTACCTGCCCATTGCAACTGCCGCTCGGCAAGCCGCGGAAAGATCGAGAAGACGCGTTCGCGATTTTGGGCGCGATTGAGGTGGCCACGGCGATAGGTCCCCAAGTCGAGATTTTCTCGGACTGTCATGTTAGGAAAAATTCGGCGCCCCTCGGGGACATGAATAAGGCCGCGCTTCACAATCAAAGAAGGTGCTTCGCGCTCGATGGCCAATCCCTTAAACACAATGGTGCCACGCCAAGCCCGGATGACTCCCGAAATGGTACGGCTCATCGTTGATTTCCCCGCGCCGTTGGCGCCAAGAACGGTGACGATCTCGCCGTAATGCACAGCAAAATCGACGCCGCGCAGAATTTCGGTGCCGCCGTATCCCGCATGGACTCCGTTCAGTCTGAGGAGTGGCTCAGGCATGAATAGTCCCAGCGGCAATACGGTTCGCCGCACCATGACCGAGGTAAGCCTCGACGACGAGCTGGTTGACGGTAATCTCTTGCGGCGTGCCTTGCGCAATGATCCGGCCTTCCACAAGAACGAACACATGCTCCGCGAGACTCATCACTGCCTGCATGACGTGTTCCGTCATCAAAATTGTCGCGTCGCGGGCGGCGAACTCTCGAATTACCGGCACCATGTCGCGAATTTCTGACGGGTTAAGTCCGGCCAATACCTCATCGAGCAGAAGGAGCCTCGGCTTGATCGCCAACGCGCGGGCAAGCTCAAGGCGCTTGCTGCTCGCCACTGTCAGCGTTGCCGCCACGGCTTCGAGCTGCGTACCAAGGCCCACTGCGAGTGCAACCTTATCGGCCCTATCCAGTGCGGCTGTCCGGGCGCGGTCCCATAAGTGCGCGCCCATTGCGATGTTCTCACGCACGGTGAGGCGCGCAAACGGTTGCACGATCTGGAAGGTGCGGGCGATGCCGCGGCGTGCAAGCTTGTGCGGTGGTTCGCCGGTGACATCCGCGCCGTCGAAAAGAACGCGGCCCCCATCCGGTGCTAAGAAGCCTGAGATAATTGCGAACAAGGTCGTCTTGCCGGCGCCATTTGGTCCAATCAACGCCGTGATGCCCCCCGGCTTGACCTCTAATGACACCTTGTCCACGGCAAGTAAGCCGCCGAAACGCTTTGAGACGCTCTCAACGGTCAGCAAAGGCTCAGGCATAGTCGCGTCCTGCTGGTGCACCCTCCCGAAAGTACTGTTGAATGATTTTGGCCGCGACGCCGGCAATGCCACGCGGAGCAAGTCCAACAACCGCGACGAGGAGCAGGCCGTAAATCACAAGGTCGAGGCCGGGCGCGTCCCCGGCTGCGAATTTCGTCGCCTCGCCAAGGATCTTGATGACGAATGCACCGAGGAGCGACCCAAACAATGTCCCGGCGCCACCGACAATGGGCGCAAGCAGAGCATCGATTGAAATCCAAGGTCCATAGGCAATAGCAGCATCAACGAAGAGAAAGTACTGCGCATAGAAGCATCCAGCCGCGGCGGTGATCGCGGCCGAAATGGTCATTGCGGCAAGTTTGACCGCAAAGGCATTGATGCCAAGCGCGCTCGCCGCGTCTTCGTTTTCACGAACGGCAACAAGATAAGCGCCAAAGCGAGTGTTCTCGGTGGCGCGCACCACCACCAAGGACAGAGCGACCAGGGTGAGGACGATCCAATAGAAGGGCGCGCGGCTTTGAAACTGGAAGGCTTCGGGACGAAGGTCGAGTTTGATCAGCGTGCCGACCCCGCCTCCAGTAATCGGCGCCACGGTGGAAATGACGCGCAGCACCTCGGCAAAAGCGAGCGTAACCAATGAGAAATACGAACCGCGCAATCCGGAACGAAAGCAGAGGACGCCGATGACCGCGCCGACCAGAGCCCCTGCGAACATGCCGGCAAACAAGCCGAGCCAAGCGTTGATCCCGTATTGCATTTGCAGAACGGCGGTTGCATAGGCGGCGGTGCCAAAGAAAGCGGCCTGGCCGAAAGAATATTGTCCGCCATAGCCGCCCAGCAAATTCCAACCCTGACCGACAAGCGCGATCAGCAATGTGGCCACTAGGAAATTCAGTAATACATTTGACGTGGTGACGAACGGAACAGTGGCAAGTAACGCCACGACGAAGATGATTGACCAATACGTCTTCACGGCCGCACGCCGAACAGACCGCTTGGCCTGGCGAGCAGTACCGCGATGAACATGATGAATATGCCGATCTGGCCCAATGATTCGCCCAGAAAAATGCTGGAGAAACTTTCGACCACACCGACAACCAGTCCGCCGATCAGGGCGCCGGCGATCGAGCCCATCCCGCCGAGGACAACGATCGTAAAAGCTATCAGTACGAACGCCTCGCCGGCGGTCGGATTGACGTAATACGTTGGGATCAGCAGGCAGGCAGCCACCGCGACGCAGGCGGTACCCAGGCCGAAAGTGACGGCATAGATGTGCGCGACATTAATTCCGCAGAGTTCGGCGCCTAGCTTTTCTTTCGCGACGGCTCGAATTGCTTTACCGGTATCAGTCCAGCGCATCATCATCCAAAGCGCCATTGCCACGGCAATGACGGCGCCAAATGCGACGATGCGGGGAACGGCGATGAAGGCCGGACCTATTGCAATCACGTCAAACGCGTAAGACAAGTTTATTGTGCGCGTGTCGGCACGGAAAAAATAGAGCAGCGCGTTTTCAATCGCCACCGCAAGTCCGAGGGTGACCAGCAGAAAATTGCGATCATCGCCATGGGCGACCGGTCCGATGACAAACCGCTGCAGCGCGTAGCCGAGGCCAAAAAATAACGGCGTCAAGAAAACTGCGGCGAGATAGGGATCGATGCCAAGAAGCGTGAAGGCAAAGAAGGCTGCGAACATCGCCGCGGTCAACAATGCGCCGTGCGCAAAGTTGATGATGTGCAGCACGCCGTAGATCAGGGTAAGGCCAAGGGCGACCAGAGCATAGACAGCGCCCGCCATCAAACCATTAAGCATGGCGGGGAGGACAATGACCGGCGACAGCATGGGCGAGCATCCAGCGATAACGCTGATGGTCAAGCGGGTGGTATCGGGAAGACCGGTTTCGCTGAGGCAAATTGGGTTGGCAAAATTACCTTTATGTCATTGTCAATCACTTGGGTATTAACCGGCGCCGCACCTTGATTTTGTCCGTCGATGAATTTCGTCGGCCCGTAAGGCATCAGGTGACCGCCGAACGGCGAGTTTGCAAGCGCGTCCGTAATCTTGGCCCGATCAGTACTGGCGGCGCGCTCGATTGCGTCGGCAAGCAACAGAATGCACGAGTAATTCATATAGACTTCATAGGTGTAGAATTGCCCTTTGTCCTCCACTCTTTTCTTTAAGGCCAAGGCCTTGGGGTTTTTGGGATCGAACCAGTGATTGCAATCCATGATGTATTGCGCCGCTTCAGGAAATTCCTTGACGAATTTGTAGGATGACGCGGCGCCGCCGAGTACGGAGTAAATCCCCTTCGGCCGTACCCGTTGCTGCTGCATGGTGCGGGCCAGAAGTACGTATTCGTTATAGTAGTTCGCTGGAATGACGAGATCGGGATTTTGCGCTTTGATTTTCAGCATCACATTTTCGAACTCGCGCGTCGGCGTAGGGTGGGAAATGGTCTCCAACACCTGGAAGCCGCGGTCCGGTAACTGCGCATTCAGGAGCTTGGCCAGTCCCGCGCCGAAAGCGGAGTCTTCATGGACGATCATGATCGTCTTGGCGGGCTTGCCAGCTTGATCGTTGATCATCGCCAGGCTATTCAGCGCCGTCTTGGCGATCACGCCAAAACCTGGTCCGAACCGGAAGGTATTCTTTAGCCCGCGCGTGACGATGCTATCCACCACGCCTACGTCGACGACATACGGCAAATCATACCGCGCCGCGGTCTGGCTGGCGGAAAGGCAGATCGCACTGGCATAGCCGCCAACCACCGCGCAAACGCCGGCGGCATTCATCTTTTCGACTTCCGCGTTGCCGCCGTCGGGCGTCGATTGCGCATCTCCGAGCATCGGATCAATCTTGGCCCCACTCAGAGCCTTGATTCCGCCGGCAGCATTGATGTCGTCGATGGCCATTGTCGCACCAAGACGACCTTGCTGGCCGGAATAGGACAGCGCACCGGAAACTGGATGGAGCACGCCGACTTTCACAGCAGCGTTTTGTGCGCGCACGACCGCCGGAGCGTGCAGGAGGCCCGCGGCCGCAGTCGCGCCGAGCGCGGCGCTACGCAAAAGCTGGCGACGGCTCAAGAGCAATGTAGAACAAGACATGGCGCCCTCCTGTACCCGCCAAACCTAACATTGGTCAGGGGAGGTATCTATACTATCCTGTCACGACTGAGCGTGTGGTATGCAAGGTGAGCCAGCCGCAAACCATCATCGACAAACTTTGGAGCGCTCACGAGATTCTGCGGCGCGACGATGGCGAGTCGTTGCTGTGGGTCGATCGTCACTATGTGCATGAGGGCTCGTTTCATGCCTTTGGCAAGCTTGCTGAACGCGGCGCCAAAATCGCCGAACGGTCGCTGACTTTCGGTGTCGCCGATCATTATGTGCCGACGCGGGGCTCACGCCAGAATATTGGCAATCCCGAGCTCGCGCGCATGGTCCGTCAGCTCGAGGAAAATTGCGCAAAGCAAGGCATTGCATTGTTCGGCCTTGGCGATTCCCGTCAAGGTATCGTGCATGTCGTCGGACCTGAACAGGGGCTAAGCCTCCCAGGCCTTTTGATTGTCTGCGGCGATAGCCACACTTCGACCCATGGCGCGCTCGGCGCCTACGCGTTCGGCATCGGGGCTTCGGAAGTCGCCAACGTATTGATGACCCAGACAATCTGGCAAAAGAAACCAAAACGCATGCGCGTGATAGTGGATGGCGCAACGGCACCGGGAATTACCGCCAAAGATATCGTGCTCGCCATCATCGCCCGCATCGGCGCCGACGGTGCAACCGGATGCGCGGTAGAATTCGCCGGTTCGGCGATCCGCGCTCTCTCGATCGAAGGCCGATTGACCTTATGCAACATGTCGATCGAGGCTGGAGCACGCTGCGGGCTCGTGGCGCCGGACGCAGCCACCTTCGCGTACCTCAAAGGTCGGCCCTATGCGCCGAAGGGCACAAAGTATAAACAAGCGGTCGAAGCCTGGTCGCGACTGACAACAGATGAGGGCGCTGCGTTTGACCATGAGGTCGATCTAAGCGCTGCGGACATCGCACCGATCGTGACTTGGGGCACCAGTCCTCAGGACGCGCTGCCGATCAACGCCAGCGCCCCCGATCCGACCCGCGAGCCCAACCCCGATCGCGCTCAGTATTTGCGCGACGCGCTCGACTATATGGGCATCGCTCCGGGAAAGAAGCTGACCGAGATCGTTATCGATCGCGTATTCATTGGCTCCTGCACCAACGCCCGCATCGAGGATCTTCGCTCGGCGGCGGCGGTGCTGGCGGGTCACACCAGCAAAGTGCCGGGGCTGGTCTCGCCCGGCTCCACGCAGGTCAAGCGCCAGGCCGAGGGCGAAGGGCTTGACCGCATCTTCCGCGAAGCGGGACTCGAATGGGCCGAATCCGGATGCTCCATGTGCGTCGGCATCAATGGTGATCTGGTCGCCCCGGGCGAGCGCTGTGCATCTACTACCAACCGCAATTTTCGCGGTCGCCAAGGTCCCGGCGCGCGCACCCATCTGATGTCGCCGGCGATGGTTGCAGCGGCCGCCGTTACTGGGCGTCTCGCCGATGTCCGAGAGCTTCTTGGCACCCGGAAAGTCTAAATCGCCATGGAAAAATTTACGACGCTCTCTGGCGCAGCCTGCCCCATTAACCAGAGCAATCTCAATACCGACCAGATTGTTCCAGCGCGGTATTTGAAGTGGACACGCTCCATGAATCTCGGCCGAGTCTTATTTCACGATCTACGATTTGATGCCGGGGAGCACGAGAAACCTGACTTCCCTCTCAATAGACCCGCTTGGTGCAACGCCAAAACCCTGGTCAGCGCGCGGAATTTCGGCTGCGGCTCGTCGCGGGAGGCCGCAGTCTATGCGCTTTATGATTACGGTTTGCGCTGCGTGATTGCGCCGTCGTTCGGTGATATTTTTGCTAGCAATGCGGTGCAGAATGGACTGCTGACGGCCGCCGTCACAGACGACGAAGCTGCCGAGATCATGGCGTCGCTGACGCAAACGCCAGATCTTTTGCTCACAGTTGATCTCGAACAGCAGACCATTATCTGTGGCAATCGAACCTACAAATTTACAATTGATCCGGTTCGTCGCACGCGCCTCCTCAATGGCTGGGACGATCTTGCCCTGACTGAGAGTTATCGCGAACGCATTGCTGCATTCAAGGTGCGCGATCAACGTGAGCGCCCTTGGGCCACTCTGCCCAGCTGAATGGCGCCCAGTGCGGACCAGGACAGGTTGCTATTTTTTATGGGAGAAGAACATGCGATTGATTTCTGTTACCCTTCTTGCGTTGCTATTCACATTCTCGGTCGCTCGGACTCAAGTACCAAGCGCTAATGCTGGCGGATTCGAAAAGAAAAATTACAATTATAGTGAGTGGACTAAAGGCCTGTTCTCAGAGGTTGTGACGGTTACCCGCCCAGGAAAAATGATCTTTCTGGCTGGAGTTGGAGCTGAGGACGAAAATGGTCAGCGCGGCACCATCCGGCACTTAGCAGACTTTGCAGGCCAATGCCATTATGCCTACGACAAGATTAAGCGCCTTTTGGCGGCCCAAGGCGCCACAATGAACGACGTAGTGAAGATCGTAACCTACGTGACTGATATTCGAAACCTCCCCGAGGCCGGCAAGTGCCGTGCCGAGGCGCTCGATGGCGCGCCGCAGCCGGTCCATACCTTTCTCAATATCAATCAACTGGCCTGGCCAGGGATGCTGGTAGAGGTCGATGTGATCGCCATTACGAACGAACCGTAGTCGGTTTGACGGATAGCGCGGCGAGCTTCTGCTTCAGCGTGCGGATTTCCTGAAAGCGTTTTGTGACGTCGCGTATGATAGCCACCATGGCAACTATTGCGCCGGAACTGTCCTGTAGCGGCAGGATCGTGAATTCGATCGAGATTATCGTTCCGGTCTTGTGTAGTGCCGGCACTGAGACCACGTCACCCTCACCGTAACGGCTTTTTCCACTCGGTATTGTGCCGCGATAACCCTGCCAATGCCGATCCCGCTAACGCTCCGGAATAATGAGATCAAGCGAATGGCCGATCGTATCAGCGGCAGCATGACCGAAAATCCGCTCGGCACCGGGATTCCAAAAACAGATGATGCCATCGCGATCGGCCGCGACAATTGCATCGGAACGCGTATGCAGGAGTGATTTACCGATTAACTCGGAAACCATTCACGGCACTCGCTCAGGAACTGCAAAGGCATGCGCGGCTTGCTGGCGCCAAGATACTATGGAATACGCGAACGGCGCTCATTCATAGCCGCGCTTGCCTTCAACTGCGGCCACATATCTTGCAACCGACGCTTCCAGCACGGCTTTGCCATTTTTGACAATGACGCGGTCGAAATAATGTCCGTAGATCGTTTCGAACGTGAACGGCGCCAGCGCCGCGCCGATGCGTTCCACCGTCCGCGCTGACAACGGAATGAAATTCGGATAGCTGCGCATGAATGACAACCACTTGCGATCGGAGGTCACGGTAAGAATGTCGCCGGCGCAAACCGCGCCACGTCCCCCTGCCCCGCCGGTCCAATGCAGCACGGTGCCGCCTTCAAAATGACCGCCACAGCGCACCAGCGTGACACCGTCCCAAAGCGTTTTCGCATCCCCGTCCCATAGCTCGACTGCCGGATCATGCCGCATGATCCATTGCTTATCGGCCGCGTGCAGGTGAATACGCGCCGTGAAGGCTCGCGCCCACTCCACCATCGTCGTGTAAAAATGCGGGTGAGAGATCGCGATGGCGTCGATTCCCCCGAGCCCTTCGATCATCGTTACGGTCGCATCATCAAGCGTGCCGATACAATCCCACAAAATATTTCCATTCGAAGTACGCACCAACAGCGCACGCTGACCGATGGCGAATGCAGGCACCGATCCAATGCCGATAATGCCGTTCTCGTATTCGCGGAAAGTATTGGTGTGGCTTTGTTGAAGAGCCTCAAGCGACGTCCAAGTTTGACCGCGCGGCGGTACGTATTGGCGTTCTTCTTCGCAAATCACGCAACGAACAGGCGGTTGCGCGCTTTCCGCATATTGCGTGCCGCACGTGGTACAAATGTAAAAGAGCATCGTTGCATTTCCTTTCAGCCGGCATGCGTGATCATACTATAAAGGACTCCATCGCCGTCAGCGCTGGCATGGCTCGTATTCTGTTCCGTATCTGTGTCGTGAACTTCCTGCAAATATTCGCGCAGCCCACAAACATTTGGTTATTGACTGCTTCAATCGGGTGCAGTTTTTATTAAACTGCCCTGCCCTTTACCGAAGAAGGAGCCCATGAGGCGTCGCAGACTTGGTACGCGGGTTCGTGCCGCCACGATTATGCGATTGCTCGCTGCAATCGCGGCGATGTGGACGCTTTACTCTTCAACGGCGCATGCGCTGCAGCCCCCGTCTGAGCGATGCCGCGCCGCTTCCAAGATCGAATATGACAGTGCCAAAAAGCAATATCTGGTGCGCAATCGCTTCGGCTTTTATGCCAGAAACGGCCGGATATGGCGGCGACACTATTGGTATTGTCAGCTCTAGCCGTCACCAGCCGAGAGACATGATTAAGACCTGTGAAATCCGACTGCTAAACTTTTATCATTCCACGATGAGGTGACCTCTGTGTGAAAGTTCGGTACGAATCTGCCGTTTCCATTCTGTGAAATCTCAGAACAAATGGGGAGTGCAAGTGAAACAAAGCAGCACAAATACGCTCGAACAAACAAATTTCAACTGTCACAATTTGGAATTCAGTTTTGGAGAGTTGAGAGTCTCTAATCGGTTTGTTGAAAAGATAGTGTTTTATGATTTTTGATTCAATTTCGCTCATCAGCCAATGGCCAAAGCGCGCCGATTCGAAGCGCTTCGGCCATCGGTAATTCGATCGACCGTATTGATACCGCGCGGCGCGCAACGGATTATGACTAAGCGCTAAACTCGTCGCATAACGTTTAGCTAACCGCCTCGTTAGCACAGGAAGTCAAAAAGAACGGCGCATGGAACTGCAGGGAAAAGCGGTGTTAGTTACTGGAGCCTCGAGCGGGATAGGTAAGGCCATAGCGATTGCTTTTGCTCAGAAGCGCGCACACGTTCTTGTGCACTACGGTAAAAACAAAACTGGCGCGCACGAGACCCTTAGAGAAGTGGAAAAACATTCGAACGGACGAGTCTATCAGGCTGACCTCATGGATCGCGATAATGCACTATCGCTATTCAAAGAGATCAGGCAGACCACGCGGGTACTCGATGTTCTGGTCAACAACGCCGGCGACTCACGCGCCGGAGATATCGGTGACGATCAGATTTGGGAATATGAGTACAAAAATATTTTGCTCTCAGCGATGTATATGAGTCACGAGTTTATCTCGATGCCGTCCGCGCATTTGCGCAAGATAATAAACATCACCTCTTTGTACGGAAATCTATCGACCGGCGATCCTGATTATTTGCAATATTCTGCCTTTAAGGCGGCGCTCGCCAATGTGACGGCGACATTAGGCAAGTCAACCGCGCCGAACGTTGTCGTCAATGCAATCGCTCCCGGTTACACCGAGACACCAGCTTGGGCGGGCGCCTCAAGAGACGTTATGGACGCTTGCGCGCGCGCCACCTTGATTGGGCGCTTCGTTAGGGCTGACGAAGTTGCTCACGCGGCTATCTTTATTGCCGAAAACGATGCCTTGGTTGGACAAGTGCTCACGCTTGACGGCGGAACTTCGCTCAAAGGACTGGCGTGAGCTCGGCGTTAGTGCTGGCTGCCGCGCCTGATCAATTGCGAATGGGATGGGTAATCAGTCCGGCGCTTGTCGGCGCCTACGTCATGTTTGAAAACCTAATCAAATTGCCAGGCCGACAACCGGTCGTCGTTAGCGAATCGTTTACCTTTGCCGTTCGGGGTCTGACGATCCGTCAGTGAACGGCACTTCTACTTATCTGGTTTCGGCTCTGGTTCCGTGCTTGGTTCCGTACTTGGCGCCGTTTGGATCCGAGAGATTGGAGATCGTTGTCTAATTTCTCCGTCAATTTGGCACAACGCACCCACCGCTGGGCCAAGCCGGTCCAAAATATCTTGTTTTCCCGACTATGGCTGAGTTTGGCCATTACTTCACATTCGGCAGCAAATCTGAGGAACCGGTCCGTCGTGTCCATTATTGTGTCTCCAACTTGTCGGATGTCCGACAAATTCGGGAACCGTCGGCAAGTTCCAGACAATTGCTGAAAATGTCAGTGGACGATTCTGCATGGGAACTCAATGTCGTCTGGTTCGATGCTGCAAAGCAGAATGGCGACGCCTCGAGCTCGTCGAGATATGCGCGCCTGCGTTGATTTGCTCCACTTTCGCGCGCAATAGCTGTGATATATCGCTACAAGGTGAGAGGAACGTTTGGGGCATTTGACAGAAGTTATGGTTGATCGAACAACGCTCAAAGCGCGAGCGATAAAGCTTGGAGTTTTTCTGGTCTCATTCGTCCTTCTTGGATTGACCATCCTTACTCGGCCAGAGTGGAAACTGCGCGATTTTGATCAGGTTTTTTACGTCACTATTGCTTACGACCTGGACCGATACGGCGTTTTCAGCGATGGAATTTTCGACCCGGTCGACAGTTCGGTTCAACCGGCTCAGCCTGGTATGTTCTTCGGCCCGGTATTTCCGGCAATGGTTTTCGCGGTGATGAAGCTCGACGACCGCTTTGCCGAGGCGGTGCGTTGCAGCGTCGAGTCGAACCGCGGGCACCGCGATGAATCGGTCTGTGAAGCTTATGAAGTCCCGATTCGTCTTTTGAATTCCGCTCTTCTGGCGATCGGTGCTCTGGCGATTGGTTTCGCAGCTGAACTACTGTTTCATCGAACACCCTGGATGTTCGTTTTCGCCGATTTGTTGGCGACCGCAGCGCTGGCGAGTGAAGCTTACATCTTTTCTTTTGTAATGACAGAGAGTGCAATATTCGCGATCTACGGCATCTTCGCCTGGATACTTTTGCGAGCTTTCATAAGGCCGAGCGGCACCGCATTTGCAGTCGCGGGCGCATTGTTGGGATTGCTATCCCTCACCAAGCCATCTTTTGTCGTCCTGTTTCCAGTTACGATCGTGATGATTTTGTACTTTGGCTATAAGATTCAAAAAACATCGCGAGCGACGACCGGCGTTCATTGTCTAATATTTGCTCTGATTTTTGCATGCGCTCTGGGACCCTGGTTGGCGCGCAATTATATCGCCGTCGGGAAATTCAGCCTCACCAAAGAATATGGCTCAGCGGCTCTGGTCGAACGTTTTGCCTACGACGATATGACCGCACGCGAGTTTTTGCTCGCGTTCCCCTATTGCACGCCCGGCATCGGCGATCTCTTGTTCGACAAAGTCTATGGTGCCGATTCAATGCACCGTTTTGTATTCCATACACCTGAAAGCTTTTTTCATGTCGGACGCGAGCGCCGTGACACGCTGATTGCGCAAAACGGCCAACTCGATCCGCTCATGGGGCGTCTCGTACGTGACGAGATGGCGACGAATTGGTGGCGCTACGTCCTGGTCAATGTTCCGCTCGTGTGGTGCGGGATGTGGCCCGGCGGAATTGTGACGTTGCTGCTTCTACCGTTGTTCGTGTTGTCTTTGCTGCAGGCGGTGCGCAGGCGCGAGCCAGCGCTCATATTCTACGCGGCGCCTGCGGTACTGATGCTCGGTTTGCACGCCGCTGTCGGCAATCACTACACGCGATATAATTTCATCCTTATCGGGCCTTATTCGATAGGCGCCGCGTGGATTATTTGTTCTGCTCTGCCGTACGCGCGTTGGCGAGAGCGATTTCTCGCATCAGGATCGTGATCAGCTCGGCTTGCGATCGCAGCTTCAGATGCAAATTAAGTAGAAGAATGAGGCTGATCACAACCCAAACGTAAATAATGAGATCGACTCCGCGGCCAATGCCGACCAGCGCGGCGAGTTTGGTCGCGTGCGTCGGCAGCCATACGAAATAAAGTCCTGCGGTGGCTACTAGCATTGATAATACGGCTATGACAGGCGCCCGCCGATATTCAGTCCACGCATAGACCATGACGCCCGAAAGCAAAATGGAGAAGCCGATCTGTGCGATCATCGATGCAACTTCTGCGCTGAGAGGTCGAACAAGATGGTTAGAGAATCGGCGACGCCCTGTCCCTTAGCCAACGAATACCGGGTGTAGTCGATAGTCACGGGCACTTCGACGTACGGCAACCCGCTTGCAGCGATTTGCTCGAGGAGTTCGCTGGCATGGGCCATTCGATTCTGTCGCAAGGAGAGGCGGCTGGCCCCTTCTCGCGTCATCGCCCGCAACCCGTTGTGCGTGTCCGTCAACCGCAGACCAGTCATCACGCGGGTAAACCAGATCGCAGCCTGCAACAGAAGCCGACGTCCAAACGGCATGCCACGTGAGCTGCCAAGAAATCTGCTGCCAAGCGCATAGGCTGCTTTGGCATCGACCAGAGCATTGATCAGGAGCGGAATGTCGGAGGGGCGGTGTTGTCCATCCGCATCGAACGTCACAACATAACTGCTGTCGTCGAGCAGAGCGAACTTGATGCCGGTCTGAAGCGCCGCGCCTTGGCCCAAATTGACCGGATGGCTAACGACCGCCGCGCCGGCGGCCGAGGCGATTTGCGCCGTAGCGTCCCGCGAGCCGTCATCGACGACGACGACGCGATAATTTCGCCCCACAATCTCCGCGACGATCGGACCAATTACCGCGGCTTCGTTAAAAGCCGCCACGACGACCCAAATCGACTGTGGATCGAGTTCTTTACGATCGTCAGAGATCACGGTCCGGCCTTACCCAGCTACCCACTGCACTCCCCACGACGAGGCCGATACCGACAACGGCACGGAGCGAAATTTGTTCCGCAAGATAGCACAGGGGCCGTGGCCGTCATCGAAAAACACTTGCTGCAACGCGATAGGGATAAGAGCCTTGTAGTCCCGGAGCCATGAGCGAGAGGCCGATTTTTGTGTGATAGAGCCCCTTAGCAAGAGGGATAAAGGGAAACACTCGGCATAGGCTTGGCGGGGCCGCAACGGTGAGCAGCCTAAAAGACTGAGGTGATTTCAAATCAGCGGTTTTCGGGGTTGCGGAGCACACAGCGCATCGCATCAAACAAGTTAATCGGGAGCCCAAGCCGGCTCGCAAAGCCTGCCGGCATTCTACCATGCAATCCAAATAAGCGCCGCGTCTGAAATTGAATCAGAGCGAGCGGGACGAGCTTCCACGGATGGTCGCAAGCCTCGACATGCAGGCCCAACGAATGCGCGAGGCGTCGCATGCTTTGCGGCGTAAAGTACCAAAGGTGTTGCGGCGGCGTCATCAAACGCCAGTGACGGCCTGTAAGGCGCGCATAAAGAGAGGCAAAATCGCCTGTGGTGATGACGATGATCCCGCCGGGATTCAAATAGCGGCGGCAGAGTGACAAAGTAGATTGCGGTTCGGGCAGGTGCTCAATCACGTCAAGCAGGACGATGACATCCACCATGCCGCATCGTTCGAGGTTTGACTCGTCAGCGACGCCGCCGATGACGTTAAGCCCGCGGTCGCGGCAAAAGGCGGCGGCAGCCTCCGCAATTTCAATTCCCGCTGCATCGTAGAAGCGACGCGTCTCTTCAAGAAAAAATCCGTAGGCGCATCCGACCTCCAATAGCCGGCCGCCGTCGCGAAACCGGCGGATGAATTGGACTGTGCGCGCAAACTCGCGGCGTAACACCGGCTCGCTGCCGAGATAATCGGCATAACCGTCGCAATACCCGCCGGAGAAGTAGTCCGCGGTATAATAATCATGGATATCAAAGCTTGCGCATTCGGCGCGGCCAAGCCCGCATTGAACGCACTGCAGAACATCACAATAATTCTTCGAATATAATTTTTGCTGCACGGTTGCGCTCGCGCAGGCCGGACAAGCGAGCCGCATGCTGGAGTTCTCCGTCTTGCAGAATAAGCAGCCGTTATAGCGTTGGTGGTGGCACCTATTACTTTAGGATAGAGATACCGGGGCCGCACAAAAAGTTAGCTCATGAACCTCTTTAATCGTCGAGGTTAAATTGACTCACTCTGATATCTATCCGGCTTCGTGCCAGGCCACTTGATCGTTTTCCATGCGCTTGGCCGCGCAGCGTTGCGCGTAAGCTACTCAGTTTGCTGAAATTTTGGTTGGTTTTAGCCCAGGCGCCTAAACCGGCAATGCCGAGTTCAGCGCTTGCCGATAGGCGGCATTGATTTTTTTGGTTTCAATCTCGGCGAGCTTCTTGAACGGCTGAGACATGCTCTGAACTCGGTCAGGATGGTTTTGTTTAATCAGCGTCTTGTATGCTTCCTTAACCTCCTCAACCGTAGCTGCTTCGGAAACCCCCAGAATTCCAATCCAGTTCTCGCCCGCTTCGGCAAGATCGGCCTCTGCGCCGTGATCCTCTGCGCTCGGAAAATCGGATTCATAGATCGACTCGGTTGGTCCGATCTCCGCCAAATCGGCGAATACGCAGAACTCGAGGCTGTGTTGCCGGCGTAAACTATAGCGCCGAACCAGAAAGACGATTGGCATGGCAAGGCTCGAAAAAACGATTGCCATGGCGTTGGCGTAAAAGACGCGTTCGTCGAATGGATACCAGACAAGATCGCGTCCGGCCCCGGTTGGAAAATCCTGTGCCCAAGCCGGCTGATCGGAGATACCAAATGCGAGCAGCCACAAAAGCACAAAACTTACAATGTACACTGCAATAGCGTAGCCCAATGCCGAGTGTACACTTTTGCTGTTGATCCACGATTTCAATCGCAAAAGCGGTTGGGTTCTGAGGCGAAAGATCACCGCCTGCAAATGCTGCGTATGAGCTTTCAGATCCTCGAACTCCTCATTCGGCTCGGAAATATTGCGATGGCGGATCAGGGCAGCCCGCCAAAAGCCATTTATTAGCTCATTACTTTCACGAATTTGCTCAAGGCGATCGCGGACCTGCTCGTACAGCGCTAGGGCGCGGCTCAACTCGCTCCGTTCTGATTTTTGCAGCATGAATTCCGGCCGGCGGCGCGGCGCGACCAAGGACTGTCGCGCGTAAGCAGCCACCAACGCCGGCAGGACTGCCCAGAGGGCAAGCAGCACCGCATTCACGCAAGCCGCCGAAAGATCGGCCCAGCCGCCCGTTTCAAACATAGTACTCAACGCTCTACTCAACTCCCCGAAAGCCGTTTTAAGGCTCCGGCCACACCCATCGCCCAAGCGAGATAAATCGTCCAAGCGAGACAAATTGTCCAAGTGAGATAAATCGGAGATTCAGACGCCCTCGCGGCAACAGATTGTCAAAAAATGGTCGGCTTTGCCAGCAGCCGGCGGCGCCTCCTAAAATCTAAACTGTTTTTTTGAGTCGTTAAGTAGTCACATTTTCATGACGCCATTTACCCCGGGGTCCGTCTGCTAGGAGCAGACGGCCAGGAGGGTGGTGTCATGAATTATATTCAACCAGTCCAGTCATCCGCAGAGCTGAAAACCGCGGACGTCGACATTGATCAAAATGTCCGCACGCTCGCGGCTGGCAGCGTCGCATTTCGCCAGGGCGACGCAAACAGCGAAGCCACGGCCAGCAGTCTAGGCGCGCTTTTACGCCGCGTTGCAGGCACTTCGACGCGCGAAATCGATACCCTGATTGGCGACTTGCGAGACTTGCGCGAAAAACTGCGTTCAGACGGCGACCGCATCCATCGCGACATCGTAGAATATGCGGCGTTAAGCCAGCAGGTGATGCAGTTGAGCAAGATTATATCAGAAAGCGTAAAAAGATTACCGGACGCTCCGGGCGAAGATGACTAAGTAGCGTCGCGCGTTGTGACCGGCCGCGCACCGGACGCGGCCGCGTCAAACCTCGGTGGCCGAATGTAACCAGAAGCGAAATTTGGGCCCAATCCTGCGAAACCCGCAGAATCGCATATCGTGCCTTAGAACGATCCAACCATAATCACATAGCCGCCTTAATCCTTGCAGACCCTTTGGCCAAAGTCCGCGCGGGGCGCGTGTGGCAATTGATAGCGCGTCCGCTACGCAAGCGCGGCAACGGTGGTGTCAGACGTTGCGGCTTTGCCGCGCCATTGCATTGGCATAAGGGCGCGGTGCTGGGCCGCTCGGGGGCCTTAATGAGGGGTCGCTTGCGGCGGCCGTACCGGCCACTTCAGGTCATTGGCGTATTGGCAGCGGTTCTGCCGATCGCAACGATTTCCTTACAACTGCCTTCCCCCGCCGAGCGCGCCGGTACACAACCGATAACGAAAAAGCCAACCCTTGGTGAGATGGGCGAACGCCTGTCCCACCCACCGTGGCGTCTCTGAGCAATCGGTGAAGCGGGAAGCGCACCAGGAGCACGATAGGAGACGCAAAAATTCGTGTGTGAAATCGGAGCTTGAAAGCACGGGAGGCGATCATGAGTTCTCCGATACATTTTGATGAAGACGCTGATCCGGCATTGATGTACGCCCCGCCGTGGGCGCGTGAGCAGGTCATCCCGGCCCCCGACGGGCCAGGCGTACCAGGGTCCGACCTTGACGAACCCGGCCGCAGGTCTCCGGGCCGCGATCCTAAGTTCAGCGGCGACCGCGCCATGCTGGAATTGCAGCGTCAGCTTGCCCTCAATCCCGATCTGATTCCGGAGCCGGCAACTGAAGGCGCAACGGTCATGCGCCCTCTCTTGATCCGGTTCTGCAGCGTCGTCGCTCTGGCCGCGGTCATCGCGTGGGGCGTGGTGTCTTATCCCGGTGTGAAAAAAGGCGTCGAAATGATAAAGGCTGATGTCTCGACGCCGGCGATTGCCACCGGTCAGGCGACACCGGTCCGCGTGGAGACGGCGCAATTGCCGCCAACCGCATCGCAGGCGAATGCGTCGGCCCCTGCAGTGAGTAAGCCGCCTGCCGTTCCTCCTCCGATTGCTGTCGCCAGTGCCGATACTGTGCCGGTGATCGCTGCTCCTGCGTCTACGGCGCCGCCTGCGTCCGCTGCAGCGCGCGAACCTGCGGGCTCGCCCCCACCGCCGCGTCCAAATGATCGGTCCGTAGCGCAAGTTGTGAGCGAAGAAGTCGCGATGTTGGTCAAGCGCGGCAAAGATTTCCTTGCCGACGGCGATATAGCTTCAGCGCGCCTCTTGCTCCGCCGCGCCGCCGAAGCTGGCAGTGCGGAAGGCGCGCTTACGCTAGGAACGACCTTTGATCCAACGATGATCTTGCGGCTCGGCGCCATCGGCGCGAAGCCGGATATGGCGCAGGCTCGCCACTGGTATCAACGCGCTGCCGAACTGGGTTCAAGCGCCGCCTCGCAGCAATTAGCGGGGCTTGGCGGCGACCATTAGAAAAAGATCGGCGCGGCGCGGTTGCATGGACGCGCTTTTACGATTTTAAACACGCAGCGCGCCACCCGCGTTGGTCCGGTTGCACCTGCAAGCGCGCCGGATCGTCAGATCCCTAAATATCGATGCTGAATAGCGGGCGCCTCGGCCAATTGCTTAGAGGTTCCGACCCACACCACGCGGCCGCGTTCTATGATGTAGTGGCGGTCGGCGATCCGGGTCAGGGTCTTCACGTTCTTGTCGATGACCAGGATCGATTGGCCGCTGGCGCGTAACCGCTCCAACGAACGCCAGATCTCCTCGCGCACGCGTGGCGCTAAGCCTTCCGTGGCTTCGTCAAGTATTAGAAGTCGCGGATTGGTCATGAGCGCACGACCGATGGCGAGCATTTGCTGCTCGCCGCCGGAAAGCAGGTTCGCCATGCTCCCAGCACGCTCGGCAAGCCGCGGGAATAGGCCCAAGACTTTTTCCAGCGTCCACGGTTCGGCCGCGCCGCCGTAATTTGCTGCGGTCGCAACCAGATTTTCACGCGCGGTAAGGTTTGGGAAGACCTGCCGGCCTTCCGGTACCAGGCCGATGCCGCGCTTGGCAATGCGATAAGCCGAAAGGCTGCGAATTTCCTGCCCATCGAGACAGATCGATCCGGCCGCGGCCGGCGTGAGCCCCATGATCGAGCGCACGGTCGTGGTCTTGCCCATGCCATTGCGGCCAAGGAGCGAAACCATTTCCCCGCGCCCGATAGTCAGCGAAATACCAAATAGCACACGGCTCAATCCGTAACTTGTCTCAACGTCGCGCAGCTCGAGAAGCGTGGCGGTGCTATCAGTCATCGGTCGCGCCCTCGCCAAGATAGGCTTGGCGCACGCCGGCGTCGGCTCGAATTGTCCCCGGATCGCCGGAAGCGATGATGCGACCATAGACAAGGACGCTGATGCGGTCGGCCAAAGCGAATACCGCATCGATGTCGTGCTCGATCAAAATCACCGTTATCGCGCCCTTGAGGTCACGCAGCTTTGCCACCAGACGGGCGGATTCCTCGGGGCCCATGCCCGCCATCGGCTCGTCGAGCAGCAGCATGCGCGGCTGGGCGGCGAGCGCCATCGCGATTTCAAGCTGACGCCGCTCACCGTGACTGAGGTCGGCAACCAGAGTGGCAGCGCGTTGCGCAAGGCCGACTTGGGCAAGTGCCGCCTCGGCCGGCTCGCGTAATTCCGCCTCACGTCGCGCGTTGCGCCAGAAACGAAAAGAATGGCCGCCATGGGCCTGCACAGAAAGCGCAACATTGTCGAGCGCGGTGAAATCCGAAAATAGCGTTGTGACCTGGAAGGAGCGAGCCAAACCAAGCTGGCTGCGTCGGTAGACGGGCAGATTGGTGATTTCGCGGCCGTCAAACCGGATGCAACCGCTGTCCGGCGTAACCTCTCCACTGAGCTGGCCAATGAGGGTCGATTTGCCGGCGCCGTTCGGACCAATGATTGCGTGCAATTCACCCGCCGAAAGCGTGAGAGAAATATCGTCCGCAGCCACCACGCCACCGAAGCGCTTGGTCAAGCCTTCGACTTCAAGAAGAACGTCAGCCACGGCGCACCCCGCCGATCAACCCATCGATGCCGCCGCGCATTGAGATCGCCACGACCAGCAGAAATGGCCCAATAATCAGATTTGAGAATTCGGTCAGCCGCGAAAGTCCCTCCTCCAGCACCAAAAACGTGAGCGCTCCAATCAGCGGCCCAAACATTGTCTGCATGCCGCCGAGCACCACCATGACGATGAGATCGCCGGAACGCGTCCAATGCATCATTGCCGGGCTGACAAAATCGGTATGATTGGCAAGTAGCGCCCCTGCCAAACCACACATGGCGCCCGCGATCACGAAGCATGCGAGCCTATAGCGGAATGTCGGGAACCCAATCGCACGCATGCGCCGTTCGTTGGAACGCGCACCCTGGATGACCATGCCAAAACGTGAATTGACGATGCGCCAGACGACATAAACGCTCACAAGGAGCAGCGCTAAACAAAGATAATAGAACTCAGTGCGATTGCTGAGATCGATCAGAGTGCCAAACCGGCTGCGATGATAGATGGTAAGGCCATCATCCCCGCCGTAGCGATCGAGTCCGATGGCGACGTAGTAGATCATTTGCGCAAAAGCGAGCGTAATCATAATGAAATAGACCCCACGCGTGCGCAGGCTGAGCGCGCCCACGACCAAGGCGTAAAGCGCGGCACTAGCGACGGCGACTGGCCATTGTACAAATCCAGACCCGATGCCCTCCTTTGCTAGAATGCCCACGGCGTAGCCGCCGATCCCCAAATATGCGGCGTGACCGAAACTCACCATTCCGCCGAACCCCATGATCAGATTCAGACTTAAGGCGGCAATGGCCAGAATGACTATGCGCGTGAATAGCGTGAGCGCGAAGGCGTCGCCGCTGAATGCCGCATAGATTGGCACGAGCGCAAAGGTGGCAGTCACGGCAATGTTCAAGGCGACGCGCGGAGTGATTGCGGCACCCTCAGACGCCGCTTTCGAAAGCCCTTTGGCAACTGGACTCATTTACTTGTAGCCGAAAACAGGCCTTCAGGGCGTACGATCAGGACAACGGCCATCACCAAATAGATCATCATTGACGACAGCGCTCGGCCGAGGTTCGAGGAAGCGCTTTCGCTCAAAAAAGCATGGAGGAGATCGGGCACAAAGGCGCGGCCGACCGTGTCCGCCAGTCCGACCAGCAGCGCGGCGACGAATGCGCCGCGAATTGAGCCTATACCGCCGATAGTAACCACGACAAACGCGGCAATCAGAATGTTTTCTCCCATCCCGATTTGCACTGTGAGGATCGGCGCTTGCATCAATCCTGCAAAACCGGCAAGCGCAGCGCCTAAGCCGAACACCAATGTGTAGAGCAGTTTGATATTGACGCCGAGCGCGCCAACCATTTCACGATTCGACGCGCCGGCGCGGATCAGCATCCCGACGCGGGTACGCATAATCAGAACATATAGGAGCGCTGCTACGATCAGCGTCACCCCTATGATCACGAGCCGGTAAACCGGATAAAACAGTCCCGGCAGCACCTCGATGGCGCTGAGCATCTCGCTGGGCAGCGACAACGTCATCCCGGCGGGTCCCCAAATTAACCGCACGAGCTCGTTGAAAAATAGCAACAAGCCGAACGTGCCAAGCACGTGATCAAGATGATCGCGACCGTATAAGCGCCGTATAGCGACAATTTCCAGAATCATTCCGACCACGGCGGTTGCGGCAAGCGCAAGGATGGCGCCAAGAACGAAACTGTCGGTCCATTCCGCGAAACTTGCGGCAAAATAGGCGCCAAGCATGTACAGCGATCCGTGCGCCAAGTTGACGAGATCCATGATGCCAAAGATCAACGTCAGGCCCGCCGCCAGCAAAAACAGCAGCATGCCAAGCTGAATGCCGTTGAGAAACTGCTCAAAGAAATAGAGCATCCGAGCGCCGCTCTTGCCGATTTACCTCGTGCTCACTCACGAGCACGGGTCTCCACCGACCTGCATCTTAACCGCTCACGGTCCAGAATGGCCAAGACAAGCTCGGCCATCGGTGTGTTGTAGCCGGGATCACTCGCCAAGACCGCCGTGCTTACTTCATCGGGCATCGATCGTGGAATCGGTCCTGATCATCCTTGACGATGGTCGCGACGCTATGAAGGGAATAACTGCCGTCGGGATTCTTGGCGGCGTCCTGCAGATAGAAGTCTTGGATCGGAATGTGGTTATTGCCGAATTTGAAATTGCCGCGCACCGACTGGAAATTGGCCTTTTGCATCTCCTTGCGCATACCTTCCTTGTTGCTGAGATCGCCTTTCACGGCCGCGACCGTGGAATCGATCAGCGCCACGGCGTCATAAGTCTGCGCGCCATAGAACGACGGTGATGAATTGTACTTTGCCTTATAGTCGGCGACGAATTTCTTATTGGTGGGATTGGGCAAATCATTGACCCATTGCTGTGCGCCGGGAACGCCAACAGCCAGGTCCTTCAATCGCGGCAGCGATAGATCGTCGATCGTGAAGGCTGTGTAGAGGGGAATTTGCCCCTTGAGGCCGGCCTGGGCATATTGCGTGACAAATTGAACGCCGGCGCCGCCGGGATAGAATGCGAAGATCGTATCGGGTTTCGCGGCGCGCGCCTTTGACAGTTCGGCCGAGAAATCCAGTTGGTCGGGCCAGCGCGTCAGCTCCTGCCCGACGATTTGACCTTTGAAGGTCGATTGCACGCCCGCCAGCATGTCCTTTCCAGCTGCGTAGTTGGGACCGATCAGAAACGCGGATTTCGCGCCTTTCTGATTCATGTACAGACCGACCGCCGCCGGCGTCTGGTCATTCTGCCACGACGTTGAAAACGCATAGGGCGAACATAATTCGCCGGCAAATTGCGAAGGGCCCGCATTGGTGACGACTGTCATCGTCTTAGAATCGACAAGGGGCTTGAGCGAGGCGAGCAGCACATTCGACCAAATATAGCCGACGACGAAATCCACATGATTGGACTCGATTAACTCCTGGGTTTTTTGCACCCCGACTTCCGGCTTGGTCTGATCATCCGCGTAGACCACTTCAACCGGCAATCCGCCCAGCTTGCGCCCGTGATGATCAAGCCCGAGCTCGAACGAATTCTTCATGTCGTTGCCGATTGCAGCCGGCGGGCCGGTAAAGGTCGAGATGAACCCGATCTTGACGGTTTTGTCTTGCGCCAACGCTTGCCCAGCGGTCAGCGCCAGCACGGCTCCCGCGGCAATCCATACTTTCGTCATCTCATCCCCTCCTCTGGTAGGCGATGGCCGGTGCGTCAGAGCATGTCGAAATACTCGCGGTGCTCCCACTCACTGACGTCGGCCTGATCAAGACTATTGGTCGTTTCCTTGCGGCAGCGGGCAATCTCCGCTTCTTTCATACGAGCATAGTAGTCCACAAAGCCTTCGCCAAATCCGGCGCGAAAGCAAGCGTTCGCGCGTAATGCCGCAAGCGCCTGTTCGAGGTTTTGCGGCAGGGCTTCTGCGGAGCTCTTTTGATACGGCGCGCCCGCCGCCGGACCGGCGTCGAGACCACGGTTAATTCCGTCGAGCCCGGCATAAACCTGCGATGCCATGTAGAGATAAGGATTGGCCAGCGGCTCGCCGCTGCGGTTTTCAAGATGCGTCGCCGGATCGCCGGCCTCACCTATGACGCGGATCATGACGCCACGATTGTCCTTCGCCCAGACGGCTCGGATCGGCGCCATGCTGTTGACGCCACAATAGCGTTTATAACCATTGATTGTGGGGGTCGTCAGCGCGGTTGCGGCGCGACCATTGGCCAAAAGCCCAGCTAGAAATTTACGACCCAGCGGCGACAGAACGTCCTTCTCGTTTTGCGACACAAAGGCGTTTGCCTTTGACTTCACGTCAAGCAGCGACTGGTGCAGGTGCCATCCGCTCGCAAGCGTATTGGGCAGCCGCGGGCAACACATAAAGCTCACGAGATAGCCATGCCGCCGCGCCACCTGCTTTAGCACGCTCCGCAATAGCACCATCGCGTCCGCGGCGGGCATGCCCGTTTGGGATGCAAAGGTAAATTCATACTGGCTCGGGCCGAATTCCACTTCCAGCGATTGCAATGGCGGGCCCAGCGCAAGAACGCTCCGGCGCAAAATGTCGATAATGGACGCGACCTGGTCGTAACGACCTTCCGTGAGGTACTGATAGCCGTGCGTCGTGTGGCTGACGCGTGGTGGCTCCGCCGGCCAAGCGAGCGTTTCAGAGGCGAGCCTCGCATCCTCTATCTTGAAGAGATGAAACTCGATCTCGAGGCCGGCCACATAATCGAATCCGGCCTCGGCCAGTTTGGCGAGCGCATCGCGATAAAGCTGCCTGGTGGAGAGCGGAACTTTTTTGCCATTGGCAAAATAGCAATCGCATAGCACCCAACCCGTTTTGTCAGCCCAAGGCAGCGTGCGAAAGGTTTGCGGATCGGCCACCATGACGAAATTGCCGGCGCCGCCCATCTCCGGCACGCCGATGCCGGCGCCCTGTTCGAAGACCGGGAAAACGGTGCGGTGCGCAGTGTCTTTGGCAAACAAAGTGCTCGTCATGGTCACGCCGCTCCGCAGCGCTTGCGACGCCTCGGACGCCATCAAAGTTTTTCCGCGGAGCACGCCATGCTGATCCGGAAATGAAAAGCGCACCAGCTCCAGTTTTTTTTGCGCGATTGCTTTGTCGATTGCGGCGGCGGCCCGCGCCTGCGCTTCGGTCCACAGCCCATACCGATCAACAAACTTCAAAGCGAACGATCGCCGTTTATGCGAGGACATGCTGTTGCCTAACCGGCTCTCCGGCCATCGCTTCGTCGGCCGAGTTCAGAGCAAATTGCTCCAACTGGCGGCGCCGCGCTTGTTAGCATCGGTTCGCAGCCAATAGCTGCGCCAATTGTCCGTTGGGCCGATACCGTCGACGGCGGCAGGCCCGGTCATTATTTTCGCCGCGGTCGCATCGAAAGTGATTGGCGGCGCACTGCCCTTTTCCATTGCGTCGATAGAGGCCCGCAACAGCCGTCTGTAGGCAGCAATTGCTTTATCTGATTGACCGAGATGCTCCCGGGACCGATCGGCGATGGCTCCCATGGACTCGCAGGCCCATTGATCGTGGACATTAATATCGGCGCCCATGCCGGTATATGTGTCGTGCTCCTGCTCGTACGGATCGAAACCGTAATTGTTGCCCTTGTTTTTGCGGGGCACATAGTCCGGCAATTCGTAGAGCTGCAGGCGCTGACGCCGCATCTCGTCCTTGTCGACGGGCGAGCCGAAGCTGGTGAATATCGCGTACCAATAATGCCTAGTGTCGTCGATCGGAACGTGCCACTGCGTGATCGTCATTTCCCGGCTCATCGGTATGACAAAAGCGTTTGGAAACACCAAATTCGTCACACGGACGTGGGTGTTTTGCGCATCGATCTGGCGCAACGCCATTATGCGAAATCCGAAATCGGTCGATTCGACTTCGATGCGCGGCCTAGGAAACTCGCGCATGATTTTCGTCATCGGTATCGCCGAATCGATCGACGTGTCACGAAACAGCTTGCCGTAACCCTGTTTGGGATCCTCATCGTGAAAAAAACGATGCAGAAACGACGTGTGCGCGGGATCGATGCCGACCTCGAGCGATTGCAGCCAGTTGCAGTCAATCATCCCTTTGAAAGCGAAGGTGTGCGAATGCGGCGCGACGAAGCAGTCGAAACGCGGAAAATCCGGGGGCGTGCCGCTGCCCATATACGCGAACAAAATGCCGCTTCGCTCGATAACCGGATACGCCTTTTGGCGGATGTTACGACATAAATTGCTGTCATCCGGCTCCGCCGGCGTTTGCAGGCATTTTCCTTCGATGTCGAACAGCCAGCCATGGAACGCGCAGCGCAATCCGCCGTCCTCGAGGCGTCCATAGGCAAGGTCAGTGCCGCGATGCGGACAGGCTCGGCCGAGGAGGCCGTAGCGCCCCTTCTCGTCGCGAAAGACCACAAGGTCTTCGCCGAGGAGCTTTAACGGCTTGATTGGTCGTGGTCCGCTAAGCTCGTCCAGCAACGCGGCTGGCTGCCAATAGCGCCGCAACAGCTGCCCAGCCGGTTTATCAGGACCGGCGCGCGTAATCCGATCGTTCTGTTCTGCACTGAGCATCGCGATTCTCCAAAACCATCACGCCCCCGCCGCCGATCGGTTCACAGAGAGCACACAACAACAGGGGTGATCCATAGCCGGTTTTTGCCAAAATTGCAGGTCCGCGATTTGAACTACCAGAGCGATTCGTCTAATCGGCTCTAGCGGCCAACCCCTGGCTTGGCCAACGGCGCGGTTTCGGCGGCATACAAACGTTGCTTGGGCTGCAGTAATCACAGACTTCTTGGGACAACTAATGGCACAGTCAATTGAACTTGGTCTCGATACCTTCGGTGACATTCAGGCTGATCCCAGCGGGCAATTATTGAGCCATGCGCAAGTCATCCGAAACGTGATGGATGAGGCGGTGCTCGCCGATGAGGTCGGCGTCTATTGCATCGGCCTCGGCGAGCATCACCGGCCGGACTTCGCCATATCTTCACCGGAGGTACTTCTCGCCGCCATCGGCGCGCGCACCACGCGTATCCATCTTGCTTCCGCGGTTACGGTCCTCTCCTCGGACGATCCCATCCGAGTCTTTCAGCGGTTCTCGACCGTCAATGCGATATCGACAGGTCGCGCCGAGGTGATCCTCGGCCGCGGTTCTTTTACCGAGTCATTTCCGTTGTTCGGTTACGATCTGTCGAATTACGAGATGCTGTTCGACGAGAAAGTCGATCTGTTCGCGGCGCTCTTGAAGAACGAACCCGTGACTTGGCAGGGCCAAACGCGCCCTCCCCTGACCAATCAGCGCGTATTTCCGCCGATCGAATCCGGCACACTCAAAACCTGGGTCGGAGTGGGCGGCAGCCCGGAATCGGTTGTCCGCGCTGCGCACTACGATTTGCCGCTGATGCTGGCGATCATCGGCGGCGACCCAAATCGGTTTCGCCCCTACGTCGATCTCTATCACCGCGCATCCGCGCAGTTCGGCAGGCCGGCCCGTGAAATCGGGTGCATTCGCATGGTTATGTCGCCGAGACCGACGAGAAGGCGCGCGAGGAGCTTTGGCCGGATTACAAAAAGATGCGCGACCGAATTGGCGCCGAACGCGGCTGGCCGCCGATGACGCGCGAGAATTTCGAAATGGAAATCGAAGGCGGCTCGCTCGATGTCGGCTCGCCGGAGACGGTCGCACGCCGGATCGTGGCTACTGTGAAAGCGCTGAGCGCCTCGCGCTTTCACATGAAATACAGTGCGGGAATGCTCTCGCATGAAAAAATCATGCGCTGCATCGAACTTTACGGCCGCAAGGTGATCCCACTTGCGCGCGATATGCTTGCCTGATCAGGCCTTAAAGCGAAGTTATTTTACTTCGCCGGCCACCCAAGTGTGATGCACTTCGATGGTTGCGGGATCGATCGCGACCATGTCGGCGCGCAGCCCCGGCGCGAGCCGGCCAAGCTGGTCACCTAACCCCAGGAATTGCGCCGGATTTGTTGCGGCGAAACAAAGCGCCTCCGTAAGTGGCACGTCTAACAAGCGCACGCAATTGCGGACCGCGGTCGCCATATCGAGGCAAGCTCCGGCGAGCCGACCGTCCTGGCGCGCGCAGCGGCCATCGCCTACAGCGATGCTCTCGCCGTTTAGCTTAAACATCGTGCTCGTCCCGCCGACCGGCGGCATGGCATCGGTGACTAAGATGGGACGGCCGCGACCCCGCAAGGCAAGCCGCAACATGGGCGGAGCCACGTGAATCCCATCAACGATGAGACCGTAGAAGACACCAGGCGATTCCAGCGCCACGGCAATCGGGCCCGGCTCGCGCGCATCGAGCCCGCGCATGGCGTTGAACAAATGCGTGAAGCCAGTAAGCCCCATGGCAATGGCTTCCCGCGTCTGTGCATAGGTCGCCATCGAATGGCCGAGCGCGACCCGCACCCCGGCGCCAACGAGCTTGCCGACAAACTCGGCCGGCACCTGTTCAGGAGCCAGGGTGACGAGCGTCACGCCCCGGCGTGGTGAGGTGATCAGGTCGAGATCGTCCAGGGTGGGAGGCCGGATATGCCGCGGGTCATGCACGCCAGCTTTTTCCGGGGAGAGGAACGGGCCTTCGAGATGAAGGCCGAGCACGCTTGGCTCAGCGTCAGACAGCGCGTCGACCGCCGCCACAGCCGCGCGCATCTTGGCCGGGCTGTCACTAATCAGCGTTGGCAGCAAGGCCGTGGTGCCGAACCGGCGGTGCGCCGCTACGATCGCGCGGATGGTCTCGGGCGTTGGCGCGTCATTGAACAGAACGTCGCCGCCGCCATTGACTTGAACATCGATAAAGCCCGGCGCCAGCCAGAAGCCTTCCGGCAAATTGTGTACCGGCAGCGCCACAGGAAGCTCCCCGCGCCGCATAATGCCCGCGATGCGAACGCCGGCGATGACCACCGCGGCGTCACGATGCAGGACGCCACCGTCGAACACGCAGCTCGCGACGATCGCGTGCGGTTGTCCGCTAGCTTCCGCGCTCATCGCGTGCGGGTCACTTTTTGCAGATGCCGCGGTTGATCCGCATCGGTGCCGCGCCGCGCCGCGAGCTTGACCAGTAAGGCGTAGAAACTCTGGATCACACAGATGGCGTCGGCTTCGGGTTGTTCGGCCGGCAATACCGGCAGCCGACCATCTTGCGTACTGCCAGGCTCGGCGACCAGAACGTGCGCGCCCTTACGACGCAGATCGGCGACCAGCGCGGTTAAACTTGTTGCGGCTTCATCGGTGGAGCTGAAGGCGAGTATGGGAAAGGCGCTGGAAACCAGCGCAATCGGTCCGTGACGGAACTCGGCGGCGCTGAATGCTTCGGCATGAAGCTCGCAAGTCTCTTTCAATTTCAAAGCGGCCTCGCGCGCGATCGCTAACGTCGGCCCACGACCAATCGTGACCAGACTTTCCGCGCGAGAAAGGGCGGCAAGAGCCTGGCTCCAATCGAGCTGGCCTGCCTGAGCCAGGCGTGTCGGCAGCCGCGCATGGGCCGCGCGCATTGCCAAATCGTCCACCCAAAGGGCGACAAGCTGCAGCGACGCCGCGAGCGATGCGATAAAGCTTTTGGTCGCGGCCACGCTACGTTCAGTCCCGGCGCCGAGCGGCAGAACAATTTGCGCTGCTTGCGCCAAGGGACTGTCTGGATCGTTGACAAGCGCTGCAGTGACCGCTCCTGCCCCGCGCGCCATGGTCGTTGTCTCGATCAGATCATCGCTGCGTCCCGATTGCGAGATCGCAAGAAAAAACTGATTTTTCAGGGCTAGCGGGCGACGATAGACCGTCGTGATATTGGGCGCCGCCGCCGCAACGGGCACGCCGAGGCGAAGTTCGATCAGGTGCTTGGCAAAGGTCGCAGCATGCGCCGAACTGCCTCGCGCGCAAGTGACGACCACACTCGGCGGATGACGATGAAGTTCAGCAATCAAATCCACCAGCGGTGCGGCAAGACTATATGCCTGCCGATCGACCGCAGCGGCGACTTCCTGCAAATCGCTCTCGATCCCGTCCGCTGGCTTCATGTTGCCCCTTCGAGCGCAGCGAAGTTCACGCTACACGTTGCAGCGATTCCGCCGCGGCGCGCGCAAGCGTCAGCGCTCCCTGCACCGCGTCGCCAAGCGGCTCAGTAAGGCGCGAAGTTGTTTCCGCTGCAAGCCACGGCCGTAATGCGGCAGCAAAGCCGCCCACCAAGGCCAACTTCGGAACGCCAAGCCCGATCAGCCTGACGGCAAGGCGATCTATGTACGCCGCGGCCATTTGCATCAATTCAACCGCAGCCGGATCATCTTGCGCCGCGTGTTCGACGATGCGCGGCGCGAACATGCCGAAGTCGCGGGGAGAAGCGGTAGCGGTCCAGCCGACAATCGCGTGCGGATCATTGGAAAAATCCGCGAACAATGCGCGCAATAACGGCGTCCATGCGCTGCGCCCGTCATGCGCCCACAATACGCGGCGTAAGGCCTCTCCGCCGATCCAGGCCCCGCTACCTTCGTCAGAAAGTGGCAAACCCCACCCGCCGACACGATGGGTCCGTCCTTTCACAAGCGCCCAGCCCACCGCGCCAGTGCCGGCAATGATAACTCCGCCGTCGCTGCCGCCGTGCGCTCCAATGCACGCGGCATGGGCATCAGTCGTGATAATCGCAGCGCGAAACGGATGGCGGTGGCGTTTCGCGGCGGCCATTTGAGCGGGCTCGCTGGCCCCGGCCAAAGCGAGGCAAGCGACGATGCGTGAAAGGCTTTGCGGCGCCAAGTCCGCGCTGTCGAGACACTGCCGCGCCGCGTCGAGCACCGATGAGAAGCTAAGTTCTATTCCAAGACGCAGATTCGCCGGGCCGCTCACGGTCTCGGCGAGGGGCGTACCCGAATAGGTGCACAGGCGCGCCCGCGATTGAGTCCCGCCGCCGTCAACGCCCAAAAGCAGAATATTCTGTCCGGCCATCAGCTTCCTAAAGGCAAGTCGCTTTCTAATGCCAAGGAATCGCTCCAGATTGTAAGAACAAAATGGGGTCAATTTGGTGGGATTTAAGGGTTACCGGCATGTTCAAGGCTTATTGATACCTATATTCGAAGTCCATGGAGACTGAGCGCGCTAGCCCGCGTTTTTCGGATATCGATCGCTGGGAACCCGGCGATATCCTTGATGCATTGATCGAAAGCCAAATGGCGGCGGTTGCGGCGGTGCGGCCGGCGCTGCCGGCCATCGAACGAGCCGCGGCGGCCATGCAGGCACGCCTCGCGGCCGACGGCAGGTTGATTTATGTGGGGGCGGGAACGTCGGGCCGTCTCGCCGTGCAGGACGGTGCTGAACTCATCCCGACCTTCAACTGGCCCGCGGATCGTCTCTTGCTCTTGATGGCGGGCGGCAAGGACGCGCTGCTGCGCTCGGCCGAGGGCGCCGAAGACGAAATCGATCAGGCGGCGCGGCTCGTGCGCCAAAATCAGATCGGAGCGGCCGACGTCGTCATCGCCGTAGCGGCGAGTGGAACGACGCCTTTCACGGTTTCCTGTATGCGCGAGGCGAAACGGCGCGGCGCGCTTGCAATCGGTATTGCCAATAACCGCTCGACGCCCCTGCTCGACGAAGCGGATTGTCCGATTTGGCTCGACACCGGTCCCGAGCCGATCGCGGGTTCGACGCGAATGAAGGCCGGCACCGCGCAGCGGGTCGCGCTCAACCTCTTGTCGACGCTGGTCATGATACGGCTTGGCCGCGTGCACGAGGGGCTCATGGTCGATGTCCAGGCAATCAATGCCAAGCTTGTTAGGCGCAGCGAAAATATATTGCGGCGGCTCAGCGGGCGCGGCGAAGAGGAATTGCGCGACGCGCTGCAACGCGCCGGCGGCAACCTGAAAAAGGCGATGTTGATCCTGCAAGGCTGCACGCCAGATGAAGCTGCTGCTCTCCTGGAACAGGCCGGCGGGCGTTTGCGAACCGCGCTGCGGCTTGCGGGAAGCGCCTCTGAAATTGCATCCGAAATGCCGACGGTTGATGGTGATATCGCTTCCGCGGTGCCGGATAAGGTGGAAGGGAACTGAGTAACGGGCGGCAAATCACGCGCGCTTCGCGATCGCGTCGAACTGCATCAATCGCTCAAGAAGCGGCGGCAATTCCTTGAGCGCAATCATGTTCGGCCCGTCGGACGGCGCATGATCGGGATCTTGATGGGTCTCGACAAACACGCCGGCGATGCCAACCGCTGTTGCCGCACGTGCCAGGACCGGAACAAAGGCGCGTTCGCCTCCAGATGAAGTACCCTGCCCGCCGGGCTGCTGCACCGAATGGGTGGCGTCGAAGATCACCGGCGCCCCAATTTTCGCCAGGATCGGCAACGCCCTCATATCGGAAACCAGCGTGTTGTAACCAAACGAGACGCCGCGTTCGGTGACAAGCACGTTGGGATTGCCCGCGCCGGTAATCTTGGCGACGACATTGGCCATATCCCAGGGAGCGAGGAATTGGCCTTTCTTGACATTGATTGCCCGACCGGTCTTTGCCGCAGCGATAAGCAGATCGGTCTGGCGGCAGAGAAATGCCGGGATTTGCAAAACGTCGACGACTTCGGCCACGGCGGCACATTGGTCCGGCTCGTGCACGTCGGTGAGAACCGGCACGCCGAGCTGGTCTCGTAAATCCGCGAAAATCGCAAGCGCCTTGTCGAGGCCCAAGCCGCGTGCGCTTGCTGCGCTGGTTCGGTTCGCCTTATCGAACGAGGTTTTGTAGACGAAGCCGAGGCCGAGCTTCCCGATGGTTTCTTTCAGCGCCGCTGCCATTTCCAAGGCATGCGCGCGGCTTTCGAGCGCGCATGGCCCGGCAATCACGGCAAGCGGCAGTGTATTGCCGAATTTCGCCGTTCCGACGGTGACAATCGTGTTTGGTTTTGCGCTCATCATCCCATTTCAGGCGCGTATTTTAGAGCGCGCGGCCGCGCGGTAGTCATTTTACTTCAGAAAACGCGGCGTTCTGAATGATCGCGCCATCGCGTTCGCTTTCGGCGCGCGCGGAAATCCATTGCGGGTCGCTCATAAAGGCGGTCCATTTTTTCTCACGCTCGGCAAGCGAATCCCACGCCAGCAAATAAGTCAATTCGTGATTGGAATCGCCGATCAGGGTCGTCCAGAAACCCGCTTGGCGAATTCCAAGTTTTTTCCAAAGGTCGAGCGTGACCTTCTCGAAGCGCTGCAGCAAGGCCGGAAGTCTGCCCGGTACACATCGGTAAATACGCATTTCGTAAATCATCACATTGCTCCCCGAGAAAAATTGTGAGTCGTTAAGTTATGCGATTGGAGCGCCATCTTTCGCGACGCGCCGCTACCCTGCCCCGTTAAAGAAATTACACTAGCCGGCTCTGCTCAACCGCCGCGCCGATGAAGGACGCGAACAAGGGGTGCGGCGCAAACGGGCGGGATTTCAGTTCGGGATGGAATTGCACGCCAACAAACCAGGGATGGTCTTCATATTCGATAATTTCCGGCAGCAGCCCGTCCGGCGACATGCCCGAGAACCGCATGCCGTGTTGCGCCAAACGATCCTTATACGCGGTATTGACCTCATAGCGGTGGCGATGACGTTCGGAAATTTCAGTGGCGTGATAGATTTCTGAGACGCGCGAACCGCGCTGCAGCACGGCTGGATAGGCACCAAGCCGCATGGTGCCGCCCATGTCGGCGCCGATGCCTCGCTTCTGCAACTCATTGCCCTTTATCCATTCGGTCATGAGGCCGACGACCGGCTCGGGCGTGGCAACGAATTCAGTCGAGTTCGCGGCTTCGATACCGCAAAGATTCCGCGCCGCCTCGATAACCGCCATCTGCATACCGAAGCAAATCCCGAAATACGGCACGCGGCGTTCGCGCGCGAATCGGGCGGCGCGGATTTTTCCTTCCGCGCCTCGCTGGCCAAATCCGCCCGGCACCAAAATGCCGTCGACATGTTCGAGAAACGGTACCGCATCCTCGTTCTCGAACACCTCGCTTTCGATCCAATCGAGATTGACCTTGACCTTGTTGGCCACCCCGCCATGGGAAAGCGCCTCGATCAACGACTTATAGGCGTCCTTCATGCCGGTATATTTGCCGACCACAGCGATCGTGACATCGCCTTCGGGGTTGCGAATGCGCTCGTTGATCAGATGCCAGGTTGCCAAATCGGGCGGCGGCGGGTTCTCGATCCCAAATGCCGCCAGCACTTCAGTGTCGAGACCAGCGGCGTGATAGGCTTCGGGGACCGCATAGATATTGTCGACATCGCGCGCCTCGATCACGGCGCTTTCGCGCACATTGCAGAACAGCGCGAGCTTGCGCCGTTCGCTCAACGGGATTTCGCGGTCGGTCCTGCATAGGAGCACATCGGGCTGGATGCCGATCGCGCGCAATTCGCGCACCGAGTGCTGGGTGGGTTTGGTTTTTAGTTCGCCCGCGCTCGGAATGAACGGCAACAGCGTCAAATGGATATAGACCGCGTGTCCGCGCGGCAGATCATTGCCGAGTTGGCGGATCGCCTCGAAATAGGGCAAGCCCTCGATGTCGCCGACGGTGCCGCCGATCTCGCACAAGACGAAATCGAAATCTTCATTACCGTCGCGAATAAAGTCTTTAATCGCATTGGTAACGTGCGGAATGACCTGAATGGTCGCGCCGAGATAGTCGCCGCGGCGCTCCTTCGCGAGAATTTCCTGATAGATGCGCCCGGTCGTGATGTTGTCCTGGCGCGTCGCCGGCCGGCCGGTGAAGCGCTCGTAATGGCCAAGATCGAGATCGGTCTCCGCCCCGTCATCGGTGACGAACACCTCGCCGTGTTGATACGGCGACATCGTTCCCGGATCGACGTTGAGATAGGGGTCAAGCTTGCGCAGCCGGACCTTATAGCCGCGCGCTTGCAAAAGCGCGCCGAGCGCCGCCGATGCGAGACCCTTGCCCAGTGAGGAGACCACGCCGCCGGTGATAAAAATATACCGCGCCATGGGACCTAACCCTTAGCGCGCCTTGCTCGATTCGACGAGTGATTTTCCGGCATAACTGTAACGCCATAGGAAAGACACGCCTAAGATCGACATAAAATCGCGTATTTACAGAGCATTAGATCAATATCTTGAGGCATGACCGCAATTCGGGCGGAGGTCTCCTATTTGAGATCGGCGATGCATTCCAGCCGAGAAGCGCCGGCAACGCTCCATTACTTCGATTGCGGTACCTGCGGTCCGCTAGGTGCTGGCTGAGAGCTGGGCGCCGATCCGGGCCCGGCCGGAAGCGTCGGAAAGCCCTTCTGCAATTGGTTGAGCACCCCGCCATTTTGTTGTCCCGGCGAAGGCGGCTGCGGCGCGCCTGCGGGCGTTTCTTGGCTTGCGGGGGCGCCGGAATTGATGATCGAGGTGGGATGGCGCTGAAAACCTGCCAACCACGACAGGACCAAGCTGGTGGCGAAGAAGCCTGCAGCCAAAAGCGCTGTGGTGCGCGACAAAACGTTGGCCGTGCCGCGGCTCGACAGAAATCCGCTCGTTGAACTGATGAGGCCGCCACCCTCCGATTTTTGCAGCATCACCACCCCGATAAGGGCGAGAACCAGCATCAGATGAATGACAATTATGACTGTGAGCATTCCGGATATCCGCCTTGCGGTCGCGTTCTTAAGGAACCTTTGGGAGGCGGAGCCACACTGCCATCCCTGCCGTCGCACCCTCATATAGGAAGTCGGCAGGTCTCTACACGGTCCGCAGCGGCATTTCTATGGCCTTTGCGCCGTAAAACCGGCGCATCCGGCCTGGCGCGGCTCTAGCGGAAGGGTCGCAGGCTTGCAGTTCAACGATACGCCGCCGCAATCGCTAGAAATTCATCGGCGTAGAGGCTCGCACCCCCCACGAGAGCCCCATCGACATTTTCCAGCCTGAGCAACTCACTCGCGTTGTTCGGTTTGACCGAGCCGCCGTAGAGGACGCGCATATCGCGTCCAATTTCGCCAAACCGCGACGACAGGCGCGCCCTGATAAATGCGTGTATCTCGCTCACATCGTCCCGTGTTGGCGTTAGCCCCGTGCCGATAGCCCAAATCGGCTCGTAGGCGATCACGACGCCTTCGCCCTCATCCGGCAATGAACCATCCAATTGCGCGCGCACGACATCGCGAGTCTGTCCGGCATCGCGCTCGGCGCGGGTCTCGCCGATGCAGATAATTGCGCCGAGCCCGGCCCGCCGCGCCGCCAATGCCTTGGCGCGAACGATCGCATCCGTCTCGCAATGATAGCGACGCCGTTCGGAATGCCCGACAATGACCACCGCTGCTCCTGCATCGCGCAGCATTTCTGCGGAAATGTCGCCGGTAAAGGCGCCCGCCGCCTCGGCGTGGCAATCCTGGCCGCCGATGACGACCGGCGTTCCCCGCGCCGCCAATGCAAACTCGGCGACGAGCGTCGACGGCGGGCACACGACAATCTCGACCGCGGCGAGCGTGCGCGCGCCGGCGATGATTTTCTTCAACTCCGCGATCGAGCCTTTCAGCCCGTTCATCTTCCAGTTGGCGACGACGAGCGGACGGCGGGTTGTCATGTCGATCTCGATGCAAGTGTCAAAGCGCGCGGTGTTTCTCTTCTGTTCAATTTGCCAGAACGTCGTCAACGAACCCTGCGGGATCGGGTTTGGTCGAGCCAGACGCGCCTGAGATATGGCGCCGGCAATTTGATGACTCGGTTCTTCATGTTCCAGGCCTGCGACAAACAGCCGTTAGCAGACCATCGGTTTGAGCCTTTCGGGACGTTGCGTGTTGTTACAGTTTGAGCGAGAAACTCTTGCATTTCGGCCTTCCCGGCGTATCTTGGCGTTGCGTCTGGCAACACTGAATTGCATCAATTTTGTTGCCATGGCGTTGCCAGGAGGGGCGATGGCCAGGGCCAGCACGATCAAGCGCAATCTTACAGATCGTTACCTTAAGAGCCTCAAGGGGGACAAGGCCGGCAAGCCATACGATGTCCGCGACACGGAGATCCGAGGCTTGCGGGTTCGGGTCATGCCGTCCGGCGAGCGTAGTTTTGTGTTGCTCGCGCGATATACCCACGGCGGCGATCCGACTCGCCGCGCTCTCGGGACCTATCCCATTCTCGGGCTGTCCGAGGCGCGCCAAAAGGCGAGGAAGTGGCGCGAGCTTATCGGGCGAGGCATCGACCCGGCGCAAGAAGAAGAGCGTCAGCGCGCCGCCGAATTGCGGAAACAGAAAACGACCTTTCTTGCCGTGGCCGAAGACTTCATTCGGGAGAAGCTGCCGCGGGAACGCAAGCGCCGTGAGGTAGAGCGCGACATTCGCCGCGAGTTTATTCCGATCTGGGGAGCGCGGCCGATCTCTGATATTACCGCCCTCGATGTAAGCGCGCTCATCAAGTGCGTGAGAGATGAGGGCAAGCTCTATCAAGCGCACAACCTTCTTGGTCATGTGCGCCGGATTTATAACTGGGCGATTGGCCAGCATGTCTATGGAATTGAGTCCTCGCCGTGTGACCGGCTCAAACCAAAGGAGATTATTGGCAAGAAAGAAGAGCGCACTCGGATTCTGAACGACGCGGAGCTTCGCGCGGCTTGGAAGGCGGCAGATAGGATCGGCTACCCCTACGGGCCGTTATTCAAGCTCCTGATGATGACCGGCCAGCGTAAATCCGAAGTGGCAGAGGCGTCTTGGTCCGAGATTGATCTGGCAAAGAAGGTCTGGACCGTTCCGGCGCAGCGTATGAAGGCTCGCGCGGCTCATGTCGTGCCCCTGTCGGACGCTGCGGTTGCTGTTTTGGCCTCCCTGCCCCGTTTCGATGGCGGCGATTATCTGTTCTCTGTTCAGTTCGGCAAGCGCCCAGTGGCCGCATTCTCGGCCGCCAAGTCGCAATTCGATGCCGAGATGTTGAAGGCGCTCCGCGAGGATGAGCCCAAAGCGAAGCTCTCCGGTTTCGTCATTCATGATATTCGGCGCACCGTTCGCACCGGCCTATCGGCGATTCCGAATATTTCGGACTTAGTGCGCGAGCTGGTAATCGCCCACACCAAGCCCGGCCTGCATAAGGTCTATGATCAGTATGCCTATCTCGAAGAGAAACGATTTGCCCTAGACGCCTGGGCAGCCCGACTGCGCTCGATTGTCGAGCCGCCGCCCGCCAATGTAGTGGAATTTAACAGCCCTGCGGCGAGGGCGTGAGATGTCGCGGAAGAAGGGCGCCGCCGCTCGTCTTGAGTTTTACCGAGAGGCGTTAGACCAAGTCCGGCGCGATTGGCCTCACCTTCCTTTGACGCCGCTGTGTTTTTTTGACTCGTGGACTGACGCTGGAGGGCCGCCACCGGCATTATCCAAGGCAGCCGAGTACTTTGGTCTTCATGTCGGGCCAGCAGAAGAAGCAGAAGAGGCATTATTACTACATATTCTGGCCGAGGTAGTTTTCGGTGGACAGGAGGGGCGCCCGCGCGCCCGCCCGAGCGCCGACAAAAGCAAATTGGAGGTGCTAAAGCTGATCCAGCTGGCCATTGACTGTAACAAGGTACAAGAGGAGACGCCCGGCATAAGTGACAAGAAGGCTGTGGCGATAATTAAGATTCGTTACGGTGACCGGTACAAATACGCGACCGCGGAGATGATGCGCCAGCGGTTAGGGTCAGGGCAAGGCAAAGATCACTTCGCGACTTTGTTCGATTGGCGGCTTTGACCCTGACCAATGGGATTTGCCGCCGAAACCAAAATGGATGAGGTGGATAACCTACAATCGCATGGTCGAGAAATTCGACCGATACGAATCCATGCTCGAGGAAGATCTGCTTGAGATGGCCGTGCGGCTGGGTTTGTTCAAAGACATTTCGGATTAATTGCCGCGTCGAGTTAGCTAAGAGATTTCGAATCCGATCAGGTAATGTCCGGCTTTGCGGGTCCGAGTTGAGTCTGAAATGCGGGCTCTCACGCAAACAAATCGCCCCATAGGGAATAACAGGCGGTAACAGGCTGGCCGAGGTGGGAACGCGAAGGGAGCGGGGCCGACCTGTCATCTGCCATACAGAAAACCCTCTCTGGCAATGCTGGAAAAAACCGAGTCAAATCAAGGCTGCAAAAATCGGTTTTATTAGCCATATTGTTGGCTGGCAATGGATGCTGTCATGAGAAAACGGGCTGTAATTTACGTGCGGGTGTCGACCGATAAGCAAACGGTGGAAAACCAGGTCCGTGAGCTGCGGCAGATTGCTGAGCGTCGCGGCTGGGAGGCTGTGGGTGAATACCGCGACGCCGGCATTAGCGGGGCCAAGGAGCGCGAAAATCGCCCTGGCCTAGATCAGATGCTTAAGGACGCCAGTAAGCGCCGCTTTGACGTTGTAATGGCTTGGGCGATCGACCGG